>JACLAD010010920.1_pt1 | contig 12779 bp, 18 predicted proteins | sample 8027901 | NCBI WGS metagenome assembly JACLAD01 (sample SAMN15725071, study PRJNA655200) | protist metagenome | isolation source: fluorescence activated cell sorting (FACS) single amplified genomes of... | place: Spain: Blaines Bay Microbial Observatory, Mediterranean Sea | collected 2016-07-05
TTTTCAGGTTTATACAAAGCCGCACTCGCCAGGGGCTCTGTTCAATTGAGTGTTCTGAAGTCGGAATGCGACAGGAAGCGGAATTGGAAAGCATATGTTACGTTCGCCAGCATGTATATTGATTTGTCGTGTCGTTATTATTATTGTTTGAAATTGTATGTGCCACCATTACAATCATCGCATATTAATCCCACAGAAATTTGAAACAAGTTCTATAATACATCATAATCATCATGAATACTCATTTTGATCAAAAGTATATTCCCAAAAAGGACGAGGTCAATAAGTGCCTCATCTGCCTCGAACCAACCATCGCTCGCGCAGGTCTTGCTCTCACGTCGTGCGGATCATGTAAGTTAAAAAATCAACAATATGCAATTTCTATTCAAAAAGTGATTGAATACAAGCAAAAAAATATATGTATTTCTGTGTAAAATATTAAAGATCGCATTGTTTTTTCATTTTCAGGTAATTGCTGTTTTCATCTCTCTTGCTTGGCAGGAATGGAGGGTGATCAATGCCCACATTGCAGAGATAAGTTAAATGGTGGAAGGTAAACAAAAAAACATTGTCAAATTATGTTTAACAAGCAACATTTTGCATATTCTGTGCATCATTTTGATTGTTTTTGTGGTTTTGAATCGTTCTGATTCGCATTTTTGAATTTTGTGAGGTTGTGGCCGCTACATGCGAGGCCGAGTCAGTTGCATCATGAAATCGCTGCGCAAACAGAGGAGAACAATGTGAAGCAGGTTTGCTATTTAATTCTGATTTTTACTCGCAAAAATGCAAAAAACAACAGAATGATGCATTGTTGAGAGCTCATGCATCAAACGTTTTGATTTGTTATTTCTTCAATGTGCCGAAATCGAAAAATCATAAAATAAAAGAATACGATTTTTGAAAAAATTAAAAAATGTCAAAATCTGAAAATTCATCAAAATCGTTCGAAATTCGACCCCCGCGCTCGATTTTTTCTCTTTTTTCAACAGGCGATGATTACATCATTACGATCGGAATTGGCTCGCTGCCGGGAGGATAATGCTATTCTATTAAAGAATTGTGAGCAGATCACATCTCTCCAATCCGATCTTCATAAACAGCGAAAAGTAAATTTTCAAATCCGCCAAGGCAACGACAAATTCGAGTCCCTCCATTCAGAGCTCACTGAATTCCGCGAGGTATCTTTCAAAACACATTTTTTTGCAAATTGTTTTCATTATAACAATATTTTTTATTACATTTTTAATATGTAGGCGAATGCTTTGTTGCTGAAACATAATGCAAGATTCTCTCGCAAGTTAGGCAAGGCTCGCAGTGCAAAAGACGCTCTGGAAATCGAAAATAAGAAATTGAAGGATGACATTGCGGAGATAAAAAAGCAGATTGAGGGTTTGCTGCTAGCGGATGAGACTAATATGGGTCTTTTACAGAAATTTCAAAATTTTCTTGAGAAGAAACAAAACCAGACCACATACAATTTGATATAATCTTTTAAAATGCTAATGCACAAAAAAATGTTTTTTATAGATATCATCGATTGTCGGTGTGGTAGTTTAGGCTAGCGAACATCATCACTATTATTTATTAATTATTGTGTATTTATGTGATTGTGGAAAATATGTATCCGTGATAAGATTTTGTGTTCAATTATATCAACAATGCTGAAACATCTTTTTATATGTTTCTTCTTTTTGGTGGGAGATGGAGTGGGGCTGCAGTCTGAACCTCAAGCAGGTATTGTTGGAGTCGGAACAATTCCGCCGCGGTGTGAATCACAAGCAGGTGTGGTTGGAGTCAGAGTATCAGAGGTCAGCCCCCAGCCATGGGATTCTCCTCCACCATCCGATCATAATCCGCCGCCGTATGACTACTCCACCAATATAACCATAGTATTAACCCAAGCTCAACGGCACGAGCCTGAACCCGACCATGAATCTCATGATTGCGCTTCCACGTGTGAGGATAAATATTTACCAAAATACATAGTTACCAGAGTACTAATCATATGGGGTCTGTCTACAGCATGTGCTGTATTATATTTCGCAATCTACCACATCTTACTTCTCTATGGATATGGAAAATAATCATTTGATTGGAAACGCTTTGACTGCATCGGTTGTCGTTTCAGTGTTTTAGACTAGCGTACAACATAATTCACTAATTATTTCATTATTGCGTGAATGTGGAATGTGTCTGTGAAGATTTTGTATTTCAACGTTTTTTATTTTACATCAACAATGATGAGACATTTGATAATATGTTTCTATTTGGTGGTGGTCGATGCAATCGGTTTGCTATCTCAAGGAGGTGCGCCTGCAGTGATTGGTGTGCCGTCATGCCCCCCGCCATGGGATGCTCCTCCGATAGACGACGAAAAGCCCCCTCCGTATCCTTATTCTGGTAATGTTGAAGTTATTCTCAATCAAGCGCAGTTGTACGACGTTCCTGATGACCAGGAGACGTCCAAATGTAATAATCCATTTGCAGAATGTAATATAATACGGATGTTAGTTTTCTGGGTTTTTATAGCAGGGTGTGGTGCGATTTACTATTCGATCCTACGCATTCTTATGATATTTGATCTCATTTGATATTTGAAAAGAAACATTGTCATCTGTATTTGGTTGGTTCAATTTTGGTTCAAGTCATATTCAAACAGTAGTATTATTCAACTTTTTGGGTTTTGTAATTAGTATTCAAGCAGGTTGATCACAACCATGGTGCAGATTGGAAGCATTTTGTTCATCGCCAGCGGTGCAGCGGCCGAATTCACCCACAGCAAATTGATGCAAGACGATAACGTTGCCATGATCCAGCGTCAGGGCGCAGTATTTCAAGCAGGCAATGAGGATGGTAGCAACGGCGGCGGCATGTCTGGCAACGCCCATACGGAGGATTGTGGCACGCGCACTCCGTACTAATTATTCCGAAATGTAACTGTTTGTGTTTCACATTTGTTCATTTTTATGATTGGCTTTATTTGCAGCACGCCTTGTCCTTCAAAAGATGATGGTCCTGTTCGTAGTCGCTTGATCCAGCGTCTTGGCCTCGACACGTCCCACGACGGCGACAAAGGTACTAAGAATCCTGCAAACCACATCGCCGATTGCCAAGACGGTTCGGCGCCAGCTGATGATTGCGGCCAAGCGAATTGATTTTCATGACATCATTTTTTCTTTCAAGCAAAGTTCATGTATTGCCACATTTAACCACTGTATTTAATTAAGATGCAAACATATTTCATTTCCGAAAATTCAAGATTAACATATAAATAGATAAATTGAGACGCACATTATTTTGACATTTACAAAAAATGTATTTGGTTGTTGTGGTTGGTTTGAATATGATTTTGATGATATGACATGCCCGAACACACATTTTACAATCTATACGTTTTCATTCTCCATCAACAGAAAAACAAACACAAGATTTAAAACCAATTTTACCATGCCTAAAGCAAAATGTCCAATCTGTTTGGAAAAGGCAGTTCCGCGTAAAGGTCACGCCATTGTCCATGTTGCTTGCTGCGGTTGTCCCTTCCACGCTAATTGCTTAGCCAAGATCAAGAAGGAGGAATGTCCTGCATGTCGCGGCCAGTACATTTCAAAAAATATGTTTTTTTGATTGAATTTCATGTAATACAGAAAACAGCAACTTACGGAGGTAAAATAAGGTGTTTCTTCCGTTTTTTCAAAGGATACGATGCAATCGGTGGATGGATGGGCAGTTTTTTTCATTTTTTGGCGCAGTCTTTTTTGCGCCAAAAAATGAAAAAAGCGCCCATCCATCCACCGATTGCATCGTATCAAGTGAAGAGGGGCTGGTTGGTAACACCTTATTTTAGCTCCGTAAGGTGCTGTTTTCGGTATTAATATCTGTTTACAATTGAGGATGAATGGGAAGAAGCCCATGCCGATTCGTTGTCCGTCGTTCGTTCCCGATCCAAACGATCCTATGAATCATCTTGCAACCTCAATCACCATGATGATTATAAAGGGCGAGCGTGATGCGTTAAAGCAAAAATTGGACGCTGTCAAACAAAGGGATATCGATATTTTTTCCTTCAAATTTGTTATGTTTTCATATTTTTCTCTCAAAATCCTTTTTTTTCGATTTTTAGGTTGAATTGACTAATACGGCGACAATCAATGAGTTCAAGAACATGCAGAAATCTTGCGATCGTTATGCCAGTGCTGCGAAGGAAAAGGATTTGTCGATCAAGATTGCAAACGATGAAATTCAGGAGTTGAAAATGGAATTGGAAGCCGAAAAGCAGAAGAATGCTTACCTCGCTTCGGTATTTCAAATGATTGATCATTCGTTTCTTCGATTTTTTATTCACTCAATTATTTTCTTTTAGTCTGTGGTGTTTGGCAAGAGCGCATTGGTTGGTGCTGGTGGTAACACTGGACAAGGCAGCATGTTCACCGCTTCCGATTTTTTCGCATCTGATGGCCCTGACAAGCTTAAATCACCAGGTCGATGGGTTATCTACAGCAAGGATGGCCAAGAGGTGGTCTGTAAGCATCGCTGGCACGAACACGAAAACTGAATTTTGTGGTAGAATATTTTGAATTAAATACATTGATCATTACGTAACAAAATAATAAGAATCAAATATTTTTTTGTGTCACACGATATGCATTGTTTTGTTTTAGTAATTGACAGTATGATTTACATTGGAAAACAAATTATATCGTAAAAATCTCTCCCTCATTTTTACAACAAAGATTTAAAACCGAAGCCATGTCGCGGCTTGCACTCCTGCTAGTCGTGTTACGATGTAACCTGTATTCAGTGGTCGCCAAGTTTCAAAAGAAGGTGGATGTTGAAACGCCCCAATCAAAGTATGCATACGCGACCATCTTTTACGATAGTCACGCAAGCAGCGACCGACAGTACTTTGTAGGAGCAAGAACAGCATTAAAGTCCGTCCAGCAAACCAATACAAATTATGATCGCATTGCACTAGTCGCACCGGACACAAGCAGCTCTTACATCAAAGATTTTGAGAGTGATGGGATTAAGGTAAAAACAGTGGGGGATGATGTACCGGCGGGGCATCATAGTAAGGACTTTTGGTTGAGTTACTTACGTGTTGCATTATGGAGTCTGCAGGAGTATGATAAGGTTATCTTTGTGGATTCTAGTACGCTTGTTTATCGTAGTATTGATGATTTGTTTGGATGTGGGTTGGACCTCTGTGCAATCTTTTATAAGATGGAGGAGTTTCACACTGGGTTTTTCGTTGTGAAGCCATCTTCAGGTATGTATGAAAGTCATTCAAGAGCGTTGACTCGCGCGGAGAGGAAGAATGAGCTAACCTCTGCTTATCAGTTTATGAATGATTTGTACCCGACGGCCTGTGATAGCTTGTTTTATAGGGGTACACCAGAGAGTGTGCGGAATTTTAATAGGATTGATTTGAAGTATATGCTGAATCACTTTTACTTTTGGGAGACGCTTTCTTTTACTCCTCTTTATGCAAAATCTGTTGAAGAGGTGAGAGGGATTAGTTTTGTGAGTGGGACGAGTTTGATTCGGCCGTGGAATTGGTGGTGTTATCCTTACATGGATAAGGTGGGTGATTGGATTAGTGTTAGGAACCATGTAGAGAGTATTTGGACCTATTGGGGATGTTTGCTTGCATTAGCGGTTTGTCCGATGTTGCATCTTGCGCTTAGTTATTTATCTGCGAGAGAGGGGTGTCAGCGGCATCCATCACTGATTTACCGTGGTGGAAAGGCGTTTATTGAGGGGATGCCAAGCTTACTGCGGGATTTCTTTGTCGGTTTGGTACCGCTGGTTGTCGGCTGGAGTGTTATCTTATTTGTGATGCTATCAGTGGTGCTGCTGATCCCAGTCCATGTACCATCCATCCTCGGTTGGCCATTATTCCTCAGCTATTTTGTCATGCTTACCCTGCACTTCGGACGATTCTCAATGATGATATTCGGCAACGTCTCCATGCCCCAATTTCACTTCTCATATGTACATTTTTGATTTTGATGAAACATTTTGAAAAAAAATTGTAAATGAAATAATTTTGAAGTCATCATATTTTTGCATGATTTTGCAGATATTTCTATGTTTTCAATTCGTATTTTTGATTTTGTTTTTTGAGGGATTGCTGCTTCTCTGTCCGTTCGTTTGGTTTATTTCATTCTGCTCGCTCCCAGCTAGTGTATGGCCACACGGCGCGGTGAAGATGATCTTCTTTTTCGCTACATTTGTTTCCATGGCATTTGCTTACAAACATTTGATAGTGACTAGTTTAGAAGATAATGGAATCGCTGGTGAGAAAGAAAAGAATGTACATTTTGATGAAACTGACGCAGCAGAACCTCTAATCTCACCTAAAAATGACATCCCAGAGACAAGTATGAACGACATCTTCCATGCTCCTCCCTCCTCACCCGGAAGCTCCCCATCACCTCGATCTAGAAAAAGCGGTGCCGATTACGACTCCCATCCAGGGGAAATCTGCGTTGATTTTAATTCTGATGCAGATTGAATCAGTGTTTTTTGTGAAATAAAATAAAATTAATTTGTTGTGATTTATTATCATACATTGTTGATACTGTGTTGTGCAATGATGATGTTCGCAGAGAGTTAATCATTTGTTTTTGTTTTGTTACCCACCCCAATGTTTAATATTAAAGCGAATTCGTGTCCAAAAACTAAAAGTAGTCCCGAAATTCTGTAAATAATTATTGTTATTACCCTACACACGAACTCGGAGCTCCCCAATTGCTCTATTACTATATTCTATTCGTATATCGCGTTTTACTTAGAAACGAGATAACCAACACCCTTTTCTTATTCAGATTCTCTTCCACGAAACTTACTCTTCTTGCTTATTGCTAAATACAGTTGTTGAAATTTTCGTGAGGAATCCCACATTGTCTTTTTTTGGGCTGACAAAAATTATGATTTATTTTGATTGAAAACATGAAAAGATATAGAAAATCATTATATTTTGAGGAAGTATAATTCAATAGTAATATTTTTGTAATATCATTTTTTGTTTATCTAGGTAACAATAGAACCAAAATTCATTTTCCCCAAACGCTTACGTTGGGGCTGATTTTATTTACAATATAATATAATTTCTTGAATAATATAAATTAAAAAGCGTGAAAAATAATTAATATCGCTCGTCAGCAGCGATATAGCTTACCAATCTAACTATTCGGTCTTATACAAACCTCTATGAGTCAACCATGGACAAGGACAACAATCTTCAACCACCGCCCCCGCGGCACAGTTCAGAAAGTCCTGAGTTTTCAAAATGGATTTTTAGAAAAACATACAGAAACACAGCAAATAAAAAATAGTTTGTTGCATATTCTGAGAGAAATGTACAAAAACATTTTATTTTCATTTTGTAAAAAAAAAATTGTAGGTTACCATTTGCGATGCGACCGCCGCCGAGAAGAGTCACAGCATGGCGAGATGTAAATGGGTCTGTCCGCGGTCGGAATACCAACCCATTAGCATCGCCCTCACCAACAAAACACCGGATAGAACAGGAAAGTAAACCGATATTACCAACCAAATCCCCAGATGGAAGTGAAGATGATGGAATTTTTACCCCTCCAGCGAATCTACGAGTTAGAACCCCGGATGCACCAAAAAAGTCACGTGGAGCTAGAAGGTCGTTTGCAAAACGATATCTGCAGGAGTTTAATGGTGTTTTACCGGATGTCCCATCAATAGATACGCCAAACGATGAAATCGAACGCAGATGTTCTAACCCACGGCTGGAACCAGCAACGCCCGGTCGGCCGCTCCGTAGAAAGAGCAGGTTTGCATTAGAACGATCCCGCCGAGGGGGGCAGGTCCAGCAAGAGGGGTCGAATTCTGATAGCAGCGGGTCGCTTTCACCTCGTAGTGATTTGCAGCGGTACCTATCCAAACTTCGAGGAGACGACCCCGGCCCTATGCCGCAAGCACCACTCTTCCCTGAGGAGTTAAGCCCACAACCAAGACGCTCAATGAACGCGATGGGAAGCAGCATATCGCGTGATCACGCGTTATCACCTCCAGACAAGTCCAGGCCAGATGAACAAACACCGCTTCGACCCACTACCCTCTTTGAGCAGGACTCCCTTCGAAGCAGCCGTGCTAGATCAATCGAAGAACCAGAACCCGAATTAGATGATGGATTTTTTGACGATATCTTAAAACAGGAACGAAAACATCGTCCAAGTGGTACAGACCTCTTCTCGCCGAGCCCAAAACGAGCACGGTATGACGATTCCGCGTTTGTAACAGCACGATCCCAACCCGCAACACGGTTTAGAACATGCCGACCAAATCCTTTTAGCCCAGTGTTTGAAACACCACACCAACCCGCCGATTCAAGCAATCACATATCATCCCCACTCAACCTCGACGACGATCTACGAAACTCAGGTGAAATAAAAATGACATGGGAGGAAAGTACACCAAAACGACCTAGGACAGCTGCGGAGACACCAATCATAGATAGTTCACCTGATTCACCCCAATTCGCTCCAAGCGCAAAACAGAAAATGCAGGATGCAAGTCACAATCTCGTCGCGCAATCCATGCCGCATTTTCCATCCATGCGACCACCAAGCGAGCGCACACCAGCTCGACCACTATTCCGCGCTCCCCCTAGTGTAAGCACATCACAAACATTTGACCGACCACAAGTTCCCATCTACCGTGAGCAAAACCATCTAGACAATGATGGTGATATACTTCTTCAATCACCACTCCGACCACCATCCAGACAGTATGTACCCGACACCCCCTCCACTCGAGCTATGGATGAGCTAACCAGTCTGATGCTCACCCCCACACCTCGATTCAACCGTGCACAGCAACAACCTGACGCACCAGTCCAAGAAAAGGATTTTAATATCATATTTTCAAAAAATGGTAGAATTTTGCATTTTTCTCAAAATTTCATTATTTTTATATTTTTTTCATTATTAAAATATTTTTCTTGAATCAAAATTTGAATTTTGGTTTTTAGGTAGTCCCGCGCACACCCCGCCGATACCTCCAAACACCAAACCCGCATTCCCCCGGTATTCACATGGCATCCCCCGCAGCCACCAACCGTCTAGAAGTACCAAGAGTTGGTCAAAGAAAGGAACATATTTTATTAATTTTACGTGTTTTCATTATCTTTCACTCCAAATCTATTTCTTTCATCAAAATTTTGATTTTATTTTTAGGATGGAGTCACCCGGCTCAAATTGATCCGATGCTGGCAGGCGCAAGAAATCAAAATAGTCAGGGATTAATGCGATCACCAGGCAGGATATACGAAGACACAAACGATGATATAAGTAACACTGGTAGACGAAGGGCACCGCCACCAAGGTTTGAACTCCCACAAACCATCACTGAAGACAGCACGCACGTACCAGCAGTCCCGCGAGAGTTTAGGCGATTACCTGATTTCCCCAGCATTGACACACGAGCAAGCATGCAACTCGAACCCGGCTTTTCAAGTACAATTCAAATCATTCATTCAAATTATCAAGCTTAATGTCATTTTGGATTTTGTTTTGAGGGAGGGATGAAGGTCACCAGGCAGGTTTGATGAGGTCTAGTCTGCAATTCCAACCCGGCTCACTTCGGTCGAGCATGCAAATACCCAGTGGCGCATTGAGTACATATTTCACACGGTGATATTGCATCGTAATTTTTTCAAATTAGCATATGGTTTTTGTTTGACAGGAAGAGAAAGAGGGAGGCATATATCAGATCCAATAGGGACGCCGTTTAGAAATTCTGTTCGAGGCTCCCTACGCACTCCTGGACGATCAGGTATTTTCACAATTTAATAAAGATAAGAAAGTTTGATTGATTTTTTATTTTTTGGTTCTATTTTGATCAAACCTTTTTCAGGTAGTAGAGTTGTGGGTGCAACTCCAGGGCGAGCAGGTAATGTTTCGCCGATGTCTCGGTATTTACGGCAAGTCTAAATCAAATCAATATTATAATTCAATCTTTCACGTCTCTTTAATTTGTATTATAACGGAAAATTCCAACAACTGTTCAATAACATTTAACGAAGATATGATCCCACCGATCATGAACCATAGCTCTTGATGCGATACGATCATCGGTGTATAGCATCATTGTACAATATGTTCATATTTCAGTTGTACCAATTTCTGGTACAGCATAATATTATTTTCTGAACCATGTACAGTAACAAATTCAAATTTCAGAAAATACATTATACACTACACATACAAAGTCGAATTTGTTTCAACCAGTTAATGCCATCGCTAAATTAAAATAATCCAATCTGTTAAAGTCATCTAATCCCTTAAACCGAATTTGAATAATATATGTTTTGGACACAGGCCGTACACTATTAGATCAGAAATCTGTAGCAGATTCAATATCATTCAATGCATTGCATAATATATATAGATCGGATTTAAGTAGTTCAATATAACAATCATCTTTGTTGATATTGCGTCGAAATTTGTTTTCCAAAAATTGGTGGATTCCGTTTTCACATCAGTAACATCGATTCAACAATAATTTTGAAATGAATGTTGCGGAGAGTACGCCGAGCTCGGCGACCACTATTTATGTGCCGGGAAGCGTGAATGGCGATGATGATTTGTCAATACCGTTGCCGAAGTCAAAGATAGGAATATCAATATCATTTTTGTGATATTTTTCATGTACGGAAGCGTAAAAACGAAAACATTTCATCAAAATCGAGTCAATGTGAATAGCAAAATTTTAATTTTTTTAGGTTTAATAATGTCGAGCCATGTCCTCCGCCGGGGTCGCCGCAGTATCAAATTCAACGCCATGCCAAAATAAAAAAGGAACTCGCCCAACCATTTCCACCTGAGTACATTTTTGTTCATGCGATATTACAAAAGAAAATGCACGCATGAAGAGAAATTTGATTTGAATAGGGATGAACAGCAGCAAGAAATTAGTCAACAGGAAAACGAGATTGATGTGGAAGTTGTTGTCAAGGATGAAGAGAGTCAAGAGAGTTCGAAACATTCTTACAAGAGCGAACTGAAAAGTCAAAGTTCACATCGAAGCGAAAAGAAAGATATTGCATCTACTGCAATCTCAAATCATCAAGAAATAGATGAAAGTAACCATTCATTCTCTTTCATTCATCATTCCTCTTTGAATAAACATTTTTTCGATTGGTAGGTTTTCGCCCGCCTGAAAACCGTCTGGTCGCGGTTCACTCTAGCGCAAGCAAATTAGACAAGACATCAAACATGGATGCAACCGAGTCAACAAATATTTTCAATCAATCTGCCAATTTATCTTCTACTCATCCCCCGACTAGTCCATCACAGTATTCTTCTAGCAGTAGCTTCCGTCGAACTCCATTTAGAAATCTAAAGAAGAGAAGAAAACGAGAATATGAATTGGCGAGAAGAGATCGGGACCCTGATGCAGAGTTGAAGAAGTTGTTGTTTCAGCATACTCAAAGAAACAAACAAAATAATTTCAATGTTTCAAGCAAATCACAAGTACTATATCTACTCCTCGCATCTATTCTAATCTTTGGATTTTCTCTTCTGGGAAGTTACATTTCTACATTATTCTCACATTCCTCAAAAGTGTCTGACAATGGAATAATGCAGCTGGATTCATCTAGTAGATCTGTAACTACAGGTGAAACGGTAAGATTAGAACCACTAATTGATTTAGCAAGATTGGATATGACAACCCTACGAGCGATCAGAGATGTTGCGTTTGTACATAGACGAACGTACCATTATTTTAGAATTGGATCCTTCTTGAAGTATAGCGACCAATTGCTGGTTTTGCATAGTCTGGATGGGAATACAAAGATACGGATTGAAAAGAGCAGAATCTTTCTATCTATGCAGTACCACGTTGAGGAGGAAGTCGACCCCCTCGAATCATCAAGTTCGAATAAGTGGGTATCACACGCTAGTTTTACTATTGAAACAGCAGAAAATGTTTGATAATTATTAATAATTCAATCTTTGAGAAAACAAAATGCAAAATTTGCATCAAATATCACCAAAATTATGAAGAGACATTTTGTATTGTGTGATACTCGTTATGTGGATGAATTATAATGATTGTGGATATCTGTCGCAGAAAATTAATTACGATATAAAACAAACAATGACGATCTAATTAACATTCTTTTTTTCAACCTATTGCAAGATAAATTAAACTAACCCACCATGCGCGCGTTCACCCTCGCTACCTCTGTCACAGCACAATTCGCCGATCATTTCAGTCCACTTGAATTAAATGAAGTGCCGCAAGAGAACATAATCGGAGAAGGGAATCTTGCAGAAACTGTGCAAAGGAAAGAAGAAACTAGCGGAGCTGAAGAAATCAACGAGGAGGATTTAGCAAACTCAACATTACAAGATGGCGTACAATTTTTTATTGATTCATATGAACATTATGTTTTTTGTATTATAAAAGATTTTTTTGTGCAGTTTTACAGGATGGAATTAGAGAGGCAGCACTCCATCAAGCGTATCTCAACCGTGTCCGTTGCATTTCGTATGGCCCGCGAATACGGCTATGTCGCCCCGCAGAAAAGTTCGTTGTTCACAATCGTCCGCCGCCATTCCAGTGAGCAGATGGACAACCCCATGATTCAAGTCGAATTGGAATCCATCGTCGATCTCTCGTACATTTTTGTCGAGAAAATGAAATAATTAGATTGAAAACATTATTTTCAAAACATTTATTGAAGGTATAATGTTTGTCTCATGAAACGTGAAGTAGATCAGACGGAGCCGAAA
>JACLAD010017342.1_pt1 | contig 12771 bp, 7 predicted proteins | sample 8027901 | NCBI WGS metagenome assembly JACLAD01 (sample SAMN15725071, study PRJNA655200) | protist metagenome | isolation source: fluorescence activated cell sorting (FACS) single amplified genomes of... | place: Spain: Blaines Bay Microbial Observatory, Mediterranean Sea | collected 2016-07-05
TCTTGATGCCTCTGCTACTAACTGATCTGCAATATTTTTCGATTCTGCTGTTTGTTTACATGGATTTCCAGTTTTTTTATTTTCAATTGCTCTATGTATAAAACTAATTACTTCATGATTTTTAAAAACATCCCATAGACCATCTGATGCCAATACAAAAACATACAATTTATCTTGTTCAATTTTTCCTTTTCTCATTTCAGGAGTAGCAATTAATCCAGTATTTCCTTTATCTTTAACATCCAAGTCACCGATGGTACGTGACGGTTCCAAAATACCATCTAATCTACCATGTAATACTCTACCACCTGCACGCCGGATTCGAGTACTTTCAACTTTTGCTGTATGATCAGTACTCAATGCAATGACTTTTTTATTTCTTTTATTCCATCCTATACCTGCGATGCATCGACAATCACCAACACCAGCAACAATGTAACTGTCTTCTGATAAAACACATGTAATTAAACATGCACCACTATCATCACCTACTCGTCTTGCTTGTTTACAATATCTTTCTTCCGCTTCTGCGATACCATTTTTAACTGCTTTATACCATGAATTTTTTGTTGATTGTTCTTGTTGATTCATAACATGATACATGAAATTCTCTTGTAAATATTTACTACATTCTCCACCCCCATGTCCATCAAAAACTGCAAATATTGCAGCACCTATGTGATCATATATATATATATATATATATGGTTTGTTAGTATGTTGCCTATCAATTTTTATGAAGTGCCTTATTATAACGTGGAGCAAAAAAAGTATTTTTTTACGATATGTTTTTTTTTTCTCGTCATAATAATATGCTGTATATTATTATAGTCTATATATGTCGGTTGTGTTGTTTTATTACTTACTATTTTTTGCATCTCTTCTTTTTGTAGCAGATGCAATATCAAACGTTGCTAAATAAGTATCTTCATTGTACATGTGTTTTGATCCTAATTTTGAAGAACATTGTACTGTACATGTTCGTAATGGAACCTTTTCTTGTTTGTTACTAGTTTTTTTCTTACTTTTTTTTTTACTACTATGATTACTATTATTATTACTATTACTACTACTACCAAAGAAGGAAGATGATTTTTTTCCAAATACTCGTTCCTCTTCTTCCTCTGGACGTGAATCATCACTACTACTATCGCTTCCACTACTATAGCTACTATCATCGCTACTACTCGAGCTGTATCCACGGTTTTTACCAGACTCGGTCCTTTTCTTTGTCCTATTCATCATTGATAACAGTTGTGATAATCTACCTGGCATTTATGTATATATCAAATATATATTAATTGTTTCCACTCTTTTTTTCTTTTTGAACGATGATGTTGATGATAAAGAAAGACACAAAAAAAAAACAAGGAAAAGATTTCAAAAAGAATATGATGAAAAATAAATACAAATTACTTTTTATGTATAATAATATTATTAAACTGTAATAAATAAGCGATGGAAGGCGTATAGATGATCCTATCCTTCTTCTTTCTATTTAATATTTCTATATTTATACACATCAATAGTATTTATATGTTATTAATAGCCGAGAGTTGAAATAAATTTACAGTAGCATCACAATAGCACTAGCAAAAGGAATTACAAAAATAATATCGATAACGTCTTTCCGTGTTAGTGTTGTCGGTTCAGGGAAACAAATGATGAAATTAGTAAACAATTCCTTAATTCTAATTAATAGCTTAAAATAAATGATTACTACTTATGTGTACTATAAATATATACCGAGGAGATTTTGGACTATGTATTTTTAAGTATATTGACCCAATAAAGAATTAAAGTCTACTATTTAATACTATAAATATTTGTCAATATTTCCTATTCTAAAATCTGGGAAGGTATAAAATATAAAAGTGTAATTTTTTTCGTCAAAATCAAGCATAAAAATATATCTCCCTGATAATAAAACTAACTACTATTAAAATTTTTACGATGTTACTTTTAAACTTTTACCAAGACTCTTTTTCCTATATGTCGTGTACTTGACACTACTGGCTGGGCTGGCCAGCTGGCTAAGGCCTATTGCCTGCTAAAAAACTATGAGATACACACCAGGTAAATTCTCAGTCCAATTAAATTGATTGCTGGATTGGCACATTGGCACATTGAAGTTAAAAAGGTAGAATTGAATATCGATATATCATAAAATACTGATGAATGGAATTATTTGACACACGGACAGAATAAGAGATAAAAGATTCAGAAGAGCAAATTTATCATATCGTATCAATATTTAGTTTATTTGTCTATATACATAATATATTACTATCATGGCAACGATGGCAACGAGAACAGTACAACCACGAACAAAAACATATGAACAAAATGATATATTAACAAATATGATGATAAAAGGGGGCTCAAAAGCAGATGCAGCAATAGTAAAAGCTACGCAAAAATTGAAAGACATATACAAACATGAAAATCCAAAATCAAAAGAAGCATATGATACAGCAGTGAAAAATGGTATAGCAGGTGGAACAAATCGTTCATCTGTATATTGGAAACCATTTCCTGTAACATGGGCAGGTGGAGAAGATGTTTATGCAACAACAGTAGATGGGAAAACTGTAGTTGATTTTCTCGGTAACTGGACCGCTGGTTTATTTGGATTTTCACCAAAAGAGGTTAAAGATGCCGTTGTAGAATGTATGGAAAACGGCCATGCTCTTGGCGGCGCTAATAATAAATACGAAGCTATTGTTGCAAAGGAAATCAGTAGTAGATTTCATACTTCCATTGAAGAATTGAAGTTTGCAATGACTGGTACAGAAGCAAATACATATGCAATTAATACAGCAAGAGCAGTCAGTGGCAAACAAAAAGTTATGATGTATCATGGTTCCTATCATGGAGGATATATACATGGTGCATCGAATGTCGATATGGAAATGGAAATTCCATATGATAAGATTTTAGTCGATTGTGGGGATTTAGATACGATTTTAAAAGCAATTGAAGACAATGCCAATGAATTAGCATGTTTTATTTTAGAACCTGTATTGATCAATCCATTTATGTATATTAAACGAGTTGCCCCAAAAGAATATTTACAAGCAATTCGTGATCAATGTACTAAATTTGATGTATGTTTGATATTTGATGAAGTTATGACATCCCGTTTATCGCCTGGTGGTGCGCAAGATTTAGTTGGTGTATACCCAGATATGACAACAATGGGAAAATACCTTGGTGGTGGGTTTCCATTTGCTTGTTTTGGTGGTAAAAAGCGATGGATGGCAAGGCATAATCCCAATCATAAAAAATCCATTGCATCTGGCGGAACGTTCAATCAAAATGCATTGTCAATGGCTGCAGCAGCTGCAGTGGTAACAAAAATATGGACAAGTGAAAATTGCTTAAAACATAATCAACGTGGTGAATGGTTTAAAGGACAAATTAATAGTTTGTCGAAGAAATATGGATCACCTGTTCATGCGGTAGGTACTGGAAGTTTAATATCATTAGTATGGCAAAATCAAAAGGTAATTGATAGAAATGGACAATTAAATCAAGTGATTCATCCAGCTGTGTTTCATATGCCCACATTATTTTGGTATTATATGTTTGTGGAAAAAAACATCTTGGCTGGTTCACCAAAGCTGAATTATTTAACATTACCTATGTATTTAAAGGATGAGCATTATGCACAATTTTTAGATGGTATGGAAGATTTCTTTAAAACATATTCAACTGAAATGAAATTATTGATTCAAGAGACTGGTACTAGTCAAAGAAGTCATTTGTAAAAATAAAAAAATATGCATAACATATAGAAAAGAGAGAAAACCACCACGAGAAAAATATATTTTTTTACGTATAAAATACATATCATAGAGAGAGGATTTAAAAAGAGAATAAAATATATATGATAAAAGAGGAGAATAAACATAATAAAATTTGCTATACACGACACATACGCTAATCATACGTAAAACATATTTTGCCTGCCTTTTAGCCTTGCGTTAATTTAATACTTCGTATACGTATTTTATTTTTTCGTAAAAAATGATATCATCTTGTTTATAATTTCAATAATTATTACATCGCGCACATAATTAATTTTTTAATTTTATTCATCTTGCCAGGCTTGATATATGATATATATAATAATTTCGTACGTAATTAATACGTATTACAAACGAAATGGATTGTCATTCCCAGATGGTTGGTTTTTATTTAGTGGAAAGACACCTAAGATATCTTTTAACAAAATATTCCACACGACTTCAATAACTACTTCAATGACGATTAATACCATGATAATAAATTCCAATCGATTTGCATGTGTTTGATCTTGTTGTGTAGATAATAATTCCAATAATTCACGAATTATATCCATCCTTTGATTCATCACTTCAATCCTTTTATCCATATCTAAATATTTTCGTACTTTTTTATACGTTGGTTCAAATTCATCTTCTTCCCAAAAAACATCAGGTGTATCCAACATGTCTGAATATAAATTTATTCGATTCTTCACAATAAATAATTCACCAATTTTTTTCGCAATATCTGTTTGCGATAAATGAATTTTACCAGTTTGACTTAATATTTCTGGATATTTTTTATATAATTCAATTTTTGCATCAATTGTTTCTTCATGTAAAGATAATTTAACTGATTGTGCAAATGCTAAACTGATCGCCATTTTTTCACCAAGTTCATATGTCATTAATATAATTTCATCACTTTCAACTTTTGTTTTTTTTGGTAAACTACGTGGTATTGTCGTTGCACCAATATTATTAGCATATGAATATGTCATATCATCTTCCTCTTGTTGCTTTTCCTCTAATGATTGATTTGAATCAGATTCCAATGCTGTTTCTACAACTATTTTTTCTTCTTTAGGTGTTAAATTCCATAAGACAATACAACCAAATGGAAAGATGAATATATGTTTTTCTTTTTCTTGTCGAAAAATTTGTTCGCTTTCTTCTTCTCCTTCTTCCTCCTCCTCTAATGCACCTTGTGCGCGATTAGTAGGTGATTCCAATGTATTTTTACTTTTATTATTATTATCATTTATTGAAGTATTATTACTATTATTATTATTATTATTATTATTATTACTTTTTGTTGTAGAATTCATTTTCATACCTGGTGTTGTTTTACTTATATGAATCTTTTCAAACGATTGTGTATACAAATGTACAAAATCTCCTTCATAAATTAGTTTTCTCCAGTGACGATAACGACCATGTTTCAATTTTAATGTATTTGCTAATTTATCACCATCAATATTTCTCGAGATACAAACGCCATATAAACGTCTTGATTTATTTATCATACGGTTGCCAACTTGTATTGATTGATGTTGAAAACGAGCATGTCTTTTATGACGTCGTTGATATATTCTTGTTCGCTGATTCTTTACATCTAACAATGCAGAGTCAGATATATTACCTCTTCCTTCCTCTTCAGATTCTGCAGTAAAATCATCTTCCTCAGTTAAAAATTCATCATCTCCGACTCTATTATTATAGTTACTCATTAAAGGAGCAACGAAGTCTTGCATCGGATGATTATTTTTCGATTGATGTCCACTTCGTAGAACATTCATTGTCGTTGGGATAATATCAAATTATTTTTTTTATTTTATTTATTAAAAAAAACAAAAACTATATGTGTATATATATATATTGACTACTATTATTATAACGTGTAATATTGTTTCACTGAATCAAAAAATTATTATGGTTTAATATTATTTTATTTTATGTAACAAAAATAATATATGTTCACAAAAAAAAAATAAATCAATCTATCTCTTCTATGTGTTAGTCGTACAACAATGTAAATGTGTGTTATTATTATTATTAATCATTACCAGGTATTATTCAATTTTCAAAAATGTAAAAATGAATAATACATAATAACGGTTGTTGTGTTATAATGTAGAAAGAATAATTTTCAACCATATATTAATGAATAAAATGGAAACTAATATAACACCTACTACTACTACCACCAATGCGCTCCAAATGGAAAAAATGGAAGTGGATGCTTCAATAAATGATAACAACAATAATAATAATAATAATAATAATGCTTTTTCAACATCATCATTATTTACTTCATTTGTAAAAAGAAGACCAAAAAGTACAATATGTTATGCATTGATTGTATTGTTTGTTATAATATTAATTGCTACAGGCAATCCGGTGTATGCAACGATGTTTTTGTTTATGTATTTTTGCTTATTGTATGCATGGGAAAATATTTTTCGTCTTGCTTGGCTTGAGACGGATGAGGAAAGAAAGACACCTATTCCAATAATATGTTGCAAAGGGAAAATAATTATAAAACGACAAGTAGTATGTTATACTATATGGAGTGTTTATCTCTTTATTGCTTTTTCTTCAGCTACAGTTGGATCCAGATTAAGTGGCTCAGAACCAAATGCATATGTAACATTTTCGTATAGTATATTAGGTTCAATGGGTGTATTGTTTTTAAGTGTAACACTTGTTGATATATTTGATGCATTGCGGCGTATAATTACACGTTGTAGAAATATTATTACGAAAAAGACGGAGAATATAATAATACCAAATGAGAAAAAAATTAATCAATTGAAATCGTGTTTGTCGATTGGAATATGGATTATTTTATCAATATGTGCACTTGCTAATGGATATGACAAAGGATGGACAATAAAAGTTGAAGTTTATTTAAAGAAATTACCATCTTGTTTGGATGGATTTAAAATTGGATTGTTAAGTGATATGCATGCTGGTGTCTTGATTGGTAAAAATGAAATAGCTCAACATGTTGCAATGATGAATGAAGAAAATTTAGATATTGTAATATTATCCGGGGATATGGCAGATGGATCTCCAACCATCGTTAGTGGTGCATTGGAACCAATAATTAATGATTTAAAAACAAAATTTGGAATATATTATTCAACCGGTAATCATGAATATTTGCATGGAACAGGGACAGCGGAAGAGCAAGGGGCAAAATGGGAACAATGGTGGGAAAAGAATGGCGTTGTAGTATTACATAATAATGTCACACGTGTACCATCAAGGATTCCTTATAATTCAAACTGTAATGAAACATTTGATTTAGTTGGTGTTCCAGATCGTGGACATGGACCAAAATTAAAAGATACTTTAAAAAAAACCTCCTTTGATCCATCTCGTGCTAAAATATTAATAGCACATCAACCATTGGAAATTATTGAAGCAGCTAAAGAAAAAGTGGATTTACAGTTGTCAGGCCATACACATGCTGGACATATATTTCCTTTGCAAATTCTCATATCTTTATCAAACCGTGGGTATATACATGGTTTGGATACATTAGATGAAACGCAATTATATACTTCAGCGGGTACAACAGGATGGGGGCCAAGAACAAGATTATGGAGTTTCAATGAACGAACTGTTTTAACACTTCGAAGTGGGGCAAAAGATAATTCATCTGGTGATACATATCGTACATCATTATCAATCGGAATTGGACTATCCGCATTTGTTTTTATTGCTTTTTGTGCTTCTTGTATCAATCGTCTATGTTTACCACCGATAACACATTTGAAGAACCATTATTATACCAAGTAGTATGATGAAGTATTAAAATAGTTGTTTGTATTTATTATTAGGGAAAAATGATATTTACGGAAGCAACTACATTGGAGGTATAATGATGGAATATGCAAAATAAAAAAACAAGCGGAAAATGTTTTAATTAAACCACAAAAAGAATAATTTGATTTAGATGGTAGTTGTAGGTATTTTTGCAAGAACGTGTGTGTGTATGTAAATCAAATATATCCGTGTGGTCATCACCCTATTTATACCTGTTGTGTGTTGGGTTCTTCCGCAATCATCAGGTTGGATTTGAGTCTAATGCTAATTAAAATTTTTTTAAATAATATGATACCTGTATAGAATTAAACTAAAAATATAATATATATATATCATATCTTCTTGTTATTAATTACATTATGTATAAAATCTGCTGTATTATACATGTAATTAACAACATATATCAACCATAATAAAATCCACGTAAACTATATAATTAACAACAACATATATATATATATTTATATCAACCCATTAATAATACATATTATATGATACTATATTATATAATGGAAATTGCAAATAATAACAACAACAAAATGAACAATGCTTTTGCATTGAAACAACTATTAGCTGATGCAAATAAATATTTTACTGATACAAATCTTGACGTTCCTGGAATTCAATGGTTCGAACATTTGAATATACAAGTTGGATCAAAAGTAATTACTGAAACATTTTATAGGGATATATTAGGTTTTACGTCGGATCCGTCTCCATCATTTCATTATAATTTAGGAGCACAACAATTTCATTTCATGTTAGGTAAAGATGACAACAATGCACATATTATTCAAGGAAGTATTGGTTTATCTGTCCCTTCGTTAAAGCAAGTTTTAAAAGCATGCCATGAAGTTGGCAATAGCAAATTATCTTCCTCAACAAAATTTCAAATACTCTCTGAAAACGATAGGATGGTAACATTAATTGGACCATATGGGAATACATTTCATATATATCAAGCTGGATATGATGAAAATAAAGATCAAGTTGCTTTCAATAATAGCAAATCGATCACGTTCATGGAGAAAAAACATATGAAATGGGATAATGCAATGGATATACAAGGTAAACCAGGGATTAAATTCCTGGAATTCCAATGTAAAAATTCAGAGGACGTAGCAAATTTTTATCAAACATATTTTGGATGTAATATATATTTTGATAATAGCAATGACGACGAGGTTAATAATAATAATAATAACCATGCAGTCGTTCAAGTCGGTCCAAATATTTATTTCATTTTTACCTCCAATGCAAATTTAACAACAGAAATGATGAAAATGCAAGAAGGTGTTCATGTTGCAGTCTACATTAGTCAATTTAAAAATAGCTATGATATGTTAAAGAAGGATAACATAATATGGACTAATCCAAGATTTGTAAGACTTGACAAATGTGATACGTGGGAAGATGCAAAAGCTGGTAGACAATATCGCTTTAAAGATTTTATTGATTCAAAAACAAATAATAAAATATTTGAATTGGAACATGAAACACGTTCAATACGACATTATCAATATTTAAAAGATGTTGCATATGTTCCATTTATGATGGGTACCAACGATTCTGCTGGTGAAGATATGATGAAGAAAACAGCATCTTTACTTTAAAACTAAAAATTAAAAATCAAAATATATGATGTGACACACAAATTAGAGTGTGTAGTATATTTTAAATATTTTATTTTTTGAGAAAATATTTAAAATGTGAAAAAAAATTTTTATATTCCAGTATAATTAATTTTTTAAACTCTCTCCAAAACAACAATTACTTTTACTGCCGACTTCCTCCTTCCAAATATGGGATAAAATATGGAATAATCAAGTGATACATAACAATTGCACATGTAGCAACACTATCCAATCTATCAAAAAATCCACCATGTCCTGGTAATTTTGATCCTGAATCTTTCACACGTGCAGCACGTTTAATAGCAGATTCAATTGCATCCCCAAGAACACTTGCCAATCCCAATATAAATCCAATAAAAATCAATGCAACCCAACAACTATTATCAATAGCAGAACCATCACGTGATGGTATAATAGATGAATCAACATCAAAAAAACTATCATATTGCATAAGTACTCCTAAAAATAACATAATACCTATGCCAGCAACAATAGCTCCAATAAATCCGGCCCATGTCTTATTTGGGCTGATAACAGGCATCAATTTTGGTGTATATTTACCACATAATGCACCGAAAATTAATGCCCCCGTATCTGCAGTCCATGCAACAATTAAAACAATTGCAATATATGCAGTACCAAATGTTGGGAAATAACGCAATAATATAATATGGCCCAACATCCATATAATAAAAATACCATTTAAATCAATATATAGATCGTACATATCCAGGGTCGTTGGTGGTGCATTCCCTCTGTTCCAACGAAAAACAAAATGCCATAATGTGACTATACTAGAAATAGTAAATAAACCAGCTAAATAAAATTGACTATTACCATGGTGTGCAAAATAAGTTAATGCAATTGATAAATATGTTAATAATAACCTGCTAGGTCCACGTTTACGTCTGATGGATATTGGTTCAACATGATATTTATATTTTTCTTTTTCATTGTAATAGTTTTCATTTTTCAATATATGTTTTTCATCTTCAGCTACATCATCGATATTTTGTAACCCTACACTGATCACGTGATAATATTCATATGCAGTAATACCACATGCACCAGACATAAAATGACCAGCTGTAACATCATTACGTATTAAAAAAAAAGTAATACTTGATCCAATCAATGCAGTTGTTGTTCGTGTTATTATTTTTTGCAAGGAACACGAACTACTCATGATGAGATTTTTTTCTATTTCCCCCAAAAGCGTAAATAACAATAATTCAAGTGAATGAATAAATCACTCTCTCTTTGATAAAAGGTTTTTTTCATGTATACAGAGTACAAGTTTGGTCACCACACGCATTATCATTCCATATTTATTACTCTATTTTTTCAAAATTTAAAATTATTTACTCGTTTCTAATTAAGGATAATATTATACTAACTTCGCAAAAGCTTGTTGTATATAATTAAAGTATCGTGTTATAATATAATTACCTTAAGTAAATATTCAAATTCTTTTTGTATATATTGTACCTCCTCTGTCGTCTGCATGTTTGATTGCTTTCAAGTATTGTACATCAGTATATATTAAAAATCCATTACGAATGAAGAAAGCAATACTATTTTCAACCAGGACATCTGCAGGCTGAATCATATTTCCGATTTAGAAAAAACAAATAATAATTATTATTTTTAAAAGAAGAATATGGCGTAAATTTATAAAAAATACTTGTACCTGATTTTTATTTTTAAACATTTTAGTTTTTTTATAAATGGACATTTTCATTGGAACATAAGTATAATTATATGTATACTAATCCATTATATTTCCAAATCCATCAAAAATATTATTGTTAAAAATTGTTTTTATCATTCTGGAATTTTATATAAATATTTTGCATCTCTCTTTTGGTATAATTCCTTGCATCCTGTGTTCATGTACCGAATAAGCTTCCCCAACCCCCCCATTATCAGCGTCAGCTAATTTAGTACGGCGATATCATTAGATTAAATAAGTTTTATGTACCTGTTATTTCCATATAGTAACTCTAAATAGTTAAGGTATTTTATTTGTTATTTTCATATAGCATTGAATAGCATTAATAGAGTTAGAACAACTTAGATAAACATATACATATATACATATAAATCAATATAATTATATGAAATATTGTTCATTATGTTTTTATTTATATATAAATTAAATCCTCCAAATACAATATGTAAATTTATATACATTTGAATAAGTTTTGAAAAGTATTTTTAAAAAGTTCTTCTAAAATGTATCATTTTAATATATAGTATGTATACTTAAAGTATACGTTCGAATATAACAGTGCACATCATTGAACCCTAATTTTCTGTTTATTACAGTGTAAAACAGCAATTTAAGTATAATGACAATAATTGAAAAATAGCTTAAAAATAACAAACGATAAAAAAATTACAATTTAAGTACAAACTACTTGTATTATTTGATAGGAATATTTTGCATCTTGTAAAAAAGAAACAAATTGCAAGGTTGAGTAATTATATTAATGGTATGTAGTGTTAAATAGTAACAAGTGTTGTTGTATATTAGTAAGTATCGTACAATATATAAATTTGTAATGATAATGAGCTTTTTTTTTGTTTTTCCTTGATTATTTTATGATTTTCCTATTAAATACACTTTTTTTGTATTGTAAAATATATGCTAAAATATTAGTACAAAATATGATTTTACCATGTGATTTTCTAAATTTTATCAAAATAGATTCTCACTACCTTAAAAAGATAAATAAACTAAAATTAGGGTTATATGTTTAAATTTGGTAATCTTTAAGTACGAAGAAATATTTCACCTAGTAATGCTATCTTGTTTTCAGAAAAAAAATTTTGTTAAAATCTTTCAAATATATATTTAAATGTATACAATATTAAATATTATGATTGAAAGTTTTTATTAATACATATATAAAAACATATTGAACAATTTCTTACATATATATATATATGTATATGTATGTATGTATGTGTTTATCTAAGCTTGTCTAACTCTACTAATGCTATTCAATGGTAAATAAAAAAATAAATTAAATTTGCAAATTTATTAGATAAATATAGGCACATTTAACCATACAAAAACAACTTTGTGAAGCCTAAGGTTATAGTAAAAATATAAATATCTGAAATGACGAAAATGGGAATATTACTTAAAATAACGCCTGCTGTATTAATAGTACGAAAGCTGACGCCGAAAACGGGGGGAAAACGTCAAAACCGGGGGAGCTTATTTACCTTTCATAAAATCATACCAGGTAAAAACGAGGAACGCAACACATCTTTCATGACCGCGGCGGCTTAAAAATGGAGGGGAGAGGAATTGAATGAGATGTTATATGTATGAGAAGAGTGACACAGGTGTGTACATTGATAAACATTTATATTATTGAACATATTAGTAAATAAATTGTTGTTGTTGTTGTAATCATTTCTTGATTTGGATTGTATTAATCATTCGTTTCACAAGGAATATATATATATATATATATATATTGCACGTTTGAAAAGAAAAAACG
>JACLAD010006779.1_pt1 | contig 12762 bp, 10 predicted proteins | sample 8027901 | NCBI WGS metagenome assembly JACLAD01 (sample SAMN15725071, study PRJNA655200) | protist metagenome | isolation source: fluorescence activated cell sorting (FACS) single amplified genomes of... | place: Spain: Blaines Bay Microbial Observatory, Mediterranean Sea | collected 2016-07-05
TTATAAATTAAATTTCTTTTTATACGAGGATATATTTTGAGTTCTAGATGTGCTATCACCCCACAATATATAGTATGATAAATAACCAGCCTTTGTTGGGTCTCTGGTTGCCAAGTCTTTTTGGTGGCGTTTGCGGTATAAATCCCTCTGGGCTTTATTTTTCGTGAGTGTATAATCGTCCATTCCTGACGCTCCAAATCTGGTTACCTTTGTTCTACCCTTATCTGTTTCAAAGTGTGCTTCTAATTTTTTTTTGGGGTCTGTTGACTTGATGATTTTTATTAATTTAGGCATATATATAAATTAATAAAATATAATTATCAAAAATCTTTTTCCAACTGAAACTGGAAAAAATCCTTTTGTATAGACCACCATTCTCTGGCTTCTGGTTTACAGTGAGGAGTTCTAGTCGTCATATCTTCTCCCTTGTCCCAGCCGTGTAAGTGCCAAGTTCTTCTACTGTTAATTCTTGGGTCACCATTTTTATTATATTTATCCATACAAAAAGGACATAGAAAAGTAACTCTGTCTTGAACATCACGGTCACGATTATATTTTTTTACAGGAACTTTGATTATACAGGTTTTACCGTGATAATACCAATCTAATTTTTCCTCTTTAAGTTTTTGAACAACTTTAGCATTCATATATATTGAGGTAGGATTTTTTTATATTAATTTATTCGTTTTTAATGTAGCCTCTTTTGACCTTGAGTGCGTGACTTCTAATTTTAGGATGGGTTGGTTTTCTATTATTATACCAATACACGACCGCACTTTCAAAATCATATTGTCTTCGTAACATATTGCCAATATCAAGTAGAAATAAAGTATTGAGATTTTTGGTTTTTGTATAATCAACTAGTTCTGAATGAATACTATAAAATTTATCATCTTCAATCATTTTTTTATTTTTCCAATCATAGTATGGTTTAATATTATAATGTTTTCTATCTTCCAAATCTATATCAATAATATCATCATAAAGATATTTAGGATTAATTATGCCATCTAAATATCTTTTTATAATATCTTCAATATCGTAGTTATCCATATTATACATTAGATGTTTTTTCTTCACGGTTTGTCAAGCCCATATTGGTAAAACTAGGTAATTCATCAGCACCTGGATTGTGCGTTTCGCTCTTGAATTTAAAGCATTTTGAACAGCAGTCGCTCTCTAGCATTGTATCTGCTCTCATTTTATATATTTTTATTGCCAAAACCAGAAGCAATATGCTTCCACAGGTTTCAATTGAAAGTAAACCAATAGTATCAGATAATTCAGACATATATATATATATTAAGAAAATGATATTATAACATTTTTTCTGATAACTCTAAAACCATTTTTGTCACGCTTTACCCTTCGGTATCTGGCTCTTTGATATGCTAAAATTTTATCTCTATTCAACGCATAATATGCGGCTGAATAGCACCGCTTACAAAATCTATCTTCATCGCACGAACACAACATCTATTAATATATATCTAGAAAATTAATCACCTTGAATACCTAAATATGCGTCTATTTCATCCTTGTAACTTTTCTTTGTTTTTTTGTCCTTATTTGTAATCTCTTCTCGTAATTCAAGATTTTCTGGGTCTTTTGCTCTAAATGGTGTTGTTGGATTGGCACGAGTAATTTTTAAAAATATAGATGATTTATCTAGTAAAGTTGCGGCTAGGTTTCCATTGCTATCAATTAATTCAGTCTTGATTGATGTGATAACTCTTTTCTTTTTATTCACATACGCATTATCCAATTGATTATCGGAATAATACCAATCACTGGTTGCACCATATTGCTTTGAAATTATTCCCACGACAGGCATCTGACTAGGTGTATTCGCATTATTCACAAATTCTGTATTCAGTTCAGGTAAATCAGATTTTATTAAATAATATGGTATTTCTAGTTTACTTGGGACATTACTTGCTAATATGTAAGAACCATACGGAAGGCTGGACGCTATCTTTATATTAAAAAATTCGTTGAAAAATAATTCATTATTAATTAAATTGCTTCCACCATTTGTATTATATACCACTTCTAATTGTAAATTGTTACCTTGTTCATTGAATAATGTTTTTAATAAAACACTATCATAATATTCACTTTGTAAATTTCCAGTAAAAATTAATGTAGCCATCGGTGTCACTGCTGAATAGTTCTTTTCACCAATAACTGATGTAGTATCCTCAATAAATCCAGCAGTAGTAAGTGAGGCGTTAGTAGTTAGCGGTCTTGAACTAGTATGAAAAACATTTGCGTCATAATTATTAGTTATAGGGTCTTGTAAGAAATTGCGTGTAAAATTGCGTGTATTTCTCACTCCAACAAATGGGTCTGGATTTAAATCTTGGTAATCAAAACCCATAATTCTCCACAAGGATTTTTGCCAGTTTCCTCTGTTCCAGAGTAGAAAATTCTCCAATGCTACCCCTCCTTGAGTATCATATATCTTATCTACAAGAGGGACATCAACCCCTGCTTGAAATTCTCTGGTCTCGCCAAGTTGTCTACTCTTATTTAAATATGGGACTTTATCACCTGCTAAACACCCCCAAAAGGCTGATGGGAAATTTCTACCAGTTTTTAGCGTGGTATCAACCGCTCCTGTTGGATTACCTTCAGCATCTTTTTGATAATTTGGGTCATATAATTGTGGGTATCTTGCTGAAATAGTATTAACAACAGTAAAACTATTTGCCCTTGCTTGTTGATTGAACATAAAAAATCTTGTAATATATGTATCATCATTTAATACAGGAAATGTTGACAAAAAACTTTCACCAGTAGGATGATTACCACAAAATTCAGCACTATCTGCTCCAGCACTTGCTTTACATTTCCAGAACATAGGTTGATGTTTGGTTACCTCTGGGGCAAAAATCGGTATACCATCGTGGTATGTATTCCATAATCTTCTTTGATAAAATACAGCATCATTACCAGCCTCCGCATTATCTGGTAAATCAATATTATAACCCAAAGTTACATCAGGGTCAGCAGCAGTATCTGTAAATGAATAACCATCTGATAATAAATCAACTAAATTATATATGGGGTCAGTGCAAGTGGTAGTTACATTGGTTGCTCCAACCGCCTCTGTCCCTTCTCTAAATGTATTTCCCACTTGAATTGGTTGAAATAATTGACTGAAATAAAATCTGGAATTGTTATCTGTTCCAAATTGTAATAACGGCTCTCTTGCTCCCAGAAAATATCTATCTGAATATTCTACGCTTCCTTCGTTAACATCCCAGAGACTTGAAGACCACAGCCGATTTTGTCTATTTAATTGTGGATTAAAAACACAACTATAATCATCAGCACTTCGGACTTGTGTTGAACACAAGAAGGCACTATGCCCTTTCCAAGCATTTTTCATATAACTAAATCCAACTCCAAATTTTATTTTCTGTGGGTCAGCATTTACCAATGATAGTAATCCATTAGGATTATTATCTGCTGAATTAAAATCAAAAAATTCATATTTATTATTACCTTGATAAAAATCTTGTTGTAACATATTAGCATCTAAAAATCCAAAGTTATAACTGGGATTAGTGCTTTCTCCATTGGCAAATATACCACCAAATATTTTATCATATATCCACGAAAAAGCAGGATAATATATCTGATAGGTATCATTTGCTTTATTATATTTGATTCTTACACCATTTGAGACATATAATGTTTGGTTAGCATCATCCCCTAATTGAACCGTATTTTTATTATTAAAACTATCAATATCAAAATAACATAATAATCCTCTTGGTCTTTCTCGTATAGCACCATCGCTTCCCCTACATAACAGGGCATCAGTGTCAAGATTTGGATTTGCCGTAGTTTCAAGTGATATATGTGTAAAAAATATTGATTGGTCTCTTGAATAATCTAAACTTTGTCTACCTTTTTCTAAATCTATCATTCCATCAAATATCTGGGCTTCAATAAAATTACGATATAGTCCTGCTCTGGCAATAGCCTGTGCTATATTACCATATACCAATCCTTCTCCGACTAATTTCCCTTTTTGACTTAATGGTGTAAATGTCAAATCTGTCAAATCTCTGTCAGCATAGGGCATATACAACCCATTTTTCACACTATTTAAAATCATCAATTTAGAACCGTGATGTAGGAAATTAGGAAATTTGCGTAATGTAGGCATCAAATTCTCATCATTTTCAGCATCAGCAGTCGTCGGTGGGAAATCTTCTTGCAGTAAACTCCATCTGTTCCAATTTAACATAGTGCAACCTATTACACGGTTTCCCCTTGTATAATCTAAAAATCTAGCATTTTGGGTATCTGTATCAGTAGTGCTTCCAGCAGAATATAATTTAGGTGATACTTGTATATGAAACCCACCACCAACTGTAGCGGCATCGGTTCTGAAATAAAATCTAACATATCTTGCTGATATGGTTATCAATGAATTTATTAAATTTGATGGAAAAGTATTGCCTTTTACATCAGCACCAGAACTTGTTGAAGGCAGAATATATCCGCCTCCTGTTCCAAAACCACCATTATCTGGATGGAAAGAATTTCCAAAAATAGCAGGATTATTACTTTGATATAAATATGGTGCTAAATCAGGGGCTAGTAAATTATTTAAATTAGCACTTCCATTAGTTCCCAAATCTGATAGGGTATCGGATGCTTGTATTCCAATCCTATCACGAAGATTAAATGCTGTTTGATGAAATTCAAAATCTTGGATATTTATTTCAATATGATTATTTGCTCCAGCATCAAATGTAATATGTTTATCGTGAACTCCTGCTGAATAAACTCCACCAGTTCCTCCATCATCACTTAATGTAACATATCCATTTGTTAATGTATATAAATTATTTCCAAGACTTCGGTTATAATTAGAATCTAGTAATACGGTTGCTTGTTCACCAGTAGAATATGTAGATGTATATGTAGGTGCGAGAACCGTCCCAGCGGCAACAAACTGTGGCTGGTCATTGAAATAATATGTATTTTGACTACTTCCTACTGGATTAATAGACATTAATTGACCATTATTGCTTTCCAAATCCAGTTTGTAGGGACACCAAGTGTATAAATTTTGAGGTTGTGTTGAGAAATCTCTGATGGCAGCATTTCTAGCAGATTGGTCAGTTTGATTATAACCAAAGGGTTGCCCAGCAAAACCACCAGAAGCACTACCACAAACCATTGGGACACCGAATGGTAGGGGGTCTGCCACTGTGCAGTTGAATGCGTATGGATTTCCGCCTACACTAATGTTAAAATTAACTGGGTCTGGATTATCTGCTACCGTTGCTTCATTGTCACCTTGAGCATTTTGAACTGGATTGGGGTCAGGTTCACCATCATTATAATTATAATATATATAAAATTCAAATGTATATGTTCTGGTAGAAGCATCAAATTGTATGGGTTGCGTTACCGTAAGAGGATTGGGATGTGCTTCCGTTCCAGGTAATGGATTAGCAGGGTCAAAATTAGCCAACGAACCATATACAGTTCCTCCAATCTGACCACTTGCATTATTAACTTGAAAATTTTGACCTTCAACATTGGTTACACCAATTTGAAATCTATTCACATTAGGATTATGACATTTTAAATCATAAATAGGATATCCAGTCATACCTCCCTGTTTTCCAGCAGGGTCTGGTGTTTCATCATATCCAGTAGAGTTATACATCCAATCTAATTGCGTAGAATTCATTTGTCCAAATGGAACTCCTGGATTATTACCAGTGTAATATTGAGATATTCTATAAATATAATTCAACATTCGTTTTTCTGAAACCGAAGCGTTAGCGGCATATGTATATGTCCCCCTAATTTGCATAATATTATCGGCAAAATCAATGGCTTTAGTATTATCACTATAATTTATTTCAGTAATTGTAATTGGTATTGTTTTGATAAATCCTGTTTGGGTTGGAGCATCTGCTGATATAGAACCCCAAGCCCCCTCTGTGGCTTGAGGAGCATCTCCAGACATTACTTTGGTAAAAGCACTGGGTGCTGTAGATATATTTACATTTTCAACAGCCACTGGTGACATAGTCTTGAAAAACCTACCAGCATTAGTCCACACTTCTTTTATAGGATTAGTGTCAGGGTAAGCCGTGACCAATTTTCTGGTTTGTTGCATACTTTCAGTGATAAAACTAGCAATATTTTCTGGTGAAGCAAATCCAGGTTCAAAATTGGCATTTACCTTATGTTCATAAGTATCCCATATATATGATGTGCTATCTTGATAACACGCTGTATATCTTTCATTATTATTAGCCAAATCTCTCATTCCTTGTTTTAATTGAAAATTTCTCAAGAATTGCAAATAAGCAACTGGTTGTATACCTTCATTGTATACATCAGCATCTTGTTCATTTATTAAACTATCATAACTAGCGTAAGCAGTGTAATAACCATATTGTGTAAAATCAGGTTTCAAAAAGGTATTGCCCTCATCAATCGTTGCGATATTTGGAGATGTTGTATTTGAAGATGCCCAACTTCCATTAGCAGTTGAAGCAAAACCTTGACTAAAACCATAATAATAATAATTTTTAGTAATAATAGGGTCATCTGTGAACTTGAAACTCATAAAAGGCGTTGTAGCAACATTAATTCCATTTAATGTTTTATAAAATGAAAATTTAAAAGATATATCCATTGATTGGTCAGGATTATCTTGATTATAAATTTCAATTGAATTATCACCACTATTCCTAACCGATAACCAACCGCCAAGATATTTTATTGTGTCACCTTCATTCAAGATGAGAGAAGGTGTGCTATTAGTCCATTGAGCATTACCGCCTTCTAATACTGCTTGAGAACGGTTCAACTCTATCAAAATTTCATCATTTTCTTCCATTTATATTATATATATAATAATAAAATATAAATAAGATTTTTTACTTTATTTAAAAAGTTCCAGAACTAGCGGAAGTATCCGTTTTTTGGACTATTCCTCCTGTGATTGCTGCGTGATGATTACTTGTTAAAGATTGCATAGCGGCATTGTGTTGGGCAACAGTTGATTGATATTGATTTAGAGCATCTTGTTGTTGTTGTGCTGCTTGCTGCTTTGCCTTTTTTTTTTCCTTTCTTTCCTTTTTTTTATCCACCGCATCCATAATCAAAGGGGCAGCAATTCCGCCTATCAATAAAGCACCACCAACTAAATCTAAAACTGGTATAGCACTCATTGCTGCTCCAGCCGCTACCAAAGCACTATCAGTAGCGGCTGCTCCAGCCGCAACTCCAGCCTCTGTAGCAACCTCTGCTCCACCGACCGCAGCCGCTTCCCCACCAATTTCTGCTGAAGATGTAGCAATACCAGTTTCAGCGGTTACTGCTGGATTAGCAGATAATTCTGCTTCTGTAGCACCAGCCTCTGCTGGACTAGTTCCACGAGCCGCCATTGCTCTGGTTGAGGTCATTTCAGTTGCTGATTGAGCCGCCTCACCTCCTCCATAACTAGCACCTTGTGCGGTATCAGTAAGTCCACCAGCGGTTGCTTCTGGGGCAGCGGATGCTCCTCTTGCTGATAGTTCTACTTCCGCACCTGGTGCTACACTGGGTGCTACTTCTGGGGCAGCGGATGCTCCTCCAGCACCATCCCCAAAGCCACCTTGAAAAGTCTCTGTTATATCACTAGCGGCAGTAGGAGCATCACCTGTTTCCGTGAGTTCTGTGCCTTCTCCTTCACCTTCATCAGCCTCATTACCTTTATATTTCTCATTAAATCTATTTTTTACACCATTAGCCATATCATAAATTTTTTGCCTACCTAAAATCATTGTTCCTGTAGAGGATGCCGCTTCTCCCCAAGTCCCATCCTTAATAGCATTGGCAGTAGCCTGTGCTTCTGCGGCATTACTTTTAACTTGTTCATTGAGTTGTGAACCTAAAATATTTTCTTGTAAAGCATCAGTATTTTGAGATTGGAGAGCAGCGAGAGCATCCGCTGCCTGATACATTGAATAATCGTCAGCGTGAATTCCAGCATTTAAATTTTCGTAGTAACCAAGATAGTCCATATATATATAATAATAAAGATTTTAATTATTATAAATTTATTCTATCTTTTTAGCGAAAGACCTCAACGCCAGAAGATGTTATTTTTAGCACATTTTCAGCATATAAATAATGGTTAACCGTTAAAGTTTGATTAATGGCAGAACCAGATGTGGCTTCCAGTGTCAAACTTAAATTCTGATTTTGAACATTAAATGTAGAATTCAATACACCAAGATTTCGTCCAACGAAGAAGACCTTTGTCTTGTATCCATCACGGTATGCGTCTAAACTACGAAGAGGGGACATACTATATTCAAATGCTTGAATTTGAGCATTAATTAATTCCTGTGAAAGAGATGGCGAATAGGTTGCCGCATTTAGACCAGAAAGAAGTCTTTGACAATCAACTCCAAGTGTAGGATGCCTTACGCCACTATATGTATAGAAATATTTTGTGAGATTAAGTGGTCGTAGTAGATTACAATCAGTAAATGTTGTAACAGAGCGAGTTCCTGGTGCTGTAGGCACGGATAGGATTGCTCGTGCTTTTGTATTAATATATGGTAAATTCATCTGGGTAATAGCCTCACCTTGTGTAACATTTGTGCGTAATGTTTCATAAGTGTTTACACTATAATCTAAACCATCGGCAGATTGGATAGCACTCATCATAGCACTAATATAACTTGGTGGAGGAGTTATTACCGTGACATCAAGGGAAACATTATTTAATTCATATTGATTTCCCTCATTTGGGACTGTAAAAAGCGAATTACCGCCTCTCAAACTTTTACCAGCCCCAATGGTTGTTGGGTCAAAAACCGTAGCATCAGTAGGTAGAGCCGCAAAATTAAGATTAACATAAGCAGGTAAAGCATCAGTGCCGTTAGTTGAGGCTGTATTTGTAACCCCATATCCTGCTGGAATAGCGAGAGAGTTAATCTGTATAATATTACCAAGTGATGTAGTTCCTCCACCAGTTCCTGAATTATTACCTTTTACTGTTGTTTTAGCAAAAAATGGCTGTGTATTCAAATCATCTGGATTACCGAGAAATGGGCTTTCCCATCGTATTGGTATATCTGTAAATGGAAGACTACCAACAGCATTAGTTATACTTGAGTTAGCATCACCTTGTGTGCATAGTGTCAATGTAGCGTTTGCGGAATCGGCAATTGGAAGAAGAGCGGCAACAGGGGAAGCATATAGACCGCTATCAAAGCAGAAATTATGAACAAAATTACCATCTAAATTAATGGCAGCACCAGTTCCATTATCAAAATTAATACCAGTGTAAGCCGTGATTACTGGTGGTGTCCCACCATCATTTGTAGTCACCCAAGTTACATCAAGTCCAGCAGCAAATTGACCATCAATTGCCGCTTGAATTTCTGTAAGTAAATCAGCAGCATTGTAAAATCCAGCGGTTAATACACAAGCGTCTCCAGAGTCTGTATTTGCTCCGCTATCAATAACATCATTAAAACCAGTTGTAATTTTAAACAAAACGGAAGCGGCTGTTCCTACATCATCAGGACAGGCGTAAAACCAGTCGGCAAATTTAGTTTTTGCCAATATATCATCACTATGTAATGTTGTAAAAGTATTACAATCGTGTAAAGTAAAACGAATACGAAGCCCTCCAAGAGCAGATAGTGGAACAATACTATTATTATTCCGACCAGCAGCCCCAAGTAAAGCACTTAATCTAATCGGAAGCATAACTTTTTGTTTTCTGAATGTATGAGCCGCATTATCCGCAGCCGTGTAACCATTGTATACATTTACTGGTGTAACAGATGGGTTAACAAATGGTTGGGGATTTTGGTCGCTTCTACAATAGCATTCAGTTAATGCTCTCATATTAAATTCACCATCTTGAACTTGCTCATCAGCACCATTATCGTGTGAATATAATATGCCTTGAAGAACTGAATAATCTAAAATCTGCTCAAGTAAAACACCACTATTGGTAAAAATATCCAATTGTCTAATCATTCCTGCTAAACCAGTGCTAGACTGTGGACGAATATTCTGGACTTCTCCGCCATCAGAATTATATTTAAATTCAAAATTTAATACCGTGTCTTCGGCTATGATAAATCCTAAAGCACCTGGCAAGTCAAATTCAACAATTGGTTGAGAACCAGGTGTGGAAGCATAATTTAAACCATTTCTGGCTTTAATGCTTAAAACTGTTTGGGGCAAATGATTGCGGTCGGTTGCTGTGAATAAATCCATTTATATATGTCCTCAATATTTTATATTTATATAATTATTCTAATTAAAATATTAAATAATTATATAATGGTTGCGAAAGATAGGGATACAAATTTACCAAAGAAATATGTCCCAAAGGGACTATCAAAAGAAGATAAAAAAAAACAAGTAAAATCAATAAAAGAGGGGACTGACCGCCCAAAGGTAGATTATAAAACAAAAAGGTCATCCCATATAATTAAATTTGAAAATAAATATAATAAAAAAATAAATGATTTTTCTTGGATTTCAAAGAATTTACTGAAAAGAGAAGGTATTAATCAAATAATCAAGAAGGGAGAAGGTGCGTATTATAGTGCTGGTTCAAGACCAAATACTTCTGCTAGACAATGGGCTTTAGCACGGTTAGCCAGTGCCTTAACTGGTGGGGCTGCTGCCAAAGTTGATAGAAATATATTAGATGAATATAAAGTTAAATAGGTATATCCGTAGCGTAAGTGTTGATAATAGTGGATATATCTGTTCCACGAGTTTCACTAAATATTTTTAGTTTTTGATTTTTCTCGGCTTCTGGTATATCCCTTTTCATAATATCGTGAACCAATGCTTTGAAAATCATTCCTTCACCAATACCATCATAAGTTCTTGGTTTGATATAATTACATAAACTATCTTCTGGGACATTTTTCCCATTATCATATTGTAATAAATACTCGCCTCCCACAGTATAGTTATATATTTTTTTAATGGCATTGTAAAATTTTTGATTACGAATACGAATTCTTTTTCTTCCATAGGTGGAGGAAGTCTTATAATCATTACACACCCACCAACAATAACCGCTTTTTAATACATATATATAATTTTCTTTGAAAATTTCCATATTTTGTTTTTTTGTTGAAATTATTCTTTTGTCAGTGTCAATAATTATATTACAATCTTTGTTTCTGATACCCAAATTAACTATAAGAAAATTTAAAATAAAATCTCTATAATTGTTCTGTTTATAAAGCGTCTCGTAGTGATTTTTAAGGGCTTCAGCGGTTGGGAGGTTGCTTCCAATTTCCATCTTTTTATTAATTTTCCAAGTATTAATATCGTTAGATAAATCACCACCAACCAATTTATAAGTTCCGTCATCATTTCTTACTTTTTTACCACGATAATATATTAGTGGGTCTGCGTAATTTTCATCTTCATATTCAGTTCTGTATATCATAAGCATAACAGTAATATATTGATTTTTCGTTTCTGGCGGCACTGGTAACTCTCTTAAACATTCAACCATAAGGACAGGTTTTGTTTTTATTACTGGATTTGGTAAAACAGATTTCATTTTTTTATATGCCGTCTTGTATTGCTTTTTAGATTTCTCACTCAAATGAGTAGCATTCTCCAACGCATTTTCAAATTCACGCTTTGCCCTAATATCAATCAAAATATCTTCCATACTATAGGTATAGATATTTTCTTATCTTTAAGCCTTTTCTTGCGTTTGGATTTATAAGTATTAAAAATCACTGTCAATTTTATATATATATTTAATTTTCAATAAATCTATTTCCGTTTCTCTTTTTGCGTAGAGCAGACCTGATTTTCATAATTGCCAGAGCCTCTTCTGGTGTTTCTGCTTTTCCAGTAGTGGCGGATAATTTTTTTTCATCACGAGCCTTCCAACATTTGGGTGTTCGTTGATGTTCTGCTTTTCCAGATTTTCTAATTACTACACCACATTTATCACAAATACAATAATTTCCAGTTTTCAATTTTTGTTCATCAGTTTTCTGATTTTTCTTTTGATTTTCAGCATAATTAGTAATGATTGCCGTCTGGCTACGAATAATTTCATTTCTTTCAAGTGTATGAGCAACTAGTTCAGCAATATCATAGTGGGGGTCATTATCATATTCCTCAACTTCATCTGGTTCAAATACAATTTTATTCATAGACATAAAATCTTCACACATTTTGCGATATTGCTCCTCACTCATATTACTATTTTCAGCGAGAGTTGTAATAACTTCTAGCATATTCATCATAAGTGCTTTGAATTTCTTGGCTTTCTCGTGGTTTTCATCAAGTCGGTTTCGTGGTGGCTGGTATTCCATTATAAACTCTATACGCAAGAAGTGTTTAAGCCACTTTTATATATATATAAAAAAGCCCATCAATTTTATGAGGCTGGGCTAGGAAAGGATAGCGTGTGGTGGTCTGCGTGTGTCACTTTGTCAGTCATTTTTTAATTATAATATAAATATATATTTTTTTGAGATTGAAAAAAAAATTTTTTTAAATTTATATAGATTCAGCAAAATATGACTGACATTGTGACATTGAGGGGGTCACGGATAACCGTTGGCAGATAACCGTTGATAGTTACGCTAGTCTCACGGATAACCGTTGATAGTTACGCTAGTCTCACGGATAACCGTTGATATAGCCGTTGAGAGCCGTTGACACGGTTTACCGTGTCTGACGAGTATATTTGTCTATATATACTCTAAACGC
>JACLAD010008979.1_pt1 | contig 12762 bp, 9 predicted proteins | sample 8027901 | NCBI WGS metagenome assembly JACLAD01 (sample SAMN15725071, study PRJNA655200) | protist metagenome | isolation source: fluorescence activated cell sorting (FACS) single amplified genomes of... | place: Spain: Blaines Bay Microbial Observatory, Mediterranean Sea | collected 2016-07-05
AATTCTGAATTCCAGAAAGTCATGAATTTTTTCTTTCTTTCTTTCTTTCTTTCTTCAATTCAATTCAATTCAATTCAGAAGTTGAAAATTCATTCAATTCATTTTTATTAAACATTTATTATTCTTATTGAATAATTATTCATGAATGATAAAGATTTGTTTTCTTCATGACTTTCTTTAAAGCTTTTTTTGCCCTCCACTCCTTGCCTTGCTTGACCTTGTCCTTCAGTTGGCCACGTCAGTCATCTTTATGTCAATAGTCAGACTGCAAATCGCAAATGATCGACTGCATGCATTGCTGTTGCGCGTCGCTTCAGCTTGGTTGCCTCAATGTTTCAATAATGTCTCAAGGCTTCAATGGTGTCTTAACCCAAATATCTTTACAATGTCTCAGCGTCTCAGTATTGCCTTCATAATGCCTTCATGTTACAACGTTTCAAAGGCATGCGTTGGAACGTCGCCGCGTCCTTCTTTTTTCTTTTTTTTGTGTGTGTGTGTGTTTTTTTTTCCTTTATTTTCCTCTATGGCATTCTGTAAAGGGTGATGTGAGCTATCAATCTCTTCTCTTTGGAAACAAGATTGGACCGCTGGCTGTCTCTCTTTTTTTTTTTCTGTGCTGAAACATGTGCGTTTTTGCTGGTGCTGCATAGATCATATTGCACCTTTTATGAGTTACAGATTGGGTATGTTATTCAGTTGCTCAAGCTCGTCTTTATGCATGCACACGCACGTATCGCTACCATGCGCCGGCATATGTGTGATCACTTTAGTGTTTACGACTTCTCTGCTACTGCAAATATCAGCGTCTCATGGACTCTTTACCATGCATTTGTGTTTACCCTGAGCGCAACTTTTGCGATCCTAAATTCTCCAAAAAATCAGTGTCAGAGTGAGATTCGCAAGAATAAGCAGGTTGTGAATGCAAATGCAAAGGTTTTGTCAGGTTTGTGTAAAATTTCATGTGCTTGCAGCGCTGCCTCGTTCTCTGTTGGGAACACGTCTTTTCTTCCTTTTTTCGCCTGGGTTTGCCTGCGTCGAGCGAGCCAATCTCTTTGATGGTAGGAAATCAGAGCAACATTCTTGATGATACCCTCTCCCGCGAAACAGTACCCTCGCCCAGAACCATGGGTGCTGGGGGCTGTCCTCTATGAGAATAATGCGGGGAACAGATCAGACGCAGGTTCACCCCTGTGAGCTGGCACGGCTCTTATGCAGGTGGCTTTTATTTCGCTTGCTGTGTTGGCTGCCGAAGTTCATGGTACGTCAGCGTAAGTCCGGGCACATACCGTGATTTGGAAACACGGGTAACAAAAGTCCATAAATAAAAAAAAACTACAAATGATCTTATTTGACCATTTTCTTTTTGGCTTCGGCTGGAAAAAATAGCGTGATATTATCGCCTTCGAACTGAACTTGACGTTTAACAGTCGAGTGATGATGGTCATATCCAGAAACAAAAATCCATCTGCATTTCCAGCCCTGCTTCAATTTAGTCTGCGTTCTGCGCGGTTCTCTTGTTTTTTTTTAACATGCTTCTTTGTTTTAATTTTTCCGAAAAGGTACTCAAACTAAGGAATAGGCTGTGGCCTCCCCTGAATCAAGCAAGTCTGAGTTTTTCAACCCGTGACATACGTATACCAAGTCCAGAAGATGATGCAAAGAATGTCTTCAAGCCGAAAGGTGCAAAATTCGAGAACTCACGAGGGGACCACTACATGTACGGTCCACGTAAAGCTCATCGTGAGCTCATTCGAATAAAAGAAGAAAGCGGAGACGGATTCTCTCCAGATAGGGAATGGAAATACACGGATGGGCTAAACAAGGAGCATGCCGCGCACAAGGCGCTCATCACTTCTTTAAAATCTTCAGATTGGGATGCAAGCAGAGATATTTTGCGCTCCAATGCGAAATTAGGGAGTCTAAAAGATGAGCATGGCCAATTGCCTCTATACTGGGCAATTGAGTTTTGTGCGCCAAAGGATATTTTGTACGAACTTGATGTTGAAAGGGGCGCAATGAACTCTGTCGAGAGGTATCCTCAGATATCTGGCGGGCTCATAGAATAGAACACAGCCACTTTTTAGTCAGAAGTGGACTACGAACATCAATCATTTTTTACAAATTATTACTCTCAATGCAAAGTAGTCTAACCCTACGATAGGTACGTGATTTAGATTGCCAGGTTACGAAGCATGCTTGCCTCGCTATGGCCTATCCTTTATAATAAAACAACCAGGAGAGTTAGTCGTGCTGATGAGGGTGCGACCTTCATGGCATGCCGGGATATTTTGAAGATATTTTCATCTAGTTATTCACATACTTCTTTCTGGAATGGACTCGTCAAAGTCGTCGACAAAGCTAGTATATCTGCGGAGCTCAGGAATGCAGCTTATTGATGAATTTGCCCTTTCACCGCGCCCTGATCTCCCATCTTCCGCTATCATATCCTCGCTGACCAATTTTCCTGTGTTTACAACTACCGTGCTGTGCGTAAAATGTGGCAAGATCAGTATTTTTGAACCTGCATCGACGTGCCGCACGAGAGCATTAGCAAGCATGTTTTCACCGCCATCAGATGCAATACCTCTGGATATGGAGATAAAAGGGAGCGATAGATGTCCAAACTTCATAGCAAGTGCACTTGCCTCTATTTTCCAAACCATCGTAGATGCGGCGTTACCTTTTTCAACATTTTCCTGCTTGCTGCAACTCCTGGTGAGTCTGCCAAGCTGAAGACGTGTCTTTCCGAGTATCATCCATGTGGAATCATTTCGATTCTGACTTATTTCCGCACTCATATTTTCAACATCCAAGTTATAATCAGACGCAAGCATGTGTAAGATGAACCTGACCCGAATAGTGTCTCCTACGCAAATATTTTCTTTTTGGACTTTTTTTGTAGCCTTGTCCTTTGAACTATAAAAAGATACTTCTCTCCTCACCTCAAACATTGGCTGCAATGGCACTGACAACGATGCATCCTTCTCTTTTCCTCCAATATTCATATTAATGTTGGCCTCAGTACTGCATGATCTTGGTCTTGTATCACCAACATTTGCATCCGTGTACACTGATTCTGTGGATATCATGGTTTTCAAATTACCGGCGGACGATTGCTGTGAATGATGCCTGCGCCTCAAAATTCTGCCCTGTTGAAGCTTTAGAAAGAGAGATTTTTGGTTCGTAGAAGATATTATGCTTCCTTTGCTGTGATTGCTCGTCGGTTGAGAACTAAAGTCTGCAGACTTGCTTTTAAAGTGATTACCGTTGTATGAACGGGAACGGGATATTACCGGCATGTTTGGCACATCTAAACTGGTATTCTGTCGAAGCTGTTTACCCGTGCCATAGCCATTTGAAAGATTCGTGGTCGAGCGACTTGTTGATTGGTTGAGTTGAGGAATGTCCACATAAGCCACGATGCATTCTGAGTGAGGTACATTATTATTGGAGGTGGAACCTGAACCTGCATATTTTTTCTCCAGCGGAGCATATGTGATGTGTAATTTTGGCGAATCATTTCTATATTGAAAGCTGTCTATCGTATGCTTGTACGAAGAACCTTTTTTTTGTACGCCCTTTGATACCGATTCCATTTTGAAAGACACAAATATTTCTGATTCGGTTTCCAGCTTTACAGGGTAATGCTTGCTATGCTGTTTGTGTTTATCCACTCGAACTGCATTCCACAAAGAGGAAATAATTTGGACATCATTTACGATCAGATCGCAAGGGGTATTACACCGTATACGTGCTTCCAAAAAATCAACCGTAGGCGTTCTACACCTAGTGAATGATGCTGTGAAAGGATGGCAGCAAGGAATATTAGTTATATTTTTGTAAACCGATGCATTTTTGCTAGATTCGGCGCATAATGTCATATTGAGAGGGAAATTCTGCGGCGATGATGGGGCTTCAATAGGTATAAACAAAGTCAATGTGGAGAAAGGTTCCATCTTTGGTATGCTAATCCCAATTCTACTCCGCCCAAAATACAAGGTAGAGGACTGGCCTGGACTAGAACTTGATGTTGTAGGCGACACAATGGGGTGCCCTCTGGTAAGGTCTAGCTTCTGGTCATGAAGCCGAACAACTTCACCATTCTCATTAAAAAATGCTCCTTTTTCAAGATAACCGTTCGGGGTAAGTGGCTTTACACGATTCGCATCAAAACCATCGTCCTTGAATGGTTTACCATCAATAGTGTGGATAAAATATACATCGTGCAGAGTCATGTTATTGGTAGCTTTCGTGTTTTGGCGAAATTGTACCGTTATGGTTCTTTCATTTGTGAATAATTGGCCTTTAATCTCTGGTATAAAGACAATTCTTGCACCTTCCACAAAATCAAAGACTCTGCCCCCGCTCACACTGCGCTGAAAACTCCTTTTAACCCTTGTGTGTATGTATAGAATGCCTCGCTCGCTTCCGTTCTATTGTATGTTATATAAAAAATTGGATAAATGAACAAGTGAAAATTCTGATACGGCAATAGATATGATCAACCTTGTCTGCAAATATGGAGAATTTTACTTGCTGGACCTGAGATGGCTCCCAAAAGGGTGGATACACTGCATCCACAGACCAATTATTGTAAGGGTGCCGTATTATGCGAAACATGGTTCGGTTTATGTCCTGCGACTGTGCGGCATTACTATGGAAGGAGACACCGCCCATGTAAAGTTTTGGCAGCGATACAAGCAAGGCCTTGCAAGCAACAAAGCATGAAGCTACACCAGTTAAGCAAAGTGTTGACTCACCTGGTTGCAAACGTATTTTGGATGCATTATCTCCAGAGGCATTGGAGCTTAGCAACAAGCCCGATGCGGACAACCTGGACTGTGTCCTCCTCGTTCTTGTGCTCTTCCCATCTTGATTGATAACACAAAGATTCAATGTAACATCAGCTCTATCAAAAATCATTTCAGAGCCTGTCATGTTTGTCAGCTTGAAAAAAAGCTCTATCGTATCCCCCGCAAAATACTGATGAGCGGGATTGTCTTTGAAGTCAGGGCCAAGTCCTAGTACTTCCCATCGAACAATGCCTTCAAGATTGCATTCAAGTCCGGTGATTTTCTGGCAGTGCATGTGCAATACATGGTTGTATTTTTGGAGGTCCATTGGAACAATATGTGGTAAACTCAGCTGCATTTGCTTCGAATTAAGCTGCATCAATGATATGCAACTTTGAACAAAATTTTCTTTGGCGTCCAATTGTATTTGGCATGAGCATATAAGACTAATGGTTTGAAGAGCAAGGGTCGTCCACGCCCTTTTTGTGTACGAGGTCAGGTGTGTCTTCAAAATATTGATTGCTTCCTCCCATCGTTCCATTGCGATAAGTAGCTCAGCGCAGTCTAGACCTACACTTGTGGAGTGCCTCGTGCGTCCCGACATGTTGTAAAATTCCAGTTGATTTCTCAGAATAATATGCAGCAGCTCTCGAAATTTTTTACAGGACACAAGACCTAGTTTAAGCTGCAAAGGTGATGTTACCGGAATAGAAGCTATATCATCCGCCACGGCCCGATGTTCTTTCAATTTCATTGCTCTCCGGACGTAATTTTTATTCAAATCAAAAAGCTCCTGGCCAATCTCCCTAGTAGATATCGTGAAAAGGAGTTACACCAATACGCGTCACTAAATGAGTAAAATAAAAAATGTTTGTACTTGCATAAAATGCGTTTGACCGTCTGATAGTCGCTGCTGCCTGAATTCTCCACCATCATGTCGATTTTTTCAGATATTCCAATCTTTTTTTTCGCATTATCGGGGCCAATGGCACCATTGGCTAACTTGCAATACTCACCAACTCTTTGAGGTACCCAGAAAAAGGAGTTACTGCAAAACACAGGGCATACTGTTTCATCGTTTTCACCCAACTCTGCTTTGATAGCATCCATCTTCTTTATGTCGATCTGGAAACGCCGAGGTAGAAGCAATGAGTGGGAGCCATGCACATTGATACCTAGAACAATGAGAGTAATTTTAGCGCGCTCCATGATCATGCATGCAGCTGTAGCTATATGGTTTATTTGCGTCTGAAGAAGCTTTCTATCCCCTCTATCTAGCGTAAGATGTTCTTGAAGCGCTTTATCGCCTAAGTCAAGGAAAGAGTGGTATCGTTGCATGTGATCGTGCAGTGCTCTTGTGATTAGAACTCGGCTCAGATATTGATAAGTTTGAAGCTGTATCTCGGATATTTTACTTGCTTTTGCAAGCTCCATTAGATGAGGATCCATGTGGTTAAGAAAAGTGGTTGACATGCAGCACGATCTATGAAGTATTTCAGCGCTAATCCTTGAGCCTCTCCGGCTAATTGGAGTTTTTGAGGAGGCCAGTGATATCATGTTTTCGTCATATTTTCGAAGCAATGCAAATCTTCTGGAAAACAGAAACTGCCGCATATCGATGTCCGACATAGTACCACTGTATAGCATCAGCAGAGCTCGGTTTCGCATGCTACCTTCTGAGAGCTTGAGGAGCATGTCGCCATTATAAAAGCACATTGTTCCTCGACCTCCATCGTCCTGTGCGTAACGTGCTTCATTAGTTTTATCAAGTTCCTCGTAATGTAAAAGCGCAGCTTCGTAAAGTCCTATGCGCTCGAGCATAAAGCAATAGTTTTCCACAGCAAGAACGTGCAACTGCCATGCTTTTTTTGTTGTGGATATATTATTCATCATTGCTGTGTAGGAAGGACATGGAAAATCTAGCATGGACCTCTGCCTTTGATGCAAGCGATCGTCAAGAACAGCACCTATCAGCTTCTCAAATGCACTATACTGGAACCGTATATGTCGATCAGACTCGTCAAGAATCAGCGTCATGAGCCTAGGCGCGTCGCCGTTAGAACCGAAGTCACCCATCAGCAGGCGAAAAGTGTTGGCCGATTCTGACTTTTCATCCTTACCCATGATTTTAATGAGGGTTTTTATGTCCATATTTGATTTAACATGGCCCGACATCTCATTGGCTTCAAAGCTAGATCTATTAATGCCTCGTACAACACATAGGATAGACCACTGCATATTTTTTTGTTGCATCTCATCCCTCCACCTTATGAGAGCCTTCCTTGAAGTGGCGCGGTATGCTTTAACATCGTTAAGAACAACCACTTTTACGCTAACGATGGGATTCTGGTCAATGGATGCGCTCCGAAGCAGATCATCGGCAGATTTACTTCCCCTCCGGTTACGAGGCTGTTTCAAATTATGGAAGACTTGCTCGCTATATTGTACGGAGGTTGTACTTGCAAGCATTTCTTTGAGAGAACATATATTCGGATTTCCGCTTTGGGAAGCATGGATACATTGAATCAAGTTCAAGGGATTGAGAACGCTATCACGCACATTTTTCATTGCGCTCTTTGATGAGCATATCGTGGATTACATGGTCACAAGGTGTGAGTCATACAAAATGAAAATATCAAATGAAAGAAAAATGAGAAAAACTAGAAAAAGAAAAGAAAAAAGAAAAGTGCATGGCAACGTGTCGATGAAAGTATTGAAGCGGCATAAATGAAAAAATAATACCGTTGTCAACCTTTTCCCTCGCTGCAGAGTAAGGGCTCTCGGTATCCTACCACCACCGCTGCTGCTGCTTGGGCTGCCTACCGTAGATGGGGACAGGATACGCCTCTTTTGTGGAGACTGTACATTCCTCAACTCGAACCCTCGTGAGAAACTACGTTGTTTCGATGCGCCGCTTTCCTCTCCTGAAATGTCCATGCGGCTTGTCATTGCTGAAGTAACGCTGTCTCCAAGCTCCTGCCATATTTCATTTCCACAATAGACAGACACCAGAGTTTTAATTGGGCTCCCTGTTGTCTGGAGAACTGACGGCGAGCTTGGTCTTTGCGTGTTGCTCATGATTGTGAACTACGATGTAAACTGCCCTGTAACAGTGCGGTTAACCTTCTTGTCCAGCTACCTCAGTTGTTGATGCAGAGTATACATACAGCTCAGGAGTCCAGGACGTGCCAAGAACTTTTCTTTCTTACACAGGAGCAATAAAAAGTTTTGGGCGACGTCGTGATCTTGAGGGCTCACTGACATTGATTGTGCACCCTTCTAACCCCCCTCGATATGAGTGAGGAAGGGGAAAGGGGATCAAACAATCAGAAGAGAGCTGCGAGCAGAGCTTCGAGCAGAGCTTCGAGCAGAAAGTAACTCTGAGGGCAGAGAAAAAGGACAAAAAGAGGTCTTTGCGAATATGATATATCATTGTGTTGGAATGAAATTGCAAAATTGCAATCGAATGATTTTTTTTGTTGTTCTCTACTATGAATATTTACCTAGTTCAGAATACTAGTATGAATATTTGCTTAGCTCAGAATACTACTATGAATACTATTCAATGAATGAGTGAATGAATGAATGAAATGCATCGGGGAAAGAAGAATTCAGTAGTAAATTCAGTAGTGTTCGAATAAATTAATTTTTTTTCAGCATTTTTTCTACTATATAGTAGGGGGAAACACTATCGATAGCTTAGCCTAGCTCTAGAAGTATCATCTAGTAAAAATATCAAATATCACAATATCGATTCTTTCGCTCTCTACGATTCTGCGGCAGAACCTAGCAACTGGAGAATGAGCCCGATTGACTTTTGTCCCCCACACGAAGAAGAAGTACAGTCACATATGTCAGGGCTGTTGACAAAAGGATATGTAGAAAAGAAACATGTCATGTGAATGTTGTCATAGTCCATAGGTATAAAAAAATACGCTACCATAATTTAATATCAAAAAAATATATATCAAAATATTACTAGTACTATCACGAGAGAGGAGTTTGACAGTAGCTACTAATTATATCAAAATATATCAAAAATTCTATGGTATTTTAATGGTATATCAATTTATGTAGCTATTAAATTCTATCTAGTTATATGAATACTACTAATTAATTTACTATGGACTACATAGTATCTATGTATGGCAAATGTCACTGAATGTTCAGTAATTTTCGATAATCTAGTAATGTAAAATAAAAGAGATGGATGCATGGATTCCAATTGAGTCGGACTGATTCCTAGTGCTTTCTCTCTGACGCGTCCCGATCGGGACTCATGAGTCCAGATTGGGACGCATTTTTGAGCTCATGTATCTCAGCAACCAGCCGAGCTTTGGGGCTGCAATGGGACTCATTTTGAAGCTCTTGATCTAATCTAAATAAATAGCTAAAAAGTTTCTAAAATAGAAAAATATTTTCATTCGCCAACATATCCGAAAGTTGACGACTCCTGGAATTTTGTATTTGAGTCCAGATTGGGACGCATTTTTGAGCTCATGTATCTCAGCAACCAGCCGAGCTTTGGAACTGCAACACGGATCATTTTGAAGCTCTTGATCTAATCTAAATAAATAGCTAAAAAGTTTTACCAGAATTGTTTTTCTTTCATTCTCCACGACATTGGTTTGGCAAAACATCATCGGTTTTTTCGCGAAAGCATCAATTCTGAAGCTTGCAGACAGTCTGAAGCTTGCAGCGCCAATAATATTTGATAGTAGCACCTCTATGTCTAATGTCGCAGCAGAAGAAAGGAGGGAGAAGCCACGTAGATTTGGCATTGGTGTGCGTTGTTGTAAAAAGCAACCAAAAAATTTGTACTATGGTACAATTCATAGTGGTGTTGGGAAGGGCATGTGGAAAGTTCAGTGGGACGACGGAAGTGAAACTGAAACTAAGAGTGCTAGTATGCGAATTGCCGAATATGGTGAAAGTGTTGATCCAAATGAAGTTGGTCATTTAATAAGTCCAACTGGGGATGATGGGGACCAAGTTGCGATTGGTGAAGTAGTTACTGGTGAACCATACTCTCATTTTGATACAATGCTAAATGATGTATCCGACGTATCCGACTTTGACGACTCGGATGATGAAGACTTTATTCCTCAAAATAATCAAAGGACCCAAAATACTATTGAATGGTCTGAATATCTAAACAAATTCATTGGAAAGAAAGTAACTGTTGATGATAACACCTGGGACGTTGTTGGTTCGTCTGAAGGTGATGTTTTAAAGTGGACTGGTGAAGGTGGTGGTGTGGTTGATAAATCCAAGTGGACAGACGATATAAAGCAGGGGATGAACCCTAAGATTTCAGATGATGGGGATTCAACAAGTAAAAAGAGCAGCGCAAATCTCCTTGATTCATTTCTGAAATTCTACCCAGGGAACATAAAGAAACATGTTGAAAAAGTTAATGCCAAAATTAGATCAGATTGTCATCATTCTCTAATATCTGAGCATGAGTGGATGACATTTTGGGGTCTGATTCTTGCGGCAACTAACTTTGTTGCTCGTGGAGCGAACCTATGGGCAACAACCAAACCAGATGGTTCTTGCTCTGGGATTCCAGAATTCTTCAGAGAAATGATGCCACTTGACCGCTTTCAGGTGATCAAAAAACGGTGTCTATACGCATTTGCAGGTGAAGATGAGGACGATCCATGGAATCCAATACGCGGATTAATAAATGACTTCAACAAAAACCGACTTGATAGTCTTCTTGCTAGTTGCATTGTTGTTCTCGATGAATCTATGTCACCGTTTTGCCCTCAGACTACAAAGAATGGCATTGGACTTGGAATGGAGATACCTCACTTAAGCTTTGTGCCGAGAAAGCCAAAACCGCTCGGTCATGAATTGAAAAATAGTGCATGTTCCCATACATGCATAATGATGCATATTGAACTCCAAGAAGGCGCTAAATTAATGGCTACAAAAAAATACGTGCGCCGACTCGGAAAAGCACCAGCAAAAGTTATGCGAATGGTAACTGGTGCTTTGGGAATTGATGAACCCGACACAGATGACAGTGACAAGTCCAGCAAAGTTCACAAGAACAGAAAGCATGTAAAAGTCATTCTAGGTGATGCAGATTTTGGCAGTATTCGTGCCGCAGTTGCGGTTAAAAAGGAAACAGGAAGAGAAGTCATTTTCGTAATTAAGAATCAAGCCACGGGCTTTCCCAAAAAGTGGTTATTGGCTCGACTCAAATATGCCCCTGCAGGCATGTCACTGGTTCTAACATGTACTATCGACGGTGTTGAATTGGTTGCAGTTGGCTATAAGTACAACTACAGTAAAGTACTATTCTTCTTGATGACGAAAGATGCAGGAAGTACATTAAGAGGTACTCCGTATGAGCAAAAGTTTACTGATTCTAATGGGTGCCAAGCCAAACGACTGATTCCAAGGATGATTGCACTTTCACGTTACTTCAAATATTGTGATCGAATTGATGTACACAACCATGCTCGGCAGCACTGCCTTGCCCTGGAAGAGAAATGGGTAACACAAGATGCATATTTTCGATTTGTAACAACTATATTCGGTATATGTGTCGTTGACTCATTCAACGCTACCAGACACAGTGTGCGCAAGAAACACCGATACAAGACGCTCACAAATAAACAATTGGCTGATATTTTGGCATGGGAAATGTGCGATGTTGACGAAACAAGATTTGAAACCACACGACCGTGTCCTCCTGGCCAAAGAAGAAAGCGAATGTGGAAAAGGAAACTTTCTCAAGAATTTTTAGAGAAGCATGGTCATTCACTGAAGAAGAAGTCCTGTAGACCTGCTCGGAACCCTGCAGAGCCAACTATAGATTTCAATACGAAACTTCACTTACTTTTTGAAAAACATGCACTTAGAAACTGTGGCCGCGTACAGTGTGCATGGTGCGCGAATGCTTATGGAATTTTCAACAGAGTTAGGTCAAAGTGTAGTCATTGTAACATGGGGGTGCATGGGGTTATTCCGAGTGGTCAAAACAAACTTGGGTGCTATGAGTTGCACTTAAAATATGGCGTACCCCAAAGAAACGCATGGAAGTCAGATTTTAAGAACGGTGAATCAGTCATAGGCAACAACAGATGGAGTAAAGATCCAACATTCCTTCAAGGAAAGAATGAGCTGCTAAAATACGGTCAAATTCCAGGTGGTATATATCCAGGTCGTAAACGTCGCCCAGTTGCTCATAACATGTGTTTGATTTAATATTCAATACACCAAAAGAAAAGAAGCGCTGAAAATGTTTCGAAGCAGTGGCCATTCTGAAATGATTGTACAAAAAAAAAAAGAAAAAAAGAAAAATGAAAGAATGGAAAAATAAAATTACGATAGATGAAAAAAAAAAATGCTTATTTTGCTTGATCTATAATTACATTCAACTCTCTACATCAAAAAACATTCGTCAATACTAGTTAACGTTATAAGACTGAGTGACTAATTTCCCTCACAGTTCTTTTGCTAATGAAAAAAATGCTTATTGTGCTTGATCTTTTTATACGTTCAACTATCTACACAAAAAAACATTCGTTCTGACTAATTAACGTAACTAGACTGAGTGCACTAGTTCCGTCACAGTCCTCATACTTATGAAAATGAAATTACACTCAGTTCCCTAATATTACTTTTGTTTATATAATGTTTAACGTCATAAGACTGAGTGACTAGTTTCCCTCACAGTTCTTATGCTTATTGAAATGAAAATACACTCTCTTCCCTCACAGTTCTTGTAAAAAACTACTTACGAAAATACAGTTCTTTTGCTTATTAACATGAAAATCCGTGAATTTTTTTGGAAATTGGCAAAAACTGCGATTAGAGAGAAAGCACTAGTATACGACGGTTGAACCATACATATTTAAGAAATCTACGATGAAACACAAAAATACGGCACAAACCGCATTACACGAGTAATACACTGCACCCTAACTTATCATATGAACTTCCCTAGTTTTTA
>JACLAD010012548.1_pt1 | contig 12762 bp, 6 predicted proteins | sample 8027901 | NCBI WGS metagenome assembly JACLAD01 (sample SAMN15725071, study PRJNA655200) | protist metagenome | isolation source: fluorescence activated cell sorting (FACS) single amplified genomes of... | place: Spain: Blaines Bay Microbial Observatory, Mediterranean Sea | collected 2016-07-05
ACTTGGGTTTCGCGCGCGATCTGCGTTCAAATTGATGCAGGTAGACGATGAATTCAAGCTGCTGGACGGGGTGCAGCGGGCGGTGGATCTGGCCGCGGCGCCTGGAAGCTGGAGCCAAGTGCTGAGCAGGAGACTCTGGAAGGACGATGAGGACAAGGATTCAGAGACGAGAATAGTTGCAGTTGATTTGCAAGAGATGGCGCCTATTCCCGGAGTGGTTCAATTACAAGGTGATATCACATCTGAAAAAACTGCGAAAGAAATCATCAGCTACTTTTCTGGTAGCCTTTGTGATATTGTTGTATCTGATGCAGCGCCTGATGTTACAGGTCTGCATGACCTCGATATTTACTTACAGGCTCAGCTCATATTGGCAGGATTAAACATCGCCACGTTTGTGTTGCGTCCTGGAGGAACCTTTGTTGCGAAAATGTTCCGGGGAAAGGATGTCACCCTCTTGTACACGCAGTTGCGTCATTTTTTCGATAAAGTAACCATTGCAAAGCCAGCAAGCAGTAGAAACAGCAGTATGGAAGCATTTATTGTTTGTCAAGACTATGCGCCGCCGTCAGGGTATGTACCTACGATGAACACCCCAATGCTTGGGCTTCAGTACGGACAGTCTTCAGAGGAAAGTGGATGTGAGGTAGACGAGCGTGTAGGACCAAACAGAGTCATTGTACCCTTCGTAGCCTGTGGCGATCTTTCTGGATTCGATTCTGATAAAACATATGCGCTAAGCAAAGATCACATTCACCATGAGCCTACTCAAAAACCTATTAACCCGTCTTACAAACAAGCGATGGATCTGAAAAAAGCAATTGCGACAGGAGCGAAAAAGGAAAAGGCGTAGAAAAACAAGCGAATAAATCAAGGGCTGTCGCTAGGGATTACCAACATAGACTAATCCCTTATGCGTTTGAGCGTACTTGAGGCACGGCCGAAGAGAACAAGACTGTCCTCGAGATGATGAAGAGCTATGCCGACACAAGAGGCAAGCCCGTCAGCGTGTACTTGGCTATATTTACATCCCAAGGATGAGGGATACAAAAAACGATACAACCGTTGTCACGCCGTTCGTGCCCAGTTTCGGGCACAACATTAATTAAAGTTTCGTTTCAACGAGTCCCGATATGGATGAACTTTCTTCAGATGATGATGATGATGATGATGATGTTTTTTCAAACTAACAAAACAATTTTTCTTTATGACGGCCCGTTAACCACTTTGACTCCTATGGATCGGGCACTAGATATAATCGATTTCGTTAAAGATTTCAAGGGAATACTTTTCAGGTGCTTGTCAGTCTGTTTAATTTTCGCTATCTCGTACGCGTGCTTGACAGTTATCGTCCCAACAACCTCGTGGCCAGGTTGATTCGCACCTTTTTCGATGCCTGCCGCCTTTTTGATGAGCCAGCTGGTGGCAGGCGTTTTGGCCTCAAACTCAAAAGTCCTATCCCCGAACGCGGTGAGCACCACCGGCAGCGGAATATCGGGCTTCATTTCGCCCGTGCGCGCGTTGAACTGCTTGCAAAAGTCCATCATATTGACGCCTAGCGGACCGAGCGCCTGCCCAATCGCCGGAGATGGCTTGGCCGCGCCGGAGGGCACGATCAGCTTGACGAAACCTTTCACCTGCTGCGCCATCCTCAAAGCCCCGCCTCTCCTTCTCCTCCTCAAAAAGAAAAAGTGTCACACAATGAGAGTTCCTTATACGGGTTCCTATAAAAACTTTTTAACTGGTAGTCTTCAAGAGAGAGAGAGAGAAGAGAGAGAGAGAAGAGAGAGAGAGCAGGCACCGACGCGCCGCTGCTTGGCGACCGCGTGTGGCAGAGGGGGGGGGGCGACGATCAAACAAACCAAAGGAAAGCGTCATTTGAAATGTTGTCCCGGGTGGCCCGTCGCGGCGCCGGCGGCTTCAATATTTTCGCTGCAGCAACGGCCATGGCCTTGGAGAACGGCAGCGTCAACCTAGGGCAGGGCGCTCCAAGCTTTGCCACGCCAGACTTTGCGAAAGAATGTGCGGGAGAAGCAGTTCATGGGGATAGTAATCAGTACACACGGCCGGGGGGGGACCCTCTCCTGATGGAGACGTTGAGCGCTTTTTATCAAGATAAGTTTCAGCGAAGGCTTGACCCGATGACCGAGATCACGTCATGTAATGGGGCGCAAGAAGGCATCTATAACATACTTGTTTCCTTTTGCGATCCTGGCGACGAAATTGTGACAATTCAACCTTATTTCGACGCTTATCGAAAGGCTGCAGAAATGGTTGGAGTCGAAACGAAAGGTGTGCCTTTACGATTTGTTTCTAGCGGTCAAGGTATTCAAAGTGCCGCCGATTTTCGGCTTGACGTTGATGAGCTTGAAAAATGCATCAGTGAAAAAACCAAGGTTCTCATCTTGAACGTAAGTTGTTGTTTTGTTTCTTTGTAGTGGTTGGTGACTCTTACTCAAACTTACTCTCAAACACCTCAGACACCACATAATCCTACAGGCAAGGTGTTTTCACGCTCTGAACTTGAAGATATTGCTCAAGTTGTACGACGGTAAGTGTATTATTTTTGTTTGGGTTGTTGTCCCTTGCTTGATTTTTTTTTTCCTTGTCTGATCGTAGATATTCAAAAAGAAACCCCAAACTGGTCGTGCTGAGTGACGAAGTATATGAATTCATGTGTTTTGATGGGCTCAAACACGAGCGTTTCGCCACTTTAAATGGCATGTTTGATCGTACGATATCGCTTTTCAGTGCGGGAAAGACCTTTAGCTGCACTGGCTGGCGTATCGGCTATTGCATTGGTCCTGAGCACCTCATAACTCCGCTTATTCAAACGCAAGGTATCGTGTCTTTTTGCGCCCCAACCAACAATCAAGTGGCCATTGCTTTGGCATTCCAAAAAGGACAAAGGATCGGATACTTTGACGCCCTTGCAGATCGTCTGCAGGCGAAACGCGATGAATTGTGCGGCGCTTTGGATGAAGCAGGTCTCCGCACAATCAAACCTTGCGGTGGCTATTTTGCGATGGCTGATACATCTCGGGTTCCGATTTCTGCAGGCGAGAGTGAGCCTCAGCGAGACGTAGCCGTGAATCGTTGGCTTACCGAGGAGGTTGGAATTACAGGTATCCCAACAAGTTATTTTTATTCGGGGGAAAACCGCCATTTATCCGACAATACCCTGAGGTTTAGTTATTGCAAGACCGAGGCTGAAATAAGGTCTGCCAAATCCGCTTTGGCCCAACACCAGTCAAAGTTGACGTAGAGACAGGCATTTTTTTTTTCAAATTGAAACTAGCTTTACTGTTATTTTTTGTTTTGCATTCATAAAATCAACGCGCGCTATTACATCCAAGGTCATGCCCGCAGCGGAAAAGTTCGCCCCCTGTACAAAAAAAGCACCGGTTTAGAATGTTCAAAAGTCCTTGTACCACGCATCATCAGGGATCGTGCTTTGAAACGAACCAGAATCGAGACTGTCTTCCCGAGGTGTCGGCGCTTCAACCATCTCTTTAATGGCCACCTGAGCAGCTTCCTTGAGCGGCGAAGTGAGCCTTCCAGTTTGTAGGCCGTTCCAGTCAAAGCCTTTGAAGAAGGGGTCTACTTGCAACGTTCCGAGGCCTTTGGTGCGTTTTTCAGGGTCTGGGCATGCGAGTTTTGCAAAGAGCGCTTTGCAGTTGTCCGAAGCCGGGGTGGGCCACTCGACTGCGGCGGCGTTGAACTCTACAACCTCAGAAAATGGGTCGTCGCTAGAGAACGGCAATTTACCCTGGGTCATTTCGTACAACAGAATGCCAAGGGCCCAATAGTCTACTGCGAACCCGTGCCCCTTGTTGAGCACTTGCTCGGGCGCAAGGTAGGCAGTGTCGCCGACGAGAGTGTAAGCGCGTGCACTGTCATCTTCGAGGTACTTGCTAGCCCCCATGTCAGCAATACGCACATACCCGTGGTCGTCGAGCACCAGGGTTTGCGGGTAAACACTTCTGAGCATGATGCACCTGTGGTGCATCGAATTGAGCATTAACAACACGTTGGCCGCAACGAATCGGGCGACATCTTCACCAAGGGGCTTGCCCAAAAAGTCGTTGAGCGAACCGCATACAATACCGCCGAGTGCCATGTGCAAACTCTTCTCACCGACCAAAGTTTTGAGGATGGGGAAAACAAAATCCAAGGTGCAACCCATATCGGCCTCTGGGTTGTTGACAGCCGCCAGCGGCAGCAGCTCTCGATCGCGCAAGACTCTGTTCTTTGCCTTTGAGGTCTCAACGGCATTGCGGTCAAAGCTCTTTAGCGAAAACGTGCTAGAGTGGTTGTCCCGTGGGCACACCACGCGCAAAATGCAAGTATCCGTGCTGTTGACTGTGTACTTGGAAATGATGTCTTCGACGTTGATATGGCCAAGCTTTGACTCGCGCAGGTTTTCTTGCATCTTTACGACTGCCAGTGACTCTGCTTGCCGCTTCTTGGCAAACTTGTCAATAATCTCGGCCAGTGGGCCCAATACCTCCTCGAACGTTTTCCGAGATACGTAAAAGCATGTTGTTGGACCGACTGAAATGACGGACGCGGCGCGTGGCTCGCTGTGCAAAAGCGCGCGTTCCCCAAAAAAGCCGCCCGGCTGGTCGATGCGCATGACCTCCTTGGCAGAGTGCGGATCGAAGGATTTGAGCTCGTCCATGTTGAGTGCGCGCAGCGTGCCAGCCCGCTTCATTTTGTTCGTGGCCGCTTGCATGGTCTCGTCGATGGTGACTCGCACGGTCCCGTCCTTGACGATGTACAGGGTCTCGCCAATGTCGCCTTGCTGGATGATGACGTCGTTGTCTTTGAAAGAGACATCGCTCACGCTGTCTGCAAGTCGCTGGATCTGGCTCGCTCCTAGACTCTCCAAAATTTTGACCTTGCGCAGTGCAGCAATCAGCTCCTTGTTGGGCCGCTTGATGAGGACGCGACGAAAGGTTCGGCGTCCGAGCGCCCACAGCTTGCCGTCGGTTTTGGCGACCACGGACGCTGCACGCGGTTTTTGGTACATGAGGGCAAGCTCGCCGAAACTGGGGTTGCCGAGGCCGCCCTCGCACGAGACGTAGGTGTGCACCTTTTTCTCTGCGCCGTCGCCGTCCTTGATGAAGCAGTCGTACTCGCCCGAGCTGACGACGTAAAACAGATCGCCGACATCACCTTGCTCAATGATCCGGTGGCCAGCCTTGACCTCGATTACTTGGAACGCGTTGAGCACGGTCTCTAGCTGCATCGGGTTGAGGTGGCTAAACAAAAAGTTGGCCGAAATAGCGCTTCTGATGTCACGGATCTCGTCCGGCGATTTGAGTTTCGGAAGGGCCCGAACGGATTGGTACGCGGCCTTGTCGTCCTGTTCGTCCTCGTCTTCGATCGCAGACGCTTCGATGAGCTGGCGTTTCCGCCGAGACATTTCGCGCCTGACTGGTCTGTTTTGCTCGCCGAGCCGCATAATGTCATCGGTCATCACCAACGAGCCTCCCTTTTCGGTCGCACTGGCCTGGCCCATCGAGGTCACGACGGGTTGGCTATCGCCGTCAGGGTATTCCAGGAATATAACGATGCAGGTGATGTCGTCCGTGCGAACTTCGTAGTGGAGCCACAGCTTGTAAGACTCTGTCACGAGGGCGCGCGCGGCCTCGTACGGATCGGTAAACTTGGCAACCATGTCCACGACAGTCTGCGAACTGAGAAACTCAAACACCCCGTCGCTCGCAATCACCATAAATTTGTCTTGCGACGACACGGTGCGGCGCAAGATCTCCGGGGTGGGAACGCAGCCGATGCTTTCCGCCATTTCGTCTCCCAGAGAGCGCGTGAAGGCCACCCCAGGGCAGCCCTTGTTAGGGAGCCACAGGCGCGGCGGGTCGCCACCATCGTCCTCCTCGTTTCCCCACTCGTCGACTTCAGGGTCGTACGGTCGGTACCCCTCCAGCTGGTCCATGGTCATCACGACTGCGCCCGCCTCCTTGCAGCGCTTGCGCTCGTCCGAGCGATAGGGAGTTTGGTCCGCGCTCAACGCCTGCGCTTTCAGAAAGCCATCCGGCGTCGAGGTCGCCATAATCGCGCGCGAGTCTCCGACGTTGGCGACGAGAATCTCGTTTCCTTGAAACAAGACGTTGATAGCAGTCGTGCCGGCCAGCGTGTCGTCGAAAAAGCCAGCGCCCTTGCGCTTCTTTTTCGCTTTGTGCATGTCCTTATTTGTGCGCTTGAGCGAATCGATGATCGCAGTCTCTGGGTTGGTCTTGAGCTGCTTGTGCGCGAGCATGCACTTACTAAAGCGCTCTACTGCAAACGTGCTACACTCTGTGCCGTGCTTGCCGTGGCCGTCAAACACGCCAAAAATACTCAAGTCTGGGTAGCGAGAGCCCAGGTCCGGGGCTACAAGCAGATTGTCCTGGTTCTTCTTGTTCAGATCCTCCGGATAAAACCCGGCCTGGCACACCCAGCCGTACCGCAGCTGGAGTCGTGCTCCGCCCTTGGTAGGAACAATCATGTGCATCTTGTCGCCCTCTGACGAACGCGTACGCCCGTTCACCTCCAGCCGGCTGATGGCCAGGAACTTTTCATCTTGCGTCAGCCCATCCTCAAAGTCCGGCTCGGGCACATTGCACTGGTCGAGCGTCTCCGGCAGCAGGTTGATCTCCTCCGCGCTTGCCTTGGCCTGCTTGAGCTTGGAGACCACCAGCGGCTCCTCCCGATCCATCCCTGCCACCCGTCCGCCCTCGCCTCGTCGAGCGTGTACTCCCTCACCCACCCACTCACTCACTCGCTCCAACACTCACACACTCACTCCTCTCGCCGCCCACCGGCGCCGCTCCTCTCCCTCTCCTTCGCCCTCTCTCCTCTCTCTCTCCCTCCGCGTCTGAGACCATAACACGCCGGGGGTCCGTGCTTCCACTTTGCGCCACTGGCCCCACTCCTGTCACCTGCCCCCCCTTTTTTCACAGAATTCCTTCCTCCTGCAAGTGCTGAACCAGGACCTTGCTCTTTTTCTTTTTGTTCAAAGTAACGAATCTATTCAAAACGCTCGTCTCGCATGGTAACCAATGGGCGTGGCACGATGAAAGGGGGAAGTGGAACGACGAAGGAACAGTTTCGGTGGACGTGATGGCGGTAACGATGTGGATCCCATTCACACAAGATGAGGTGCTTTGGTTTCTTCAACGGATATCTTGCGCACAAGATGCGTTCAGAAAGCGTTCCGATGGTCAACGGCTAAGAGAGAGAGAGAGGAGAGAGAGAGAGAGAGAGAGAGAGAGAGAGAGAGAGAGAGGAGGGAAGCGATGGGCGAGTGCATCCATGGCGCGGGGCTGCGAAGGCAGCGCTCGGTTTTTTGGAATGCGAGGAATGCAGAGGGTAAGCGCGATGCCGATGCGCAGGTCGAGGTGGAGTCGATGCTGTGGTGGGCGGAGCGCAACAACGAACGGCTGATGAGGACCGAAGCGCTTTATCAAGACCCAGCAGAGTCGCAGTCGAGGCTCATGCAAGGGCGATATGAAGAGTTGAAGCGGGCGTTGAGCAAGCCTCAAGATGTGCAAGCGTTTGAAGCGTTCTTGCGTCGCGGCAGGCTTCCAAACATGGTATACGCATGGTATGCGCTCGAGATCTTTCGGACGCGAAAGCTGTCCAAAGCTCTCCAGCAAAGCTCCTGCGAGGAGCAAAAAATTGACACGGCTATTGCCGACCAAAATCGCCGCGATGCATGCTTGATTTTTGATTTGTTTTGCCGCGAAAATGGCCCGCTGTACACTCCTACCGGTTTCAACACGTACTCCATGTTGGACCAAAAAATTTGGGGCTCCCCGGAACACATCAATGTCGGACATAATTTGTTCTCAAATATGCAGAGTAAAATCATGGTAGAGCTGGAACGCCAGTTTCTTCCATCGTTTCTTGTTTCGAGGCGATATCGGGCGTACAGCGCAAACGAGTGCGTGACCGTGATACCACACGCCTCGTTGCTCGAGGTGCTCAACAACACAAAAACGCGCAAAATATTCGAATCGCACCTCAAGACGCTGGAAAAGGTGAGCTTTTGCTCGGTCATTCACGCGGACCAAGTTGGAAAGGCTTCTTCGTTAGTTTCGTTCTGGGCGAGCTTGAACAAATACCGTGCGATGGAGCCGGGCAAGCTCAAGCGCAAGCAAAGTGTGTCTATCATTCGGAACTTTCTTGAAGAGCCTTCTGTCGACAATGCCAGCATTCGCAATTTACTTGGCAACGACCTTGAGGCTCAAATCGAATTGATTAGAGCAACGTTGCAAACGCAATCAACGACAGGACATTTGATGGGAGAAAAGAGGGGGGGCTCTGCAAGCTGCGAAGAGCGCGAACGGAAAATTAGTGACGGCGACTGTGAAGAAGAAATGCACTTTAAGCTTCAAAGTTCGACAGCATTTGACGATTTGGCAAAGAAAGTGTACTTTGAGCTTCGAAACAAGTACTTTTCTGCCTTCATGCGGACAACATTCTACATAAAGTGCCTGAGCGTATTGTGCCAGGTGCCAGTGGATGAGCTGCATCGGTGCATCGAAAATCTTGGCAAACCGCTTTGCTCTGAAGAAGAGTTGCTAAAATTGACCAATTTTGAGTCGTCCACCGGGCCAGCGGCAGCGAGATTAGCCCGCAGCAGGGTCGAACGGGCTGAAACAAGCCTGCAAAAGAATGGATCGGTTTTTGGATTCAAGTCGAAATTACGGAAAAGCACAAGGATTGGGCTTGCACCAGGTCTATCCAACGACGAAATAAAAAGTCAGTCCAAAGTCAACGCAAGCCCGAGAGACTGGGAGCGAGCAGTTGAGCGGCGTTGTTGTGAGTGGATACTCTACCCCCAAAGAGACATCGCTGATGCCCGAGTTTACGGTAGCAAAAACCAATTCAAGCGCATATGCTTGGGCATGGAGGGAGTTCTTCGACACAGTGGACTGAAATACGTTTTTGCAACATTTGTCCGTGAAAGCTACGGTTATGAAGGAAAAAATGCAACGGAATTGCTAGACTTTTTCCTCGACGTCGAATACTTGTTAGAGTCGACCGGCCATGACGACGTGTTGGGGCAGCTCGCCCACGTGTACGAAACATATCTCAAGAGCACTACATCAAGATTCTCCAAGTTTTGTCATGGTGCCCAAGTGGAAAATTTCGAAGCTTTGATTCGGCCCATAAGGCAAGCGGTGACTTTATCGAGAGCACAAGGCGACGACGACCTAAGGGAAGCTCTGCAAGCTCTTTCAAAGTTGCGATTTGTAGCAGTCAACATCATGCTTCGCAAATTTTGGCTCCCTTTTCGAGCTGTTCAAAAGCTTGAAACTCTCCTTCCAGGCCTCTTTTCCTTATAATGCACAAAACGAAACACTTTAGGGAATAAATCTCAAGATTTTTGATCTTCCTTTTCATCATCTTTCAAATGTCGGGTGTCACAAGTCCACTCTGTGCGTTTCGATTGAGTTTTTATAATTTGAAAAAAAAAATGCCTGTCTCTACGTCAACTTTGACTGGTGTTGGGCCAAAGCGGATTTGGCAGACCTTATTTCAGCCTCGGTCTTGCAATAACTAAACCTCAGGGTATTGTCGGATAAATGGCGGTTTTCCCCCGAATAAAAATAACTTGTTGGGATACCTGTAATTCCAACCTCCTCGGTAAGCCAACGATTCACGGCTACGTCTCGCTGAGGCTCACTCTCGCCTGCAGAAATCGGAACCCGAGATGTATCAGCCATCGCAAAATAGCCACCGCAAGGTTTGATTGTGCGGAGACCTGCTTCATCCAAAGCGCCGCACAATTCATCGCGTTTCGCCTGCAGACGATCTGCAAGGGCGTCAAAGTATCCGATCCTTTGTCCTTTTTGGAATGCCAAAGCAATGGCCACTTGATTGTTGGTTGGGGCGCAAAAAGACACGATACCTTGCGTTTGAATAAGCGGAGTTATGAGGTGCTCAGGACCAATGCAATAGCCGATACGCCAGCCAGTGCAGCTAAAGGTCTTTCCCGCACTGAAAAGCGATATCGTACGATCAAACATGCCATTTAAAGTGGCGAAACGCTCGTGTTTGAGCCCATCAAAACACATGAATTCATATACTTCGTCACTCAGCACGACCAGTTTGGGGTTTCTTTTTGAATATCTACGATCAGACAAGGAAAAAAAAAATCAAGCAAGGGACAACAACCCAAACAAAAATAATACACTTACCGTCGTACAACTTGAGCAATATCTTCAAGTTCAGAGCGTGAAAACACCTTGCCTGTAGGATTATGTGGTGTCTGAGGTGTTTGAGAGTAAGTTTGAGTAAGAGTCACCAACCACTACAAAGAAACAAAACAACAACTTACGTTCAAGATGAGAACCTTGGTTTTTTCACTGATGCATTTTTCAAGCTCATCAACGTCAAGCCGAAAATCGGCGGCACTTTGAATACCTTGACCGCTAGAAACAAATCGTAAAGGCACACCTTTCGTTTCGACTCCAACCATTTCTGCAGCCTTTCGATAAGCGTCGAAATAAGGTTGAATTGTCACAATTTCGTCGCCAGGATCGCAAAAGGAAACAAGTATGTTATAGATGCCTTCTTGCGCCCCATTACATGACGTGATCTCGGTCATCGGGTCAAGCCTTCGCTGAAACTTATCTTGATAAAAAGCGCTCAACGTCTCCATCAGGAGAGGGTCCCCCCCCGGCCGTGTGTACTGATTACTATCCCCATGAACTGCTTCTCCCGCACATTCTTTCGCAAAGTCTGGCGTGGCAAAGCTTGGAGCGCCCTGCCCTAGGTTGACGCTGCCGTTCTCCAAGGCCATGGCCGTTGCTGCAGCGAAAATATTGAAGCCGCCGGCGCCGCGACGGGCCACCCGGGACAACATTTCAAATGACGCTTTCCTTTGGTTTGTTTGATCGTCGCCCCCCCCCCTCTGCCACACGCGGTCGCCAAGCAGCGGCGCGTCGGTGCCTGCTCTCTCTCTCTTCTCTCTCTCTCTTCTCTCTCTCTCTCTTGAAGACTACCAGTTAAAAAGTTTTTATAGGAACCCGTATAAGGAACTCTCATTGTGTGACACTTTTTCTTTTTGAGGAGGAGAAGGAGAGGCGGGGCTTTGAGGATGGCGCAGCAGGTGAAAGGTTTCGTCAAGCTGATCGTGCCCTCCGGCGCGGCCAAGCCATCTCCGGCGATTGGGCAGGCGCTCGGTCCGCTAGGCGTCAATATGATGGACTTTTGCAAGCAGTTCAACGCGCGCACGGGCGAAATGAAGCCCGATATTCCGCTGCCGGTGGTGCTCACCGCGTTCGGGGATAGGACTTTTGAGTTTGAGGCCAAAACGCCTGCCACCAGCTGGCTCATCAAAAAGGCGGCAGGCATCGAAAAAGGTGCGAATCAACCTGGCCACGAGGTTGTTGGGACGATAACTGTCAAGCACGCGTACGAGATAGCGAAAATTAAACAGACTGACAAGCACCTGAAAAGTATTCCCTTGAAATCTTTAACGAAATCGATTATATCTAGTGCCCGATCCATAGGAGTCAAAGTGGTTAACGGGCCGTCATAAAGAAAAATTGTTTTGTTAGTTTGAAAAAACATCATCATCATCATCATCATCATCTGAAGAAAGTTCATCCATATCGGGACTCGTTGAAACGAAACTTTAATTAATGTTGTGCCCGAAACTGGGCACGAACGGCGTGACAACGGTTGTATCGTTTTTTGTATCCCTCATCCTTGGGATGTAAATATAGCCAAGTACACGCTGACGGGCTTGCCTCTTGTGTCGGCATAGCTCTTCATCATCTCGAGGACAGTCTTGTTCTCTTCGGCCGTGCCTCAAGTACGCTCAAACGCATAAGGGATTAGTCTATGTTGGTAATCCCTAGCGACAGCCCTTGATTTATTCGCTTGTTTTTCTACGCCTTTTCCTTTTTCGCTCCTGTCGCAATTGCTTTTTTCAGATCCATCGCTTGTTTGTAAGACGGGTTAATAGGTTTTTGAGTAGGCTCATGGTGAATGTGATCTTTGCTTAGCGCATATGTTTTATCAGAATCGAATCCAGAAAGATCGCCACAGGCTACGAAGGGTACAATGACTCTGTTTGGTCCTACACGCTCGTCTACCTCACATCCACTTTCCTCTGAAGACTGTCCGTACTGAAGCCCAAGCATTGGGGTGTTCATCGTAGGTACATACCCTGACGGCGGCGCATAGTCTTGACAAACAATAAATGCTTCCATACTGCTGTTTCTACTGCTTGCTGGCTTTGCAATGGTTACTTTATCGAAAAAATGACGCAACTGCGTGTACAAGAGGGTGACATCCTTTCCCCGGAACATTTTCGCAACAAAGGTTCCTCCAGGACGCAACACAAACGTGGCGATGTTTAATCCTGCCAATATGAGCTGAGCCTGTAAGTAAATATCGAGGTCATGCAGACCTGTAACATCAGGCGCTGCATCAGATACAACAATATCACAAAGGCTACCAGAAAAGTAGCTGATGATTTCTTTCGCAGTTTTTTCAGATGTGATATCACCTTGTAATTGAACCACTCCGGGAATAGGCGCCATCTCTTGCAAATCAACTGCAACTATTCTCGTCTCTGAATCCTTGTCCTCATCGTCCTTCCAGAGTCTCCTGCTCAGCACTTGGCTCCAGCTTCCAGGCGCCGCGGCCAGATCCACCGCCCGCTGCACCCCGTCCAGCAGCTTGAATTCATCGTCTACCTGCATCAATTTGAACGCAGATCGCGCGCGAAACCCAAGT
>JACLAD010005640.1_pt1 | contig 12757 bp, 9 predicted proteins | sample 8027901 | NCBI WGS metagenome assembly JACLAD01 (sample SAMN15725071, study PRJNA655200) | protist metagenome | isolation source: fluorescence activated cell sorting (FACS) single amplified genomes of... | place: Spain: Blaines Bay Microbial Observatory, Mediterranean Sea | collected 2016-07-05
GATTTGCCGGTGGGAACATCTTTTATGATGCGATGCTTGCAGACTTGGTTCCCGATGATCAACTCGACCGTATTTCAAGCTTTGGCTATGCCCTTGGCTATCTGGGTGGGGGGCTCCTTTTTCTGATCAACGTCTTAATGACACTGCAACCCGATTGGTTTGGATTAGCAGGTCCTGCAGAAGCGGTGAGGCTGTCTTTTTTAACAGTAGCCGTGTGGTGGGGTATATTCAGCGTTTTCACACTACTCTGGGTTCCCGAAGTCAGCCAAGGGACCCCTACGAAGGGGAGTTCAATTCTTGCTGGATTTCAACAACTTGCTGAAACCTTCCGTAAAATAAGACACCAACGAACACTTTTCCTATTCTTGGCAGCATACTGGTTTTACATTGACGGGGTGGGCACTGTGATTCGAATGGCTGTCGACTACGGTCTCTCCATTGGTTTTTCATCAAGTGATTTGATCACAGCCTTGCTATTGGTACAGTTCATAGGCTTTCCCGCAGCACTTTTCTTTGGCAGACTGGGTACACGTTGGGACTGTCGCAAATCAATTTTAGTTGGCATTGGCATTTATCTCATAGTGACCATCTGGGGTACTCAAATGAAGAGTCAATTTGAGTTCTATGGCCTTGCTGTCCTAATTGGAATTGCCCAAGGCGGAGTTCAAGCGCTCAGTCGATCGTTTTACGCTCGTCTCATCCCGAAAAATCAAACTGCGGAGTACTTCGGCTTCTATAACACGCTCGGAAAGTTCGCCGCTATCATTGGGCCCTTGCTAATGGGAATGACTGCCCTGATGGCCAAAGGATGGCTGTTAGGAGACAGTCCCTCAGCAGCCGAACTTGAATCTGTTGGACAAGAAGCAGCCCGCTGGAGCATTGCTTCCATCTCCATTCTTTTCTTGATTGGAGGGGCACTGCTTTGGAAAGTTGATGAAGAGCAAGGTAGGACAGAGGCCCGAATTCTGGAACGACATGACTGAAAGTCTCCTGTTTCGCTTCCCAGTCACCGTCTACTACGAAGACACGGATATAACTGGGGTGGTCTATCATGCGAACTATCTAAAATATTGTGAAAGAGCCCGTTCGGAGATTCTAGGCGCAGAACGACTCTACCAAATTCATCAGCAGGAAAACCTCTCTTTCGTAGTCTACCGAGCTGAGATGAATTTCCGACGCGGCGCTGTTTTGGGAGATCGCCTAGAAGTGCAAACACAACCCACTCTGACCAGTCCCTATCGTGTTCAATTTCTACAAAACATTGTACGCTCCTCTGATCAACAAACTCTTGTCAAAGCCTTGATTGAGTTGGTTTGCATCAAGCAGGAAAAACCAGTCCCAGTACCCGATTGGATTCAGGAGCACCTGCCACCCTCTGATTGATTTATCCCGCAAAGTGACTTTCTCTTTCGAAGATCGTTTGTTAAGCTATTAAGTTTGCTTCTTTTGTCGCAATGCCGACTCACCATCAACTTATTTTTATTATAGATTTTAAGGAGGATCCTTGAGTTCAGCCCAATCCACGCCACAACCCGAGGTACATGAGTATCAGGCGGAGATGCAGAAGCTGCTCGATATTCTCGTACACTCCCTGTACACCGAGCGAGAGATCTTTTTGAGGGAACTGCTGTCGAATTCCGCCGATGCACTGAGTAAAGTTCAGTTCCTTGCACTCACTTCGGCAGACCAACTGCTAAATCCAGATGCATCCCTGCAAATCGAATTATCCTTCGACGAAGACCAGCAAACGATCACTATTGAGGATACTGGTTGTGGGATGACTCGTGAAGAATTGATCGAAAATCTGGGAACCATAGCCAGTTCAGGAACTCTCAAATTTTTGAGGGAGGCTCAGCAATCTAAACAAGCCGTACAGAATCTCATTGGTCAATTTGGGGTGGGTTTCTATGCGGTCTTCATGGTAGCTGATAAGGTGGAGCTAACCACCCGTTCTTGGCTTCCCGATAGCCCAGCTTGGTCATGGAATTCCAGTGGAAGTGGTCAGTACGAACTAGCACCAGCTAGCAAGGAAGAGCGTGGAACAAAGATAGTGATACATCTGAAAGATGAGGCCAAAGAATTCTGTAATGAATACCGACTGAAATCGATCGTCAGCAAATATTCCAATTATGTCCCTCATCCAATTCAACTCAAGGGAGAGACCATCAATAAAGTGACTGCCATTTGGACACAGTCTAAAGAGGAAGTCAGCCAGAAGGACTACGAAGAGTTTTACAAGCAGATTAGTTACGATCATCAGCCTGCCCTGCAACATCTGCACTTGTCGATTGATGCACCGATTCAGTACTACGCTCTGCTTTACATTCCACAAAAGATTACTAATGAAGTGCTCTACGCACGCGAGGGGAAAGGCTTGGCCCTTTATGCCCAAAAAGTGTTGATTCAGTCTCAGCATAATGGCCTACTCCCACCCTACTTACGCTTCGTTCAAGGAGTGGTTGACTCTGAAGATCTCCCCCTCAATGTTTCCAGAGAGAGTGTCCAGCAAAACGCATTGGTGGAACGCATCAAGAAAAGCCTCACCACACGACTCTTGAAAGAACTTCAAACACTCGCTGATAACAATTCAGAGTCCTACAGCCAGTTCTGGAAGGAATTTGGTGTGCTGCTGAAAGAGGGAGTCTCAGCTGATTTCGGTAACCGCAGTAAGCTCATGGACCTCCTACGTTTCAACTCTTCATTGAGTGAAGGAGCTACGGCTGATGTCTCATTAAAAGATTACGTGAGTCGGATGCGTGATGAGCAAAAAGAGATTTATTATATTGTGGGGCCGTCTAGAGAATCCTTACAACATCATCCGAATCTTGAGTACTTTCGCAAGCAAAGCTTAGAAGTGCTGTTCCTATATGATCACATCGACGATTTCTTGATGAACGAGCTGCGGGATTATGATGGGAAAGCCTTCAAAAGCATCTCCCAGGCAGATATTGATATGCCAGACTCAGTCGAAGACAACTCTCAAATGAGTACAGAGCAGAGAGAAGTTCTGCTCCACAAGATCAAGCAACAGCTTGGTGATCGAATTAAAGATGTGATTGCGTCCAAGAGACTGGTAGATAGCCCTTGCTCCCTCGTCAATCCGCAGGAGAACATGAGCGCTCATATGGAGCGCATGATGAAGATGGTCAACGAGGAATATCAGATCAGCAAACGCAATTTAGAAGTTAATCTGAAACACCCGATCTTGCAGAACTTGGCGAAGCTGGCTGAAGAAAATCCCAAATCAGAATTTTTCGGCCAAGCCGTGGAACAACTCTTCCGAAGCGCAATGCTCGTGGAGGGTCTGTTGGACAATCCGACAGAACTGCTGCCGGATCTCTATGACTTCATGGCAGCTGCGACAGCTCACCAACTGACTTCCTGAAGCAGACCTTCAAATCTGATTACAGAGAGAAAGCTTCACTAATTTGTTCTCTCTGACTTACTAACTCCAGCCAACCGAGAAAATGGCTCGAAAGAAAGCCGCCAACGGCAACCAAGCCAACAAAAAAGATCGGATTCTTCTTGTTGATTCGGAAGGAACGGTCATCACGGTGGCTGATCTACCTAATCGCATTCCAATCTTTCCAGTTTATCAGCGTCCGATTTTCCCTGGAATTCTAACGATGGTTGGTGCTGACAGTATGGTCAGCCGCTGGATTCGTGATCAAATCCGTGAAGAAAAAATCATCGGTCTCGTGATGGCCAAACCTAACGAAAGCGATGAAGAGGGAGAACAACGTCAAATCGAGTCTGCTTCACAACTTTACCGTGTAGGAACCGTTGCGTACGTCCTGCACTGGGTGGAATTACCGGATGAGAGCTGCCAATTCATGCTGAGCACTCTGAAGCGGTTCAAGGTGCGGAGGTTTCATCCAGATGACCAGCACTACAGTGCTGAGGTAGATTACATCGAAGAAGCACCCCCTGAAATGACAGAGCAGTTGCGTGCCTCTGCAGCTGCTATAGTTTCTACTTTGAAGGAACTGATTCCCCATAATCCAACCTTCTCTCAGGAGATGCATCACCTTCTTTCTCAGGTCAATCTAGACGAACCCATCAAGCTGACTGATTTGGCTGCCTCGATGACTAACGCCAAAAGCAAGGCCCTACAAAAAATTCTGGAGACCCAAGATATCCAAGAGCGAATGGAGCAGACTCTACTGTTGTTGAGGGAGGAATATGACCTGAGTCTGCTCAAAGAGAAGATCAGTCAGAAAATTGATGAGCGGCTCTCCAAGCATCAAAGAGAGTTTTTTCTCCGAGAACAACTTCGTGAAATTAAACATGAATTAGGGTTAGAGCAAGATCGCAAACAGATGGAGTTGGATCGTTTTCGAGAACGCTTTTCGGAATTGACACTCACGGAGGAAGCAAAAGAACGGGTGATCCAGGAATTGGGACGCTATGAATTCATGGATGACTCTTCACCTGAATCTCAAATCGTCCATCAATATCTTGACTGGATTGCCTCTTTACCTTGGGGAGTCTATTCAAAAGACAAGCTCGGCATTTCCCAAGCAGAGCGTGTCCTCAACCACGATCACTATGGTCTGGACGATGTAAAAAACGTATTCTTGAGTTCATTGCAGTCAGCAAACTTCGGGGCGGTATGCGAGGTGGGATTCTTTGTCTTGTGGGCCCCCCGGGTGTTGGAAAAACATCACTTGGCAAATCAATAGCCTCTGCGCTGGGTCGAGAATTTTATCGCTTCTCCGTTGGTGGGATGAGTGATGAAAATGAATTGAAGGGTCACCGACGAACATACATCGGGGCCATGCCTGGGCGGCTGATCCAAGCCTTACGGACTACTAAGACAGCGAATCCAGTGATCATGCTAGACGAATTGGACAAGGCTGGTCGGAGCTTCCGAGGAGACCCCTACTCTGTTCTTTTAGAAGTGCTCGATCCTGAGCAGAACAAGGATTTCCTCGACCACTATCTTGATCTGCGTTTTGACCTATCAAACGTACTTTTCGTAGCCACAGCTAACAGCCTCGATACCATTCCCCCGGTTTTGATTGATCGGATGGAGATTCTAAGGTTGTCCGGTTACGTAATCGAAGAAAAATTAAAGATCGCCCAGCGTCACCTGATTCCAAAAATCCTCCCCGATCATGGGCTCACTGAGGAAAACCTCGAGCTACCGAAAGAGACACTGAAGCAATTGACCGTGGAATATGCCCGTGAGGTCGGAGTTCGTAATCTGGAGAAAAAACTTCGGTCCATCACAAGACGTGTGGCAATGCGCGTAGCCAAGGGAGACAAAAAAAAGGTTGTCATCCTGCGCGAGCAGCTTCACGATTTTCTGGGACAGCCTGAGTATCCTGAAGATGCGTACAAGCGCTTGGAATTGCCCGGAGTTGTGCGGGGTCTCGCTTGGACGCCAACTGGGGGCTCCACTCTGCCCATTGAATCAATTATGCTCAATGGGAACTCAGGAGAATTTAAATTGACAGGACAACTTGGGGATGTGATGAAGGAATCCTCCTCAATAGCCCATAGTTACGTCCAATCGTTGCTACGTGAAGTTCCAGGCAAGATGCAATTCTTCAAGAAAAATACGATCCACCTGCACGTTCCAGAGGGGGCCACACCCAAAGATGGCCCTTCAGCAGGAATAGCCATGGCCACCAGCCTGCTGTCACTTGCTATCCAACAAGCTGTTCCAGCGTCTATTGCAATGACTGGAGAACTAACCCTAAGCGGACAAGTCCTCCCCATCGGCGGTGTTCGAGAAAAAGTCGTTGGAGCAAAGCTCGCAGGGATCAATACACTGATTTTTCCTGAAGCAAACCGTTCTCAATTCGAGGAACTTCCAGCACACTTGCGTAAAAATTTGACAATCCATTTCGTCAAACACTTCCGAGAAGTTGCCCTGTTGACACTGGACTACAAGCTTTCCTGTTAAACTTTGCTTCCCTTAGCATCGCAATTTTGCTAGAAGACTTCTCACCTAACATGTTCTAGCAACCTGAGGCTCACCTCATAAACCAATTTTGGGTCAATGGCAGACAACTGGTTCCGTGATTCCCACCGTTGGCTGGTCAAAGCCCATCAAACTGTTTCAGACTGGGCAGATGAAGCCGGCATCCCTGAAGAATGGTCCAAACGATGGAAGGGCTGGGGAGATGGTTTTCTTGACTGGATGCAGACAGATGCCCCTGAAGCTTTCCGACAACTCATCAGCCAGTCAGACAATTTGAACCAGTGGTATTCCCATGGAAGCCGCTATTTTGATGCTGGCCAAACACTCCTCAGTATTGCAGCTCGAACCTACGCATTTCAGAAAATTCGCCTTCCTGTACTAGAGCCCAACGAAATTTCAGAAGAAACTCAGTCCCTTCATCAGAAGAATGCTACCGAGCTGGCTGAGCTTTGCCGTAGACAAGGTGGTGCATGGGTAAAAGCCGCTCAATTCCTTAGCTGTCAAGGAGATTGGCTCCCAGAAACCTATGTAGATCAGCTAGCAGAGCTTCAGGATCAGGCTCCAAGCGTGTTATGGGAAGAGATCGAAAAACAGCTATTCCAGTGTTATGGTGCCGATTGGAGACTACGATTCGATGACGTTGAGCCAGTACCGTTAGCAACAGCATCCATTGCACAAGTTCACCGAGCAAAAACTAGAGGTGGCTCTCTTGTCGCACTAAAAATTCAATTGCCGGATGCTGCAGAGAAGATTGAAGCGGACCTGTTGTTTTTCAAGCGCATCGTACCCTTACTTCAACGCTGGGCAGAAGGTTGGAACGTTGACCAGACTGTGGGAGAGCTCAGCAGGAGTATCCGGCAAGAATTGGACTACTACCATGAAGCGGCAAACCTAACAAAATTCCTTGCTCTATATGAAGCAGAGGAGTGGGTGTTTCCAGTACTGATTCCCGATCTCCTGAGTAAAGAAGTATTGGCTATGAGTTTTGTCGAAGGTCAACCTCTTCGGTATTTCCTAGCTGATGTGCCAAGTGCTGCTGAGCCACTGCTGCAATCATTGGTAAGGAGCTTCATCAAGCAAATCTTTGTCACCGGCTTGTTTCACGCAGATCCTCATCCTGGAAATTTCTTTGTAACCCCTCAAGGGAAGCTAGCTCTGCTGGATTTTGGAGCTGTCGCTCAGTTGACGGACGCCGAGTGTGAGGCCTACCGAAACGTCTTGGTGGCACTTTTCAATCGTCAGCAATCAGAATTTGATTCATTATTGCGCAAGGCTGGATTTGATGTCCCCGACGGTCCATTATTGCTAAAATTACTTTTCGAAAGAGATCCCGCTGAATTTGCAGGGCTGAGCCAGATGGAAACTCATATGCGCATCATGAGAAGGGCGGAAGTAAAAATTCCCGACAATTTTGTACTGATGGGAAGAGTTTTGATTTCGATCGGAGGCCTTCTAAAACAGTATCGAGTGAAAGTTGATCTTCAGGAGTTGGCTCTTTATTTGATGATGGAAGTTGCAAGAAAGGCATCATGAAGGCTCTAGGTCAACTGGAAAACCGACTGGTTGAACACTGGCAACGAAAGGAATCCCGGAAGACCTGGCAGGAGTGGATCAAATGGTTGGAACAAATACAGTGTCCTCTGAGAGTGAACCGACCAGAAAAGGTGTCTCCTGAAGATCGAATAAACTATCAGACATTTTTACACTTCTGTGAAACTGCACTGGCTCGCTTACCCGACTGGGAAAGTAAGCTGACTACCCCAAACTGGGTGGAAGCACATAGTCTTTGTTTGCTCCCAACTGATTGGACTTCTACTAAACTCACTTCAACAAAATCCAAAGCAGAGCAACCAGAGCAACATAAGTATCTCACCGAAGAAGATCTAGCGGGCACTCACCAGGCTTTGCTGCGCCTTGCAGAGGAGGTTGACAAGGTGAAAGGGCGACTGGAACAAATTGAGCAACAATCCATCCAGCAGCCTAGGCGTGTACCGCTGCCATCACCTCCACTACCTGGTGGGAGTCCTCTCAAACAGCCACCGCCACAAGCCCCGCCTCCGGCGCCTTCCAATCCGATGATGAGCCAAACGCTAGAAAATGAGCTACGTTTCCGTCCACCTCCAGAGCTAAAGCCCAAGACCTATGTTCCGGAAAGTTTTGATGAAAATCAGGCCTTCCCTGTAAGGCCACTGGACGAAGCATATCTGGGGTTCAATGAATGGTGCGATCATCTCTATTCAATTGGGCTGAATCTTCAGGAACTTTCAGCAGAAAACCTCAGAGTTGAAAGTTCCCGACCGATTTCGTTCCTTCAGTTTTCTCATCGTCTGGAGCGAAGGGTTGCTCCCACAGATAGGTTGCATGATCTGCTTGAGACCTTTCGTCTGCACTACAGAACAGGTTTTTCACCAGCACCAACCACGACCAAGATGCCTGGATTAACGCCGGATGTAACAGAAATTGAAGAAGATGAGGGATTTGAACTGACACAAGAGATCAATGAAACCTCGACTGGATTTCAACTGCCTCCTGAGGATTTATATCAGGATTACAACAGTTGGCTGGAGTGGTTGATTGATCAGAATTTGGATCCTCGCGTCTACAGCAACCAAGATCTTCAAGTGGAAAGTAGCCATCGAATCTCCTTCCCCCAATTTCGTAGACGGCTGGAAAGAAAATTAGATGATCCAGAAACCTTTCGAAATTTGTTGGGACTCTCAGAACCCTGAAAATCAATGGACTTTGTCCACTAAAAACTTCGACGGAGAACATCACCTATTCCCGTCATTTCCCTTGACAACCATCCATTCGAATGTTAACTATTAGCACTATCAGCTGATGAGTGCTAATAAGCTACTTGAGGGAGCTTTATGTCGAAAACGGTTCAACGGTTGGAGACCAAGGAGTCGATTGACGAACGTACCCAACGAGTCCTACGCGGGATCATTGAGGGTTACATAATTAGTAACGAACCCGTTGGGTCGCGCTCCCTTTCAAAGTCCTTGGAGATGGGGTTATCCCCAGCGACAATTCGGAACATCATGTCTGATCTCTCAGACATGGGCTTCCTGATGCAGTTGCATACATCTGCAGGCCGGATTCCCACTGACAAAGCTTACAGGTTTTATGTTGATCAAGTAGTTGTGGCTAACCAACTTACTCGCAAGCTGCAGAAAAGGATTCAGGAGGCAACTCAGGAAGGTGGGATGAGTCAGGTCGAGGATCTTTTGATCAGTACGACCCGCCTGCTTGCAGGATTAACTCAATTTGTCTGCTTAACCAGTTCCCCAAGAGTTGAGACGAGCATTCTAAGAAGAATTGAGTTTATTCGCCTAAGTTCCCAACAGATTTTGGTTGTCCTGGTCACCCGCAACGGCCAAGTCCGGAACAAGATCATTGCAACAACAGAGGATCTTTCGCAGGACTTTCTCAACACAGTCTCCAGTTTCTTAAACGAACAGTTCCACGATCGGAGTCTTCATGAGATTCGACAGCAGATTCTCGAAAGCATGGTCGAAGATAAGGAACGTTACGACCGCCTGTTAGCCCAAGCCGTTCGACTAGGGAAAAAAGCTTTCGAATTGGAAAATGCTCCGGAAGTTTATATCGAAGGCCAGCACAACCTGATTTTTAGTGAGCGCTTCAGGAATCTGAACAGTGCCCGTGGATTAATGGATGCCTTCGAGCACAAGTCGATGATCATGAATTTGCTCGATTCCGCCGTGGAAGCCGATGGAATCCAAATTTATATTGGGATCGAAAATGAGTTGGAAAGCTTCCAGGACTGTACGATGGTCAAGGCCCAGTATAGTGATCAAAACAACGTCCTGGGTACCATCGGAGTAATCGGGCCTACCAATATGGATTATCAAACAGTGATCCCAGTAGTTGATTTCACAGCCAGAATTCTCTCACAAACCATCACCCAACATTCATCATCCTGTGATTGAAAATAAATGAACAAAGAAAATACTGAAAAAGGTAGCAACACTGAGGAACCGCTAGAAAATAGCGACAACCCTATCAACGAAAAAAATTCGGAACCGATTGCTACTGATGAACCATTAGAGTTCAATGAGCTAGAGGCTGATGAGGAAGAAGTTTCTGCAATCGAAAACGAAGCCCTGCTGCAGGTTGCTACTCTGAAAGAAGAACTCCTTCGTCAGCACGCAGAAATAGATAACTTCCGCAAGCGAATGGCTCGGGAGCAAGCTGATCGACTCAAGTATCATCACATGGAGTTGATCCGAGAGTTGTTACCAGCCATCGACAGTCTAGAAAGAGCACTCACTCATTCTCAACAGCAAGAAGACCTCTCTAGTAGCATGATAGAGGGCATTGAAATGGTGAATCGTATGATGCAGGAAAGTCTCAACAAATTCGGTGTGAGCCGCATAGAGCCTCAGGGTGAGCCGTTTGATCCAAACTGCCATCAGGCAGTGGGCATGGTGAAAACCGACGAAGTTCCAGAAAATCATGTTCTGGATGTATTCCAAATTGGCTACTACCTCCATGATCGAGTAGTGAGGCCAGCCATGGTTCGCGTCGCTGAAAAAACCCTGAATACTTGAAGAACCCCAAAAACTCAAAGGAGTCTGATCTATGGGAAAGGTAATTGGAATTGACCTGGGAACTTCCAACTCTTGTGTCGCCGTGATGGAAGGTGGTGATCCCAAAGTAATCCAAAATTCAGAAGGCGTCCGCACCACCCCATCTATGGTTGCCTTCAATGACAGTGGTGAGCGTCTGGTAGGCCAAGTTGCGAAACGACAGGCGATTACGAATCCAAAGCGAACCGTGTTCAGCGCCAAGCGCTTGATGGGCCAAAAGTTTAATACAGAAGCAGTCAATCGATTGAAATCTGTGGCTCCCTTCGAGATTACAGGTGGAGCAAATGATCTGGCTTACATCGGCGTTGATGGTAAGAGCTATTCGCCTCCAGAAATTTCAGCTTTTGTTCTCCAAAAAATGAAGCAAACAGCTGAAGACTATCTTGGAGAGACGGTTACTGACGCAGTCATTACTGTTCCAGCCTACTTCAATGACAGCCAACGGCAGGCGACAAAAGATGCAGGTAAAATTGCTGGCCTGAATGTACTTAGGATCATCAATGAACCCACTGCGGCTTCATTGGCTTATGGACTGGACAAAAAATCAGACGAGAAGATAGCCGTCTTTGACCTTGGTGGAGGAACATTCGATGTTTCCATTCTCGAAATCGGAGACGGAGTCTTTGAAGTCAAATCAACCAACGGAGATACCTTCCTCGGTGGAGACGACTTTGACAACAGATTGATCAACTTTCTAGCTGATGAATTCAAAAAGGAAAACAGCATAGATCTGCGCCAAGACAAAATGGCTCTCCAACGTCTGAAGGAAGCCGCCGAAAAAGCGAAGCATGAGTTGTCTTCCGGCACTGAAACAGAAGTTAATCTTCCCTTCATCACTGCAGACCAGAATGGTCCAAAGCATTTGAATTTGAAAATTAGCCGTGCTCGCTTTGAGCAAATGGTTGATGATCTGGTCCAGCGATGTCTTGGACCATGTAGAGACGCACTGAAAGATGCTGGCTGTACCGCTAAGGACATTGATGAGGTGATCCTAGTGGGTGGAATGACGCGAATGCCCAAGATCCAGCAAATCGTAAAGGAATTCTTTGGTAAAGAGCCTCACAAGGGCGTCAATCCGGATGAAGTCGTTGCAATCGGTGCGGCGATCCAAGGTGGAGTGCTAAAGGGTGACGTCAAAGATGTTCTTTTGTTGGATGTCACACCACTCTCACTTGGCATTGAGACTCTCGGTGGAGTAATGACCAAGTTGATCGAGCGCAACACCACAATTCCTACCCGGAAGAGCCAGGTCTTCTCAACAGCAGCGGACAATCAACCCGCGGTGAGTATTCACGTGCTGCAAGGTGAGCGCGAAATGGCAGCTGATAACAAGACCCTGGGCCGTTTCGAACTGGTTGGGATTCCTGCAGCTCCAAGAGGAATGCCTCAAATTGAGGTGACCTTTGATATTGATGCCAACGGCATCGTCAATGTCAGCGCTAAGGATCTTGGTACGGGTAAGGAGCAAGCAATCAAGATCACCTCCTCCAGTGGCCTCTCTGACTCGGAAGTAGAACGTATGGTTCAGGAAGCAGAACAATATGCTGATGACGATAAAAAGCGTAGGGATTCGGCAGAACTTCGGAATCAAGCTGAGACACTACTCTACAGTACAGAAAAGACGATGGGAGAACTTGGTGACAAGCTTCCAGAAGCAGACAAAGAGAAAATCACTGCTGTCAGTGAGCAACTCCGAAAGAGCTTGGAAGGAGACGACCCTGAGGCCATTCGCAGTGACATCGAGGCCCTTACCCAAGCTTCTCACAAACTTGCTGAGTTACTTTACAGTCAAGCTTCAGCAAACCCATCTGGATCAGATCAGCCTGGCGATGATCAAAATCAAGGTGGTGGCTCAGGCAGCAAGCAAGATGACGATAACATTGTTGATGCAGATTACGAGGAAGTTAAAAAGTAATCTTTTCGCATCCTCAGGAAGGAGGCCCTGTTGGCCAAACGTGATTATTATGAAGTACTAGGGGTCTCCCAAAACGTCAGCCCGGAAGACCTGAAGAAGGCCTACCGAAAAGTGGCCATGAAGTACCACCCAGATCGCAATCCAGGTGATTCAGATGCTGAACTGAAATTCAAAGAAGCCACTGAAGCCTATGAGGTTCTTAGTGATTCTCAGAAGCGTTCTCGCTATGACCAATTCGGCCATGCTGCTGAAGGGATGGGAGACGGTTTTAGTGGTGGTTTCAGCGGAGGTGGTTTCAGCGAC
>JACLAD010015407.1_pt1 | contig 12752 bp, 25 predicted proteins | sample 8027901 | NCBI WGS metagenome assembly JACLAD01 (sample SAMN15725071, study PRJNA655200) | protist metagenome | isolation source: fluorescence activated cell sorting (FACS) single amplified genomes of... | place: Spain: Blaines Bay Microbial Observatory, Mediterranean Sea | collected 2016-07-05
TCTCCGGAATGGGTGAGCTTCACCTCGATGTCCTCGTGGACCGCCTGAAGCGCGAGTTCAAGGTGGAATGCAATCAGGGCCAGCCGCAAGTGGCCTATAAAGAGGCCATCTTCAGCAGCACGGATCACCGTGAGGTGTACAAGAAGCAGAGTGGTGGTCGCGGTAAGTTCGCCGACATCATTGTGAAAATCGGTCCGTCTCCGACGCCGGAGGAGGAAGGCCTCGTCTTCACGAATTCCGTGAAGGGGGGCAACGTCCCGAAGGAGTTTGTCCCCTCTGTGGAGAAGGGGTTCAAGAATGCCATGATCACCGGCGTGCTCGCCGGCTATCCGATGGACAGCATGTCGGTCGAGTTGGTGGACGGTTCTTTCCACGCCGTGGACTCGGACCAGCTCTCCTTCGAGTTGGCCGCCAAAATGGCGTACCGGAACGCAGTCAAGAGCTGCACCCCCAAAATTCTTGAGCCCATGATGGCCCTCGAGGTTCGCACCCCGGAGGAGAACATGGGTGATGTCATCGGCGACCTCAACAAGCGCCGTGGCATGGTGGAAGGCACCGACGAGCGCGGTGGCAAGACCATCGTGAAGGCCAAAGTGCCCCTGAGCGAGATGTTCGGTTATGTGACCGACCTGCGTACGCTGACCTCCGGTCGCGCGGACAGCAGCATGACGTTCAGCCACTACGCCGAAGCCCCGACCAGTGTGGCCGAGGCTGTGATCGCAGAAGCACAAGGAAAATAAGTCAACGCCAGATGGCCCAGAAGATCCGCATCAAGCTGAAGAGCTACGACCACAACCTGGTCGACAAGTCTGCCGAGAAGATCGTGAAGACGGTCAAGTCGACGGGCGCCGTGGTGAGCGGTCCGATTCCGCTCCCAACGCACCAGCGCATCTATACCGTGCTGCGTTCGCCGCACGTCAACAAGAAGTCTCGCGAGCAGTTCGAGCTGAGCGCCTACAAGCGTCTGCTGGACATCTACAGCAATTCTTCCGCCACCGTCGACGCGCTGATGCGCCTCGAGTTGCCGAGTGGTGTGGAAGTCGAAATCAAAGTGTGACATGCCCGGATTGATTGGAAAAAAGGTCGGCATGACCAGCATGTACAGTGAGGCGGGCAAGAACCTGCCTTGTACCGTGCTCGAGGTGGGACCCTGCGTGGTGACCCAGGTCAAGACTGAAGACAAGGATGGCTACGCTGCCGTGCAAGTGGGTTTTGGTGACCGCAAGGAAAACCGGACCAACAAAGCCATGGCCGGCCACTTCAAGAAGGCGGGCGTTCACGCCCGTCAGGAGCTCGTGGAATTCCAAGGCTTCGATCAGGACTACAACCCCGGTGACGAGGTGAAGCTCGAGGACGTGTTCCAAGTGGGAGAGTTCGTCTCCGTCGTGGGAACCAGCAAGGGCCGCGGTTTCCAAGGTGTGGTTCGCCGCCACGGCTTTGGTGGTGTGGGTCAAGCCACCCACGGTCAGCACAATCGGATGCGCGCCCCAGGTGCCATCGGTGCAGCCTCTACGCCGGCTCGTGTCTACAAAGGCATGCGCATGGCGGGTCAGATGGGCAACACCCGCGTGACCATCGAGAACCTCGAGGTGCTCAAGGTCATGTCCGAGGAAGGTCTGCTCGTCTTGAAAGGGGCTGTCCCCGGTCATAAAGGCGCCACTGTCATTGTCCGCAAGCCTGAAGCGTAAGTCATGAAAGTCCCTGTTTACAACATCGAAGGCAAAAAGACCTCCAGCAAGGAGTTGAGTGCGGACGTGTTTGGTATCGAGCCCAACGACCACGCCATCTACCTGGACGTCAAGCGCTACCTGGCCGCCCAGCGTCAGGGTACGCACAAAGCCAAGGAGCGCGCTGAGATTCAAGGTTCCACCAAGAAAATCAAGCGTCAAAAAGGAACGGGCGGTGCCCGTGCCGGTTCCATCAAGAACCCGCTTTTCGTGGGTGGTGGTACCATCTTCGGCCCGCGTCCCCGGAAGTACGACATCAAGCTCAACAAGAAGGTGACCAAGCTGGCCCGCAAGAGCGCTTTGACCTACAAGGTCAAGGAAGAAGGGGTGCGCATTGTCAAGGGTCTGTCCATGGACGCCCCCAAGACCAAGGAGCTCCTCAGCACGTTCGACAAGCTGGGCTTGGCGGACCAGAAGACCCTCGTGGTCGTCCCAGAGCTGAGCCGCGCCCTCTACCTGAGCAGCCGCAATCTGCCCAAGCACCGTGTCATGACGGCCGGTGACCTGAGCACTTATGACATCATGAACTGCCGCCAAATCGTCTTTGTGGACAATGCCCACGAAGTGATCACCGGCCTTCTCACCGCCTGAAGTCATGAAGAACATCCTCATCAAGCCGTTGATCACCGAGAAGATGACCGCCGAGAGCGAGCGCATCAATGCCTACGGGTTCGTGGTGAACGACGACGCCAACAAGTCCGAGATCAAGGACGCCGTCGAGAAGACGTACGGTGTGACCGTGGCCGGTGTGCGCACGATGCGCGTGGACGGAAAGGTCCGCAGCCGCTTCACCCGCACTGGAATCCTCCGCGGACGCTCCGAGTGTTATAAAAAAGCCATTGTCCGCCTGGTGGACGGTGACGTCATCGACTTCTACGAGAACATCTAAGGGATCATGGCAGTACGCAAGTTCAACCCCATCACGCCCGGCATGCGGCACAAGGTGTTGTCGAAGTTCGACAGCATCACGACCGACAAGCCGCACAAGCCGCTCCTCGAGCCGCTCAAGAAGCGCGGAGGCCGCAACAACGACGGCAAGATGACCATGCGATATCGCGGTGGCGGTCACAAGCGGATGTACCGCGTGATCGACTTCAAGCGCGAGAAGCATGGCATGGCCGCTGAGGTCCTGACGGTCGAGTACGACCCGAACCGCAGTGCCCGCATCGCCCTCGTGGAGTACACGGACGGCGAGAAGCGCTACATCATTGCTCCGGAAGGCCTGCAGGTCGGCCAGAAGATCATGAGCGGCGAAGGTGCCGCTCCGGAGGTGGGCAACGCCCTCTTCTTGGCCGACATCCCGCTCGGTACCATGATCCACAACATCGAGTTACACCCGGGCCGTGGCGCCAACATCGCCCGCTCCGCAGGAGCCTCTGCCCAGCTCAAGGCCCGTGACGGCAAGTATGCCATCATCGCGCTTCCGAGCGGTGAGGTCCGCATGATCTTGACCACCTGTCTGGCCACCATTGGCAGCGTCGGCAACAGCGAGCACAACCAGCAAGTTTCCGGTAAGGCCGGTCGCAGCCGCTGGCTCGGCCGCCGCCCGCGTGTCCGCGGTGTGGTTATGAACCCTGTCGATCACCCGATGGGTGGTGGTGAAGGCCGCAACGCCGGTGGACACCCACGCAGCCGCAACGGCATGCCTGCGAAAGGTTACAAGACCCGCAACAAGCGGAAGCATTCTTCGAAGTACATCATCGAACGCCGTAAGAAATAAGACATGGCACGTTCGCTCAAGAAACCCCCATTCGTCCACTACAAGCTCTTGCAGCGTGTAGAGGCCATGCAGGAAAGTGGCAAGAAGTCGGTCATCAAGACTTGGAGCCGCGCCAGTATGATCACGCCGGAATTTGTCGGCTTGACCATCGCCGTGCACAACGGCCGCCAATTCATTCCGGTGTTCGTCACCGAGAACATGGTGGGCCACAAGCTCGGCGAGTTCTCTCCGACCCGCACCTTCCGTGGCCACGCGGACAACAAGAAAGACAAGGGACGTCGTTGACGGCCGCAATCAGTAGCATTATGGGAGCCCGTAAGAGAAACGCAGCAGCAGCCCGCAAGGAAGTGATGTCCAAGGTGGCCATCGCCAAGCTGAACGATTGCCCGACTTCGCCTCGGAAAATGCGCCTCGTCGCAGACATCATCCGCGGCAAGGACGTCGTCAGCGCCTTGAACATCCTCAAGTTCAGCTCTAAGGAAGCGTCTGGTCGAATGGAGAAGTTGCTCCGTTCAGCCATCGCCAACTGGGAGGCAAAGAACGAGGGAACCCGTCCTGAAGAGGCCGGTCTGTATGTGAGTGAGGTGAAGGTCGACGGAGGCCGCATGCTCAAGCGCATTCAGCCCGCACCGCAAGGACGCGCCCACCGCATCCGCAAGCGCTCCAACCACGTGACGCTCATCGTCGATAGCCTGAAGAAGTAATGGGACAGAAGACACACCCCACCGGCAACCGCCTGGGATTCATCAAAGGTTGGGACTCCAACTGGTACGGCGGAAAGAACTACGTCGACAAGATTGTCGAGGACGACAAAATCCGAAAGTACCTGCGCGCCCGTCTGGTCAAGGCCAGCGTGAGCCGCATCGTCATCGAGCGCACCATGAAGCTCGTGACCGTGACCATCCACACGGCCCGTCCCGGTGTCATCATCGGAAAGGGCGGCCAAGAGGTGGACAAGCTGCGCGAGGAGCTGAAGAAGTTGACCCGCAAGGAAATTCAGATCAACATCTTTGAGATCAAGCGACCTGAACTCGACGCCCGCCTCGTGGCAGAAAGCGTGGCCCGTCAATTGGAGGCGCGCATCAGCTACCGCCGTGCGGTGAAGATGTCCATCGCCAGCTCCATGCGCATGGGTGCTGAGGGCATCAAGATTGGCCTCGCTGGCCGTCTGAACGGTGCGGAGATCGCCCGTGCAGAGATGTTCATGGAAGGCCGCGTGCCGCTGCACACCTTCCGTGCTGACATCGATTATGCACTTGTCGAAGCACACACCACCTATGGTCGGATTGGCGTCAAGGTGTGGGTGTTCCGTGGCGAGGTCTATGGAAAGCAAGATCTCAGCCCGGCTGACCCGAGCAAGGAGGACAAACGTGGTGGACGTGGAGGTGGCCGTGGTGGCGACCGTCCGGAGCGCCGCCGTCGCCGCCGTGAACCCCGTAGCTAAAGCCCAGTATCATGCTTCAGCCGAAACGAACGAAATACAGGAAGATGCAAAAGGGCCGCGTGCGCGGTCTGGCCCAGCGCGGCAGCAGCATCGCGTATGGCACTTACGCCATCAAGACGAATGACATGGGGTTCATTACCTCCCGTCAAATCGAATCTGCCCGTATCGCCATCAACCGCTACATGAAGCGTGAGGGCCAGGTGTGGATCCGAATCTTCCCGGACAAGCCGATCACGAGCAAGCCGCTCGAGGTGCGTATGGGTAAGGGTAAGGGTGCTGTGAGCCACTGGGTGGCTCCGGTGAAGCCTGGCCGCGTCCTCTTTGAGGTCGACGGTGTACCCGAGGATGTGGCTCAGGAGGCATTGCGCCTCGGAGCCCAGAAGCTCCCGGTCCGCTGCAAGTTTGTTGCACGTTACGACGCCTAATCGAGGAACAGATGAAGATGAGTGAAATCACCGGTCTGAGCGACCTCGATCTCAAGGAGCGGATTGCAGCCGAGCGTGAAGCCCTGCAGAAACTCCGGTTCAACCACACCATCGCCGGTTTGGAGAGCCCATTCCAATTGAGCCAAAAGCGCCGTGACATCGCGCGCATGCTCACCGAGCTCAGCGCACGGAAGAACGCCAAAGCAGAACAACAGAAGTCATGACCGCTGAACAGATCGCAACTGAGAAGCGCAACCTTCGGAAGGTGCGCCAGGGCATCGTCACCTCCAACAAGATGCAGAAGACCATTACGGTGACGGTGGAGTACAAGGAGAAGCACCCGAAGTACAGCAAGTTTGTCAAGCGTACTCGGAAGTTCACCGCACACGATGAGCAGGATACCTGCGGCATTGGTGACACGGTGCGCATCATGGAGACCCGCCCGCTCAGCAAGAACAAGCGCTGGCGTTTGGTCGAGGTGGTGGAACGGGCCAAGTAATCGAAGGCCCTCAATAGAAAGAAAGCAAGAGCCATGATCCAGCAAGAATCCCGGATGGCGGTCGCCGACAACAGTGGAGCACGAGAAGTGTTGTGCATCCGCGTGCTCGGTGGTACGCGCCGGCGCTACGCCAGCATCGGCGACAAGGTGGTCGTGACCGTCAAGGATGCCTCTCCGAACAGCGGCATCAAGAAGGGCACGGTCAGCAAGGCCGTCATTGTACGCACCAAAAAGGCAGTGCGTCGCCCGGACGGATCCTACATCCGTTTCGATGACAATGCCTGCGTCCTCCTCAACACCACCGGAGAGATTCGGGGTACCCGCATCTTCGGTCCTGTGGCCCGTGAGCTTCGGGAGAAGGACTTCATGAAAATCGTCTCCCTCGCACCCGAGGTGCTCTGAACGCTCCGATTATGTACAAGCGCGTAAAAGTCAAAAAGGGCGACACCGTCAAGGTGATCGCGGGTGGCAACAAGGGCAAGACCGGAACGGTCATGCAGGTCATCCGGAAAGAAGACCGTGTCATCGTCGAGAACGTGAACATCGTCACGAAGCACGTCAAACCGAGCCCGGCCAACCCGCAGGGTGGCATCGAGAAAAAGGAAGCACCGATCCACATCTCCAACGTCATGGTGGTGGACGGTGAAGGGAATGCGACCCGTGTCGGCCGCCGCCGCGGTGACGACGGCAAGCTGGCCCGCTACAGCAAGAAATCCGATCAAACGCTGAACTGATGAGCTACGTACCCCGACTCAAGCAGCAGTACGACGAGACCGTCGTCCCGAAGCTACAGGAGCGCTTTGAATACAAGAGCTCCATGCAGGTGCCGCGGATCGAAAAGATTTGCCTGAACCAAGGATTGGGCAAGGCCATCGCGGATCGCAAGATTGTGGATGGTGCCTTGGCCGAGTTGTCCCAGATCACGGGCCAAAAGCCGGTGGCCACTTACTCCACGAAGGACGTGTCCAACTTCAAGTTGCGTAAAGGCATGCCCGTGGGTGCCCGCGTGACGCTCCGCCGCGAGCGCATGTACGAGTTCCTCGACCGCCTGATTCACGTTTCCCTGCCTCGTACCCGCGACTTCCAGGGTGTCAAGGCGACCGGCTTTGACGGACGTGGCAACTTCAGCTTCGGCATCCAAGAGCAAATCATTTTCCCCGAAATCGACCTCGACAAGGTGAAGCACCTCAACGGCATGCACATCACCATCGTCACGAACGCCCGGACCAACGAGGAGGCCAAGGAGCTCCTCGCGGCTTTCGGTTTCCCCTTCAAGAAGAACTGATACGATATGGCCAAGGAATCCATGAAAGCGCGCGAGCGCAAGCGTGAGCGCCTCGTCGCCCGTTACGCTGCAAAGCGCAAGGCACTGAAGGAGGCAGGCGACTGGGACGCCCTGCAAAAGCTCCCGCCGAACTCTTCCCCGGTGCGTCTGCACAACCGTTGCCAATTGACGGGTCGCCCCCGCGGTTACATGCGTCAATTCGGCATCAGCCGTGTGACCTTCCGTGAGATGGCGCTCGCAGGCAAGATCCCCGGAGTCAAAAAAGCAAGCTGGTAAGTCATGCATTCAGATCCGATCGCAGATTTTCTGACGCGCCTTCGCAACGGGCAGATGGCCGGCCACAAAGTGGTGGAGATTCCCGCGTCCAACATGAAGAAGGAGATCACCAAGATCCTCTTCGACAAGGGATACATCCTCTCCTACAAGTTTGTGGAGGAAGGCCCGCAGGGCACCATCAAAATCGCCCTCAAGTACCACCCGAAGACGCGCCGTCCCGCCATCACCGAGATGCAGCGGCTGAGCAAGCCTGGCCTGCGGACCTACCGCGGTGCGGGTGACTTGCCGCGCATCCTGAATGGCTTGGGCATTTCCATCCTCAGCACGTCCCAGGGTGTGATGACGGACAAGGAGGCCAAGCACCTCAACGTAGGGGGCGAGGTCCTCTGTTACGTGTATTAATCCGAAGAATCGAAGCATCATGTCCAGAATTGGAAATGCCCCCGTTGCCATCCCGTCCGGCGTCACCGTCGCGGTCGAAGGCAATGTGTTCAGGGTCAAGGGACCGAAAGGGGAGCTCGAGCAGGCGTTCGACGCTGTCATTGGTGTGACTGTGGAGGAAAGCGAAGTGAAGTTCAGCCGGTCCACGGACCAGCCGGATCACCGCGCCAAGCACGGTCTGTACCGTTCGCTTTGCGCCGGAATGGTGGAAGGCGTGACCAACGGTTACAAAAAGGAGCTGGAGCTTGTGGGTGTGGGTTTCCGTGCCCAGGCTTCCGGTCAGCAGTTGACCTTGGCCCTCGGATACAGCCACCCCATCATCATCGAGCTTCCCAAAGAAGTGAAGGTGACCGCGGAATCACAAAAAGGTTCTAACCCTCGCGTGACCCTCGAGTCGCACGACAAGCAACTCATCGGCACTGTTGCCGCCAAGATCCGTTCCCTGCGCAAGCCGGAGCCTTACAAGGGCAAGGGTGTTCGCTACGTGGACGAGTACATCCGCCGCAAGGCCGGTAAGTCTGCAGCCAAGTAATCGCTTACGAGATGTCAGCCAGCAAGAAATTCAAGACCCGCATGCGCATCAAGACGCGCATCCGTGGCAAAATCAGCGGAACGCCCCAGCGTCCGCGCTTGACGGTCTTCCGTTCCAACAAGCAGATCTACGCCCAAGTGGTGGACGATTTGAGTGGAAAGACGCTGGCGAGCGCCAGCTCCCGCGCCATTGCGGAATCGCAGAGCGTCGCCAAAATCGAGCAGGCCAAGATGGTCGGCACCAAAGTGGCCGAGGCCGCGAAGGCAGCCGGTGTCGAGTCCGTCGTGTTCGACCGCAATGGATACCTCTATCATGGCCGGGTAAAGAGCCTCGCCAATGCCGCACGCGAAGGCGGACTCCAATTCTGATTTCGAGATGAGAGACAACAACAACCGTCGGCGCAACGACCGGGACAACCAGCCCGAGAGCGACATCAAGGATCGCTTGGTCACCATCAACCGTTCGACCAAGACCACGAAGGGTGGCCGTACGTTCACCTTCACTGGCATTGTCGTCGTTGGCGACGAGAAGGGCAAGGTGGGCCACGGTGCAGGTCGCAGCCGCGAGGTGGTAACGGCCATTCAGAAGGGCATCGAGGATGCCAAGAAGAACATGGTCGAGGTGCCCGTGATCAACGGCACGGTGCCCCACGCACAGGAAGCTGTTTACGCCGGAGCCCGTGTGCTCGTCAAGCCGGCCACCCCGGGTACGGGTGTGATCGCCGGTGGCGCCATGCGTGCCGTGCTCGAGAGCGCCGGCATCAAGGACGTCTTGGCGAAGTCGCTCGGATCTTCCAACACGCAAAATGTGGTGAAGGCCACCTTCAAGGCCCTCACGATGATGCGCAGCGCCTCTGATGTGGCAGACCTGCGTGGCATCTCTGTCCACCGCGTTTTCAACGGATGAGCACCATGGCCAAGATCAAGATCACCCAGGTGCGCAGCGCCATAAACCGTCCCAAGCGTCAGAAGTTGACCCTTCAGGCCCTCGGGCTCAAGAAACTCAACAACCCTGTGGAGCACGAAGCCACTCCCCAAATCCTGGGCATGGTGCGCAAAGTGAACCACCTGATCAAGGTTGAAGAACTCTAATCCCAAACCAGCACAAACATGAATCTCAACAGCCTCAAGCCGGCAAAAGGTTCCATTAAGCAGCGCAAGCGAGTTGGTCGTGGTGAAGGCTCCGGACACGGAGGAACCTCCACACGCGGTCACAAAGGCGCGAAGTCCCGTTCTGGCTACAAGTCAAAGATCGGCTTCGAGGGCGGTCAGATGCCGCTTCAGCGCCGTGTGCCCAAGTTCGGTTTCAAGAACCCGAACCGTGTGGCCTACAAGGGCATCAACCTCGACACGCTCCAAGAGCTGATCGAGCGCAAGTCCCTGACCGAAATCACCCCGGCCCTCCTCGTGGAGAATGGCCTTGCCCAGAAAAAGGACCTCGTTAAGATCCTCGGACGTGGCGAGCTGAAGACTGGTGTGAAGGTCGCCGCCCACAAATTCTCCGCTACCGCGCAGGCCGCCATCGAAGGCGCCGGTGGCAGCATTGAATCCATCTCCTGATCATGGGTCGCTTTTTCAAGAAACTCCGGGACATCTGGTCCCACGAAGAGCTGCGCAAGCGCCTCGGAATCACCTTCGGTTTCATCCTGATTTACCGGGTTGGAAGCTTCATCGTCATCCCGGGTGTCGACAGTGATACCCTGCAGGAGCAGATGAGCGCCCTCGGTGGTGGCGGCCTCGGTGACATCCTCTCCCTCTTCACGGGAGGAGCGTTCTCCCGCGCGTCCATCTTCGCGCTTGGCATCATGCCGTACATCTCCGCGAGCATCATCATGCAGCTCATGGGCCTCGCGGTTCCCAGCATTCAAAAGATGCAATCCGAAGGGGAGAGCGGACGTAAAAAGATCAACCAGTGGACCCGTTTCCTGACCATCGCCATCACTTTGGTTCAGGCCCCGGGTTATCTCGCGTCCTCTGTGGTGTCGGTTCCGGGCGCTGTGACGAATCCGACGGCATTCTGGTGGTTCAGCGCGGTCCTGATCCTGACGAGCTCCACGCTCCTCATCATGTACCTCGGTGAGCGCATCACCGAGCGCGGTGTGGGCAACGGAATCAGCCTGCTCATCATGATCGGCATCATCGCCACCTTCCCGCAGGCGATCATCCAGGAATTCAACCACCCGGACACCAACCTGTACTTCTTCCTCGTGGAGATTGCTGCCCTGCTCGTGGTGATTGGCTTGTCTGTCGCCTTGGTTCAGGCTGTGCGTAAAGTGCCGGTGGAGATGACGCGACTGCAGTCCAACTCCGGTCCGACCTACCTGCCACAAGGCGCCGCTGCCCGCAGCTATATCCCCCTGAAGGTCAATTCTTCCGGTGTGATGCCCATCATTTTCGCTCAGGCCATCATGTTCGTTCCGCTCTACCTGACGCAGAACGAGAGCTTGGCTGACAACGAAGTGCTCATCGCCCTCGGGGACTTCAACGGGTTTTGGTACAACCTGCTGTTCTTCCTGATGATCGTGGCCTTCACTTACTTCTACACGGCCATCACGGTCAATCCGCAGCAAATGGCGGACGACCTGAAGCGCCAGAACAACTTTGTCCCGGGTGTCAAGCCGGGCCGGCCCACCATGGAGTTCCTCGACAACGTGATTTCCAAGATCACCTTGCCGGGCGCCATCTTCCTTGGCCTCATCGCCATCCTGCCGGCCATCGTCTTCACGGCGAACTTGACCCATGCCCAGGCATTCAGCATCTTCTTCGGTGGCACTTCGCTGCTGATCATGGTGGGCGTCATTCTCGACACCCTCCAACAAATTGAAAGCTACCTGTTGTCCCGTCAATACGACTCCCTCATGGAATCCGGAAAGCTCCGGGGCCGTCAAGGGACGAGTGTGAGCGGAATGGCGGGCTGATCGGAATGGCAAGAGGACGGATACAGGTTCGCACCGAATCCGAAATCGAGCTTCTCCGAGCGAGTTCTTTGCTTGTCGGTAGAACCTTGGCCGAAGTGGCCAAGCTGATTCAACCCGGGGTCACCACCTCGGAGCTGGATCAGGTGGCGGAAACGTTCATCCGGGATCACGGCGCAGTGCCAGGATTCAAAGGATACAATGGTTTCCCTGCCACGCTCTGCACCTCCGTGAACCACCATGTGGTCCACGGAATTCCCAACCACGACCCCCTGCAGGATGGTGACATTGTTTCCGTCGATTGTGGGGTGCTGATGGAGGGGTACTACGGCGACAGCGCCTACACCTTCATGGTGGGGGAAGTGAAGCCGGAAGTGCGCCGCCTGCTGCAGGTGACCCAGGAATGCCTGGAGGATGCTGTGGCGGAGGCCGTCGCGGGCAACCGCATCGGCGACATCGGTTGGGCCGTTCAGGAGCACGCTGAAGCCTCAGGCTATGGTGTGGTCCGAGAACTGGTCGGTCACGGACTGGGAACCCACTTGCACGAGCCGCCGGAAGTGCCCAATTACGGGCGCCCGGGCAACGGTGTGAAGCTGCAGGAGGGCATGGTCCTCGCGATCGAGCCGATGATCAACCTCGGCCGAAAGGAGGTGGTGCAGGAAAGTGACGGTTGGACCATCGCGACAGCGGACGGTCTGCCCAGTGCACACTTCGAACACGACGTGGTCGTGCGCGAAGGCGAGGTTGAAGTTCTATCGACATTCCAATGGATTGAGGAGGCCCTTGGGGCAGTGAAGCAGGATTGAGGAGCAACGACAAAAACGAAACGAAACAAACTAGGCATGGCCAAACAAGCGTCGATCACCCAGGATGGCACCATCACCGAAGCGCTCGGGAACGCGATGTTCCGTGTGGAGCTCGAGAATGGGCACGTCATCACGGCGCACATCTCCGGGAAGATGAGGAAGTTCTACATCAAGATTCTCCCCGGTGACCGGGTCCGCGTGGACATGAGTCCCTACGACCTGACCAAAGGCCGCATTTCGTTCCGATACAAGTAAACCAGACGTCATGAAGACCCGTGCATCCCTCAAGGTCCGCTCTGCGGATTGCAAGATCGTCCGCCGCAAGGGGCGACTCTTCGTCATCAACAAGAAGAACCCAAAATTCAAGCAGCGCCAGGGTTGATCCCCGGAGCTAAAAAGCATTCGCCATGGCCCGTATCGCCGGTATCGATATCCCCCGGAACAAGCGAGGAGTGATTGCCCTGACTTACGTCTACGGCATCGGACGCTCCCGCGCCGCGGACATTCTCGCCCAAGCTTCCGTTTCGGAGGACAAGCGCGTTCAGGACTGGAACGACGACGAAATCACCAAGATCCGTGAGATCATCGCGGGCATCCGCGTGGAAGGTGAGCTTCGCTCTGAGGTTCAGATGAACATCAAGCGCCTGATGGACATTGGTTGCCAACGCGGCATCCGTCACCGT
>JACLAD010011887.1_pt1 | contig 12749 bp, 11 predicted proteins | sample 8027901 | NCBI WGS metagenome assembly JACLAD01 (sample SAMN15725071, study PRJNA655200) | protist metagenome | isolation source: fluorescence activated cell sorting (FACS) single amplified genomes of... | place: Spain: Blaines Bay Microbial Observatory, Mediterranean Sea | collected 2016-07-05
TGAGTTTAGAAAGTTTGTCACGCATATAACAACCACAGCTTTTAGTGTTCCCTTTCCTAAGATCACCTTGAGCAACCGTCAGCTTATTGCCGCAGGAGCACTCACATAGCCAGAATCTTGAACCTCTTAAGCGTGTTGCCTCTTCATCTAAATGAAGGGCAGTTAATCGTTCAAATACTTTGCCTGTGATATCGATCCCTGTATTATCAGCTCGCGTCCTAAGCTTAATACCTTGCATTTCTAAAATAGCCTTAACCCGATCAAACTCCATCTTTTCCGATTCTTTAATCTGCTGAAGAGAGTGTCTCTGTTCTACATATAGGTGAACAATGCGATCAATTTGTTCCTGTGTTTCCGAGTTATCAATCTCACCTGTTGCAAGATAGTGACCAATTGAGTTTAGCGACCTACCTGAGTTCTCTTTATGGCTAATCATTCCACATCTAGGGCATCCAGTTTTAGAGGCAATGTGGTCAGCAGCGGTGATCTTAAACAGTCCATGATCAGGACATATGATTATTACTTTCCTCTTGTTTCCGACATATTCGACCTGACTGTAGTCAAATTTTGTTCCGTATTTTGATTGAGCTTTCTCAATCCATTCTTCAGTAGTCAGTCTATAGGTCTTGCTTTTCCGCTCTCTCTCCTTGATCTTATTACATTTAGTGCACCCAGAAATATCCCTAAGATGCTTAAACGGTGTCATCTCGAATAGTCCATGATCAGGACATATAATTACAACCTTATCTAGCGTGCTGACATATTCAACCTGACTATAGTCAAACTTATCTCCGTGTTTAGCTTGAGCTTTAGCAATAAAATCCTTAGTGGTTAGAGATTTTCTTCCCATTAGCAACCTCTCAACCTGTATTCATTATGGCTACAAGTAACTGCATAAGGATCTCCATCACATCAGCACGCCAGCAATTGCTCCGCCTTTACACCAGATGACAGTCATCAAAGGGGCGATGGGAATCTTTCCGCTGCCAAAGCTTTAACTCCCGTGGTGGACGTGACTCACAGCGTCACTCGAACTCATCCACTGGGAGTCGTGAACGTTTGCAGTCCTCTATCCATGCGTTTCTCTCAAGCTCCATCTCCAAGCCGTATTGCTCTTCCAGGAGGCGAGAACTTTCTCGGAAGATACGGTTCGAGCAAGGGACAAACCGCTTCATTCTGCGGTCAAGCTCTCGCTGTACTTCGTTCAGCTGTCGTTGGTTGGCAGAACGTTGGATGCCGTTGATGACCTGCGAGCCAATCCAGATAACAGGGATGGCGATCACCACACTGCAAGCGCCAATCACAAAGGCTTTCGTGGTCTTGTCCATATCAACAGTCTGAACCTGCTGCTCTTCTCAGTCACTTGACATCGAAAGATTGCTTGGCCATTACTGAAGCGTGGGAGAACTCTCTTGGTGGGGAGCCCACGTCATGAGGACGGGGGCGCGGGGAAGTCGCCCCCCTCTTCATCCCCAAAGCACTCGGCGTCTTGATGCTGTTCAGCTAACGCCTCATCGGCTACACCGTTCTGTGCTTTTTGATCTGAGCGGGCAGGAGCAACTAGGTATATTTGCCCCACCTTCCCTTTTGCCATGCAGCTCTACTGCGTAATCGGATCTTTCCCAGACATCGATAGCCAACTCGCCGGTTACCGCGAATTCATCAACTACTTCGATGGCGGCTGCGTCAACGACTCCTTTGAAGGCTTTGAACTGCTACATCGCGTCCACCTCCCGGGCCAGGGTCAAGTGGTTGCTCTGTTGAAAGCCAACGGAACAGCTGAGCTGTTCAAGCATCTGGCTCCTTGGCGTGTCAAATTCGGCGTCAAGATGGACATCACTCCTGCCATCAGCGATGCCGAAGTGGTCGCTAACCACAAGGTCCTCTTTGCTGAGATGGATGCCTGAGCAGTCTTACTAAGGCTGAACGCTCCTTGACATCGAAAGATTTTTTGGCCATCACTAAAGCGTGGGAGAACTCTCTTGGTGGGGAGCCCACGTCATGAGGTCGGAGGCGGCGATAGTCGCCCCCCTCTTCATCCCCCAAGCACTCGGCGACGTTGTTCTTCAATTTCCTCCTCGCTTAATGAAGTGGCTGGCAGATCATTTGGATCTCGACCACTTACATCAACACCTTGTGCTTCAGCAATGAGGCGCATTGTTCTTCTTAGCTTTCTGTCAGGCAAGCCAGCAGCAGCGATAACTGCTATTGGGCCAATAAAGATGCCAGCCAATAGCCAAAGAAGGCCATAGCAATCCTTGGCATTCGCAACGCTCATGGCCACTAGGCCACAGACGATCCACGAAATAATTAGAAAAACGATCATTTGGCTACATGGTGTTTCTGCTTTAACAGTCTGAACCTGATTCTTTTCTCAATCACTTGACGATGGAAGAACGTGACTTACGGCATCGCCGTTGACCCAAGTGATCTCCCCGTTATCAACGTTGGCGACCTGGAACATCGTGTTCACCCTTGGGTCTCTTGCTCCGCCTTCACACCAGATCACCTGCCCCATGAACCATTCATCGGTGGGCTTCTGAGCTACCTGCTGCTGAGCTTGGACAATCACGATGTTGCCTGGTCGAACTGAAAGGAAGGTCGGCGCTGAAGTGTTGGCCAGTGGTGAGGGTGCTGACGTTGGATGATCAGTGCTCATACTTCGATTAGACAGTACAGCTGTTCTACTTAGCCGTCCTTCGCTACGTCAATCCAACTGGCTTAGCGCCGTCCTCATTGTCTCTAGATCAACCCCTCCATAGACACCAGTGATTGAGTTTCTAGAGGGGCTATGTCCAAACAACTTGCCGATAGTTCTTTCGTTCACGTCCTTCATTCTCAGACAACTAGCAGCCCAATCTCTTGTGGCCTTCGGTGATACTCCAAGGATGTCATTCCAATGCATCCCTTCTGCCCATCGTGCTCGGTTGGGGTTGTAACTCCAGGGGAATATGAGTCCGGCGCTACCTCTATCTTCTGCCCTCAATATCTTCATCAGTTTGGGGTGTATCGGTATCACTCTTTGCCTGAATGCATTCTTCAGTGGCCTTGTTTCGTGTCCCTTGAAGCTGATCGTTCCTGCCTCAAGATCTATGTCTTCCCACCTCAAGCCTGCTGCCTCTGAGGCATGACTACCTGACCATCTGAGGACATGCCAAAGCAGTTGATGGTGCTTCGGCAGGTTCTGCCATCTCTGATCCGCTTCATCCAGCCTGACCACCTCCTTCACTACGGCCTTGCTTCTGACTCTCTTGGTCAAGCCTTCGATGGGGTTGCTGTCTATCCAGCCCTCGTCCAAGGCCACATTGAACAAGCCAGAGAGATACCTCAGGCGTGTCTTGGTGGTGCTGGCTGCTGTGGTCTGTAGCAGGTGCTGTCTGTAGCTCAAGGCGTCATCTCTTGTGAGCGCCGTAATGAACTCCTTCTGGCTGTGCTCCATGAGCTTGCCCATGTGGATCTCCCATTCCTTCCTTGTGGACGGCGCTGGGCTCTTTAACAGCGTTGCCAGGGTCAGTAGGTCTTCAGCTGTCTTGGGTGGCTTAGCGGTCCCTTCGAGTACACCCTTAGCCAGGTCGTGTAGCTCCTCATATCTGGGATTGACTGAGCCCTCCTCGTCCAAGTACATCGGCTCCCTGGTCACTGACTGGATCAGCTCATGAGCATCAACGTCATCAGGTAACTGGTCCCGACTTGGCAGCAGCGAGAGGATCTTCTGTTCAGGGGTTGTTTGGACCAGTCCCCTCGCTTCCCTGATCAGCTGATCTGTCTCCTCAAGGAACACCAGGGCATTTCGCTTGGCCTCAGTGAGCGTGTTGCCTGCCTTCCTCCTCCACATGACACAGCCAATGGAACCAGCAAGCTTTGGAGGGACACGCCGCTGGAAGTACCAGCCATCTCTGCCTGTCCGCCTGGTGAGGTAGTTCGATTGAGTCTTGGCCACTGTGCTGCTGTTGCTGTGTATGCCCACAATGTAGGCCCAGTAACTCTCGTATTAGCAGTTATCAAGCGCTGTCTGGCTTGTCTTGGTCTATGCTGCGGATCTTGCTGAACTGCAGCATGAAATGTCCGATCCCTCTCTGATCCTATGGAGCCAAGTTCCTTTGATCCGAGCTTGCCCAGCATTCGCCTGTTGCAGACATGGATTCGTGAACGGAAAATTCTCAGTCTGGAATTAGCCGATGGACGTCGGCTGATTGGAGTTCTGATCTGGCAAGACCAACTTTGCTTGGCGCTTCAACCGTCGGATTCAGACGACCCGGTTTTGATCAATCGTGCCGCCATGCTCCTAGTCCGGCCGTTGCCCCGTGGCCTTTGAAAACCAGCATTTGTGTCACGATCTTTCCAAATGTTCCCCTGACGTGACGGCTTCCTCGTCCCCATCCGCCAGCCCAGCCTCTTCGGCCCCTGATCGGTATCAACCCTTTGCGCTTGAAGAACGATGGCAAGTGCTTTGGAACAACCAGCGGCTCTATGAAACGCAGGACCCGAAGCCAGGCCAGCGACCTTTTTATGCCTTGTCGATGTTTCCGTATCCCTCGGGAACGCTTCACATGGGACATGTTCGTAATTACGTCATTACGGATGTGATTGCTCGGGTGCAACGCATGCGAGGAGATGCGGTGCTTCATCCCATGGGTTGGGATGCTTTTGGCTTACCAGCTGAAAATGCTGCGATTGAACGAAAGATCGAACCCGGCGTTTGGACAGACAGCAACATCGCTCAGATGCGTGGACAGTTGAGTCGCCTGGGATTGTCAATCGACTGGGATCGTGAGCTAGCAACCTGTCACAGCGATTACTACCGCTGGACTCAATGGCTGTTCCTGGAACTTCATGCCGGCGGGCTTGCTTACCAAAAGGACGCCACTGTCAACTGGGATCCCGTTGATCAAACGGTGCTTGCCAATGAGCAAGTGGATGCAGAGGGACGCTCCTGGCGCTCTGGAGCGTTGGTGGAAAAGCGGGACTTGCGCCAATGGTTTTTACGCATCACTGATTACGCCGACGCCCTGCTTGATGATCTTGATCAACTTCAGGGTTGGCCTGAACGCGTCCGCACCATGCAGGCCAATTGGATTGGTCGTTCCATTGGTGCGGAGATCGATTTCCAAGTTGAAGCCCATCCAGGCACTTCAATCACTGTTTTTACAACGCGTCCTGACACGTTGTTTGGAGTGAGCTATCTCGTATTGGCTCCTGATCACGCTCTCGTCGATCAACTCACCACAAGCGATGAACGGATCTCGGTGACTGCGTTCAGGGAGTTTATGGCTGAATTGAGTCAAGAGGAGCGTACCTCTGAAGATCAACCAAAACGTGGAGTTCCCACCGGTGCGATAGCCATTAATCCAGCCAATGGTGAATCGATTCCCATTTGGATTGCCGATTACGTGCTGGCTGATTACGGCACTGGAGCTGTCATGGGGGTACCGGCCCATGATGTTCGAGATTTTACGTTTGCTCGGCAACATGAATTACCCGTTCAACGGGTCATTGAAGTTGCAGGAACCAATGAGCATCTCAATGACGGCGAAGCATGGACGGGACCAGGCAGCTTGATTCACAGCGCTGGTTTTAGTGGATTAACGAATGAAGAGGCTAAAACTGCGATAACAAATCATGGGGCCGAGAACGGTTGGGCTCGGGCTAAACGCCAATACAGGCTTCGCGATTGGTTGATTTCCCGTCAGAGATATTGGGGATGTCCGATCCCAATTATTCATTGTGATGATTGTGGTGCTGTTCCAGTTCCCCGTGATCAGCTTCCTGTGGAATTGCCAACTGGGGTTGATCTCAAAGGTTCGGGAGGATCTCCCCTCGCACGTGCTGAGGATTGGGTCAGTGTGAGCTGTCCCAAGTGTGGAAAACCTGCTCGCCGCGAGACCGACACAATGGACACTTTTATGTGTTCATCGTGGTATTTCCTGCGTTTTGCAGACCCTCATAATCGAGAGCTTCCATTTGATGCAACCTCGGTTAATCGATGGTTGCCGGTTAAGCAGTATGTGGGGGGAATTGAGCATGCAATTCTTCACTTATTGTATGCGCGCTTTTTTACAAAGGCATTGAAAGATCGTGATTTACTAGAGGCAAAGGAACCTTTTGAACGCTTGCTAACGCAAGGCATGGTGCAGGGCACCACCTACCGCAATCCGAGAACAGGGCGTTATGTCTCCCCGAAAGCGGTGAAGGATGAATCCAACCCCCTCGATCCGGATGACGGTGGACCTTTGGAGGTTTCGTTCGAGAAAATGTCTAAGTCGAAGCACAACGGGGTGGATCCTGCTGCTGTGATCGATCGCTACGGCGCCGATACCGCTCGGATGTTCATTCTCTTCAAAGCGCCTCCAGAAAAGGATTTGGAATGGGACGACGCGGATGTGGAGGGTCAATTCCGTTTCTTGCAGCGTCTTTGGCGTCTAGTGGATGCGCAGGTCAAGCATGTTGCAGTCTCCCCTGCCACAGGCGAATCAGACAGTGACATACGTCGGGCCGTTCACCAGGCCATCAAGGCTGTTAGCGAGGATCTCAGTGATGACTTTCAGTTCAATACGGCGATTTCTGAGCTGATGAAGCTGAGCAATGCCCTCTCTTCTGGCTTAGCTCAAGCCTCTGCTGGTGTGCGGCAAGAAGCGATGTCTGCTCTCGTACGTTTACTGGCGCCCTTTGCGCCTCACTTGGCCGAGGAGTTTTGGCAACAACTAGGCGGTGAAGACAGTGTTCACCTTCAGCCATGGCCAGACCATGACCCTGCTGCTCTTGTATTGGAGTCCATTGAAGTGGTCATTCAAGTCAAAGGAAAGGTGCGGGGATCGATGTCCGTAGCCGTGGATTGCAGCAAAGAAGAGCTAGAGCGTCTGGCTCTTGCCAGCGACGTGGCCCAACGCTGGCTGGAAGGCAAGCCCCCTAGACGCGTGATTGTGGTTCCAGGAAAGCTCGTCAACCTGGTGCCGAGCTCCTAACGGATCAACCTTTGCTGAAGCGCAGTGAGGCTGGACTGTCCCAGCTTCCCTGTGCCACGTATCCACGATCGTTACCTGTGAGATGACGCAGGATCCAAAAAATGGCTTCTTCGGTGCCTGATCCAACGGCCTTCTGGATGTCCAATGCAGACCTGGACACTCCGTCAGAGAGGACATCTTCTACTTGCTTTTGCAAATTGAGAATGGCGGCAGCGGCTTTTTTGCCTGCTTCGACACCTGGCTGGTGATAGGCATTCACATTGACCAATTCCCCATACAAACCAACGGTCCGCTCAAACAAGGCGATCAGTGCTCCGAGACGGCGGGCATCAAAGCTCCGCATGCTGATACTCAGGCTTTGCCGCCCTCCTTCCGTGAGTGCTGAGCGCGTTCCTTGGAGGAACCCATCGAGGAAATCTCCAGGGCGCTCACCCTCGATCGCAGGGATGTCATCAACATCACGCAGGACTTCGATGAAGGTCACGAAAAAATTATCGATACCGTCACGCAACTGCTGAACGTAGGCGTGTTGGTCGGTTGATCCCTTATTTCCATACACAGCAATGCCCTGATGCACTTCCTGGCCATCGCGATCAAGGTGTTTACCGAGCGATTCCATCACCAGCTGTTGGAGGTAACGACTGAAAACCTCAAGACGATCTCGGTAAGGGAGCACGACCATGTCGCGTTTGCCTTTGCCCTCGCCGGCGGCATACCAGGCCGCTGCCATGAGTGCTGATGGATTGCGGCGCACATCTGGACAGCGCGTGGCTTCATCCATTTGAGCGGCACCTGCCAAGAAGCCACGGATATCGCAACCGATCAAAGCGCCAGGTAATAACCCAACAGCACTCGTGATGCTTGTTCGACCTCCAATCCAGTCGAACATGTCGAAGCGCTGAAGCCAGTTTTCTTTTTCAGCTTGCTGATCGAGCTTGCTGCCCGCCATGGTGACCACGACTGCTTGCCCTGGCCAAATGCCTCCTGCAGCTTCGAGGCGGAGTCTGGCTTGTTCCATGCCGAGATGAGGCTCCGGTGTTCCCCCCGACTTGCTCACTGTGATCACCAGCGTTGTACGGAGACGTTCACCCAGGCTTTGAAGAACCCGGCTCATGCCATTGGGGTCCACGTTGTCGAAAAAGTGGAACGGCAGGCCTACTTCATGGTCCTGAAGAGCTCGAACCATGAGCAGAGGACCAAGAGCACTCCCTCCGATTCCGATCCAAAGGACATCGGTAAAGGACTGTCCGTTCGGAGCCTGAATGGATCCAGCAAGAATCGATTTGCCAAATTGATCGATGGCATCAATTTCAGCAGAGATGCTCACCCCAACCTGTTGATCCGGCGCTAGTTGCGGCTGACGCAACCAATAGTGGCCAACTTGACGTTGCTCATCGGCGTTGGCGATCGCACCTCCTTCCAAGGCCTCCATCGCCTTAAACGCTTGTTCCAGACGGGGAGTGAGCGCCTCGAGATCAGAACTGTTGAGATGCATCCGACTGACATCAAGCCAGAGGCCGAGATCGTCGTGATACCAAAGCAAATCGCAAAAGCGTTGCCACTGGGTCTGGCTATCGATGGAGCTGAAATCCGGGAAGCTCATCTCTTGCGGAGAACCTTCACCACCGAACCTATCCTTGATTTTCCGAGATGCCCATGAATTGGAATAACGCGGTTATTCTCTCGGCGGAAACGTGGACAGTGTTTAGTGAGCTTTGTTGGACGTCAGGTTGTTGCCATAGCGGGAGTTTTGGGCTTCATCTGTTTGTCCGTCGCTCACCTTCGCAACCCCGCACAACTTCCCTTAGTCGATGCTGAGATCCAGACGCAGCCTCTGCAGGGTGATCCGAGTGTCTTCAGCCCAGAAGAGCTTTTGCTGCTGCAGCGTCGTTTTGGAGTCCATGGACCACAGACGCGACTCGCTCAGTTGTTCACTCGGGGAATGGACCAATTCCAGCCTCTGCGCACTCAAACGGTCAATCGACTTCAAGACCTGAAGCCCGTTATTAAGCGGGAATCGCGACGTTATCGGGTCAATCCGATGCTAGTAACAGCAATCTTGTTTGATGAAATACAGCATTCCAAGCCGGGAGAAGATCTGCCCTTTGTTGTGCATTCCGGACTTGTGTCAACGCACGGCCCTGCTCAGCTTGGAATTAGTGAGTTAATTCATCAAGGTCGACTTCCCTTGCAACCATCAAAAATTGAAATCGCTGAAGCGAGAAATCTTTTGATGAATTCCGAAGCGAATGTTGAATTACTTGCAGCAAAGATAGCTCGCCTAAAAAAAGAATTAGGCCTCTCTCCTGATCAAGTTTTAATTGCGAGTCGTTCGTATGTTGATGCCAAAGCAATTGCAACCTTGGCGTACCTCCATAATGGCAAGCTTGATTATCCAAGACGTGTGTTGCGATACATGCAAGATACTGAGTTGCACGGCCTAATCTATTCTGAGCGTCGTCCAATCACACAGCCTTTGGTTTGATAGCTGATTGTAATCTAGTGATTTAAATATATATTATTTGATCACCAGCTATTGATCAATATTTCCTGACTCAAGAAGGACAAAGCGCTTCTAAAGCACCAAGTCGGATTTGAAGTTCATCCCAATCAAAACTTCTTGGATCACCACGTTCTCCACCAAGATCTACATGACGGTGGGTCGTAATGGCTGCTGGAGTAAATCCAAAACGATCGATCCAGTCTTTCAATACAAGTGCCAGTGAGTCATATTGAGCTGATGAGTATCCGCTATGGCTAGATCTGCTATTTTCGCCATCAAAAGGCGTTTCAAGGCTTAAGTGAAGTGCAAAGTTATTAACGGAGCCCCTTATTTTTGCATTGGTTACAGCCCATTCACCCAGAAAAGCTGAATAGCCAGCACCATAGGCACGTTTGAGTGGATCAACAAGATCAACGATTTTTCCATCAAGCCCAATCACTGTGTGATAGCTCACTTGGTCTGGATCTCTAGGATGAGGAGTCATAAAGGTATTCACTGCCGAATCAAGCGAGTACACCGTTTCATGAAGGACAACGACGCGTGGATCTGGATTAAGAGACTCTCCCCATGGATTTATTCTGAAGCGTTTTCCGAAATTAGAAGGATCTGTTGCTACAGAAACACGTCTTTGCTTCAGGTTGCCTTGTTGTGCTTTAAGCCTTTTTTTCACCTTGGAGTCAAAACCTGAACATTGTTTAGCCAGGGGCGACGACCAGGAGATCGCCCTAGGGGATAGCGGTGGTTGGGTTTGCTCAACTTTTTTACGCTCTCGATTCGCCTCGCGACCAACTTGATCGAGAAGATCGAGGAGAGATGGACTACTTTCTTTTAGTGCAACACTTTGATCATTGCTCAACCAGGCCAGCGCACCCATGCCAACAACAAGAGTGCCACTACAAAGAATGACAGTGGAGCTACGACGTGATGATTGAGTCTGCAGTCGCTTCCAGATTTCAGTTACACGATTGAAAACCATCGATCACGTAATTCTTTTTGTGATGACGAGGCACCAGAGTCCCAAGTGATCTCCCATTGCTCCACAATTGGATCGCTTTTCTTCAGGATTGTCGAGCTAAGCCGACCGCGACGTGCGTAAAGAACTGGAATCTGTTCTGGACCTTGAATGAGTGCTTGCCAATGCTCAAGTCCCCTTAGACGCCAATCATGAGCTCCGATCACTTCGTCCCCTGGGACAAGGCCTGCTTTTTCGGCAGGACCGTCAGGACTCACCTTGTTGATCAACAATCGACCTTTTTGTTTGGAAAGTTGCATTCCTACGTATGGATGCTTCGAGTGAATCGCGACAGCTTGCAAGCCAAGGGCGTTCAGGCTGTCGTGAATCGGAGCTGAATTCGTAGTTTCAAGCCAGGTTGGTAAACGCTCGGCTAGTGACATGTTGTGAGCAGCTACAGCATCAATCAGGTCTGTTGGCTCATACCCCTTGCCATGGCGCCCTAAGCGCTGCCAAAGATCTCGAACAACGGAGGAGAGAGATGAACCTGATTGCCTTAGCTGTACATCAAGGCAAAATGAGACAACAGTTCCAAGTCGGTAATAGCTAATTTGAGCCACAGAATTAGCGGCTGTTTGCTTGTAAAGCCTTAGCCATGCTTCTCTTGAACTATCTGCTAAGGATTGGATCTTACATCCAGGATTAACCAGGACATGAGAAATATCTTTTCCTAAATCTTCAAGAAAAGTCTGACGGTCAGATTTAGCTGCTAATAGCGACAGCGTTAGATCAAAATAACTGGTAATTCCTTCTGCAAACCAAAGACCATCGCTGATTTCTGCCTTGTCGTATCGATAGGGAACGTAGGCGCCAGGTCGGAGTCTACGCACATTCCATTGGTGAAAGTATTCATGGCCAATCAATTGCAGAAGCTGTCGATAGCCATCCTTTTTTGTGAGAGCTTCCCACGAAAATTGAAGCACTGAAGAATGATCATGCTCTAAACCGCCATAGCCTTGATCAAGTATCTGAATCACTAATTGATAACGATCCCCAGCCGGTGGTGGGGTCCCCATCAACGTGCAGGCGGCTGCACAGACGGCCTCAATATCTGCTTGAAGCGTCAGAGGCCAACCCATCGGTGGTTCGCCAATCGTTAGTAATTCATGCTGATGACCACAAACCGTGAACCGGCGTGAATGGAAGGGACCGGCGTGTATGGGTGCATCAACGAGATGGTCAAAGTCTTGTGCTTCGTATCCATCGACCCCACTTGGCAGGGGGAGATGTCCCAACCAACCGGGTGGCAATGACAGCTGCAGATGATGCGGATTCCAGCGTTCCCCATCAATCAGCATGACCACTGCGGGAAGGCACAGGGATGCGAAATCTGGATCTAAATGATTAGTGCGAACTGTGAGCTGACGCGCTTCCAGCGTGTAGGTCAAGCAAACGGGGTCGAGGTTCAGGAGCTCGGCCACCCAGCACGAAGGTGCAACTCGCTTGGTAATAACAGCGCGACCCGATTGCTGAAGCTGAAGACTGTGAAGATGCTGTGCGTGGTCACGAACGGTATAGGACCCAGGTGTCCAACTAGGCATCAGCCAGGATTGATGATGCACTCGTGGTTTCCACTCGAGTTTCACCTTGAGTTGCTGACGTGCAGGCTCACAGAGATCGATCGAAATCCTGACGCCACCCATCAACTCATGGCCCGCTCAGCTCCCTGCTGGTCTGTCGTTGAGACGGAAGGATCGAAGGTGACCCCATCTGCAGAGCGGAGGGCTGACCTCAGGGCATAAGCCCGCAAAATGGTTTTGAGATGTGTTTTGTGGCCTGCGGAATCTCTGGTTTGCCCAAGATCCAGCATCAACGCCAAGGATCCATCGTCATCCCACCTCCAGCCCATTTGGAGCCCGCTGCTGTCTGTGGCCACCAATTCAGCCGGATACATCTCCTGGCCAAACGCTTTGATCAGGCCTGGACGCTGGACGAGGTAGTGCTCCGCCAACAGAGTTTCCTCAAGAAGCTCGAGGTCTGTAATGACGGTTGGCAGGATGGTCAAATGGGACATGAGCAGATGATGCCCTCGCATTTGAACCTTAGCCACTGTGCTGATGATGCACTCGATTCAGGTCTCGAGCTGATCTCCCCATCGATCCAGCAATGGCCACATTTTCAGCCAGCATTGCAATTGGGAGTGATGGCCTCTGGCAACGGAAGCAATTTCGAGGCGATTCAAGAGTCGATCTCTGCTAATGAGCTTCATGCAGACATTCGCCTATTAGTGGTCAACAACCGAGGCTGTGGCGCTGAGAAGAGAGCACAACGT
>JACLAD010006385.1_pt1 | contig 12744 bp, 6 predicted proteins | sample 8027901 | NCBI WGS metagenome assembly JACLAD01 (sample SAMN15725071, study PRJNA655200) | protist metagenome | isolation source: fluorescence activated cell sorting (FACS) single amplified genomes of... | place: Spain: Blaines Bay Microbial Observatory, Mediterranean Sea | collected 2016-07-05
TTGCCAATACATTCAAAAGCGCTTCTGGGAAGGCCAAGATAAGGAAGCAGCCAAGATGATCACTGTCAAGCTCACTGACGAAGACAAGCAGGCAATGACAGAGACAGGCAACATCGCAGAGATTCTTTCACGTGTCACTCGAAACAAGAAACTCTTTTATGAAGTTCGTAAAGCAGGAAAAGAGGCCAAAGGAGGCGCCAGAGATTTCAGGTCTCTAGATGAACTGAAGCGGATGAGCGAGAGAGCCCCACATGTTATCAAACTCGTTCGATTGTATGACGAAGAACAGAAAATGGCTGCTGCTGGTGTTGATCTCAGGCCTTTGACAACGCCCGAACTCATTAAGCATCTCGAAGAATTTGGCATCAACTCGGAGCTTTCTCAGCGCAAGATTAGATGGATGTCGGGTGGACAGAAATGTAGACTGGTTCTCGCGGCAGCAATGTGGACTCGCCCCCATCTTATCGTACTTGATGAGCCAACCAATTACCTCGACACAGAAACTTTAGCAGCATTGACCCTTGCTTTGCGCAACTTTCGCGGAGGAGTCCTTTTGATATCCCATCATAGCGGCTTTGTTGGTGCGATCGCTAAAGAACTATGGCATTTAGAATCCGGTCAAGTTCGAATAGAGCATGTAGAGAGAAAAGATCCACCATCAATGGCAAAAGATTAACATAATTTCTTCGGCTTTCTAGCTTTCTTTTTGACTCGGGCGTGTCGGCACTTCAGTTTTTGCCGCCCTCCGGCAACCTCAGACAATGCAGTATAGTAATTGGATGCTGTTCCCTGATGTGTTCCGTGTTCATTGACTGTACTATGTGTGACGTGTACGGTACACGTACGTACGTAAACGTACTCTACACAGCTACCGGGTACGATACCAATACTCTCCGTGTCGACTGTACCAGGCACCCCGCTAACTGTACTCTGCTCGAGGAAATAAAAGCAGCAACTTACCTGGTCGGTCCTCAAGAGATGAACTCACTCAAGATTTCACGCAAAAAATTAGGTAACTCTTACACCGGTCGGGAAATAAATGCGTTACATTACGGCCTTCTCGCGTGTCAACACTGTCACTTACTCCGACTTTACCATACTCTCTATCTAATGCAAACACGCACTCAAAAAATAAATATTTGTGCTGAACTTCGGTCAACACAAACCGACGTCACGACTTGCAACGCCACCAATAGTTTTTTTTTACATGGTAACTTGTATGCTGTTCCGTGTTCATTGACTGTACGTACTATGTGTGACGTACGATACACGTACGTAAACGTAATCTACACAGCTACCGGGTACGATACCAATACTCTCCGTGTCGACTGTACCAGGCACCCCGCTAACTGTACTCTGCTCGAGGAAATAAAAGCAGCAACTTACCTGGTCGGTCCTCAAGAGATGAACTCACTCAAGATTTCACGCAAAAAATTAGGTAACTCTTACACCGGGAAATAAATGCGTTACATTACGGCCTGAACTGAGAGTCTCGCGTGTCAACACTGTCACTTACTCCGAGTTTAGCCAAACTACGCTCACTACATAAAAATTCACTGAACTTCGGTCAACACAAACCGACGTCACGCTTGCAACGCCACCAATAGTTTTTTTTTACATACATCGATACGGTGAAAGACCCGCAGTTTTCGACTGCTTTGCTACACGTGCTTTTTAGTTCACGGAACTGGGCTACTCCTCGATAACTTTAGACTACTCCCAAAGTCGACCTGAAGGACGTTCCCTTGAAATTCGGTTGTTCCTGCCGAGCACGGTCAAAAAAAATCCGGGAAAAAAAAATTGAAAAAACCAAGAACCAAAAACCAAAAACCAAATTGAAAACCTAAAAATTAAAACGATAGAAAGGAAAACTTCAGTAAAAAACCCAAAAGGACACTTTGTTAAAAAACCTTGACAAAATGAATCTCAAAGCTTTGACATCGCAATTTGTCTTTAAACGTGGAGACGTGAACGGTGCTGTCAACTTGTTTTTTGACAACTTGGCAACATTGATATCGATCATTTTTCTCCTCAACGTTCTTCTCCGTAGTGACGATCTCAATGAAAAGCTTAAAGACCCAACCCTTGGTGGGGAGCTCGGGTCCGTCAAGGAAACGATTGATGATATCATCTTTGTTAAAACAGTACCAGGACTCGCTATGACGATGGTGTTTGGGAACTTCTATTACACCATTATGGGCTTGAGAGTTGGAGCAGCAGAAGGCCGTGAACCTGGTACTATCACTGCATTACCTTATGGAGTGAATACCCCGGCCGCTTTCGTATTCTTGTTTGGTGTTATCTTGCCTGCTTACTTGGGCGCCGCTGCACCATGCGAAGACCTGCCATTTACGACGCCAGAAGAAGCACAAGTTGTAGGGCAATGCTATTCTGACGCCGCTCTCTATGCATGGAAAGCTGGTGTAGTTGCGAACTTCATGGTTGGTGTAATATCCGTGGTTCTTGGATTTGTTGGGCCTCTACTTTTGAAAGTGACCCCAATATCTGCTTTATTGGTGTCTCTTGCTGGTATCGGCTTTGCATTTCTGGGAATCCAGCAAGTGGCATACAGCTTCAAAGACCCAGTTTCTGGACTACTTCCTCTGTTTATGATGTTTGTATTCTTCTTTGGGGATGTTTCAATGGGTATGATCCCAAAATCGTTGGTTATTGTGACTTTGGGTACCGTTATTGCCTGGGCTGATGGTGTGCAAAGCGTTGACGCATTGAAAGAAGCTGCTGAATTGGTTCAAGTTTACGGCTTGTCGACGGGATTCTCTGCATTTGACAGTTTTTCTTCTCTGGGCGATTCCATTGGCACGGTACTACCAATCGCATTCGCTGCTGCGTCAAATACTTTGATGAATGTGATTTCTGCAAAGAAGGCTGGCGACTCGTACGGCCCTGTGGAGACAATGGTTAGTGATGGTGTCGGAACCATCATTGCTGCATTTTTTGGGACTCCATTTGGCACGAGTGTATACATTGGGCACCCTGCATACAAGAAGATGGGAGCTGGAGTTGCGTACTCTATTGTCAACTGCACAGTTTACTTCTTTTTTGCGATCTTTGGCATCTTTTCCGTTGTGAATGCAGTAATTCCTCCATTGGCTGTAGCTCCAATTTTGTTGTTTGTCGGTTTGACCATCACCCAAGAAGCTTTTGAATCTGGCCCAGTACGTCATTACCCTGGTATCGTATTTGGTCTTATCCCATCGGTAGTCGATTTGATGCTGAACAAAGGCGCGAGTGATGGCTATGGATACATCGCTTTGAAACCGAGTGCAATTATGCTGTCGATGTTTTTCGCAGCGATTGCAATCTACAGCACAGACAGGAAATTTCTTCATGGGGGTGTGTGGAGTGTCGCCGCAGCAATTCTTTCGGCGTTTGGATTGCTTCACCAAGAGTCAGCGAGCCTAGATGTCTGGAACACGGCACCACAAGGCGGTACCGATGCAAATACAGCATGGCGATACATGTTGGGATGGTTGCTTGTTGCTGTGTTTATGTTTTTCATGTACGTATTGCAAAGGAAGGAATGGGTCCAAGCAGAAATTGAAGACGACGTTGAACAGGAGGCAGAAAAAGAACTTGTTGAAGACGAGAAATCACCAAAGGTAGACGCTGCTTCTTCTGAAGAGTCAGTTCAGATTGTTTAACAGTAGATTAATTAAAATAGAATTAATATATGCAGAATAAAAGAATAAAAGTCGGGAATGGACATCTGGACAAACAACCTCAATTCGTTTTCAAGGCAATAAACTAATCCTCTTGAGATGGTGTTGTTTCGTTAGTATCAAAAACGATGGTGGTCTGTCGGCCAAAAGTCGCAAACGAGGAACGGCTTGACAAATTCGCTGTTTGAGTGGCTACATCCAAAGAAACTTTTGATTGGTATTCATCAATTTGGCACTGCAACTTTTCGCATAACATGGTGGCGTCTTCCAAGTCTTCGCGAATTTCACCCTTCTCCTGAATCTCTTCGGTTAAAGATTCTTGCAATTCAGTTAAAGCCCGCATTGCGTTTTCGCAATCGTTGGTCAACACCTCAATTTGGGCATTGGCGGCATCCAAGTCTTCGGACAGCCTTTTGGACAAGTCTTCAAACTGCTTTGACTCGATCTTGATTTCGGTGATTTCGGAAAGTTGCTCCGCTATTGAAACCTTGCGAGATGCCAATGCTACTTCTGTAGAATTTTGTAGGTCCGCGAGTGAGGCTCTACGTACGAGTTCCATTCCCTTGGAGGCATCTACCTTGTCTTGCTCAGATTCTTTCCTGATAATACTGTCCATGTGATTGAGAATTTCGGGCCCAATTGCTTTCTCCAAGAATGCAATACGGCTTTTCAGTTGCCTGGCCTCCTTTGCGGCGGACGCAGATCTGAACTCTGCTGCACGGCGGGCTTGCTGTTCCATTTTGGTGTTATCGACAATGCGTCGGACTGCATGCTCGATATCGAAGACAATTTTCTTTTTCGACATCATTCCCATGAGCATCATTTTCATGTCTGCAAGTTGTCTTTCCCTAGTGTTTTCTGCAATGGTGGAAGCATGATCGCTCAACGCGGAAAATTTTCCCGACGCAAACTGTGCCAATGCCTCAGCGGCTTCTTGTGCATCAATTAGCGATGCACGACTGCCTCGTCGTTCTCGAGAAAACGTGTTTGGCTTTTCGCTTTTTGCAGGGACACTGCTGCGACGCTTCCGATTAATCATGTGACCTATCCTGCTCAAATGAGACAAAATTTCATCAAAAACCGTTTCCACTTTATTGGCAATGTCAAACGCTTCGTTTGTGTCGCTACGGAGCGATCTTACTTCCTCTTTGAGCTCCTGATACGCTCCTTCGCCATTATCGCCACCACAATTAGAAGATTTCTGTAGTACTGAAGCGGAGCTCACCAACGCATCATCATATTCTTTTTGGGCTACCTCGACCTTGTTTGCACATTCATTTTGGATTTTCTCCATCTCAGCCTTGGTGTCATCTATTTGGTCTTGATATTCTTTCACCTGCTCTCGTGCTTTCACCAAATCGCGCTCAGAAACACTGTTATTTTGTTTGAGCTTGTTTCGCTCCTTTCGCAGCAGCAAAATGTCCTTGTTTAGCACCGCAACTTGGCTTTGGATATCAGCGAGCTCCTTTTTGTGCGATGCCTCTGTGTTTCGCTTCTCATTTAACAAGTCTTTGATTCGTTTCTCGCTACTCGTGATTGTTTCGCTTGCCTTGGCCAAATTTTCCGCATGAGATTGTAGATTTGCCGTGACATGCTGATGCACTCCTGCTAAGCGTTTCAGATCAGCCTCTTTTTGGTGTAAATCTTTGCGTAATGACGTATTACGCTCGTGCAGGTACTCGTTCTGCTTGATCATCTCATCCACTTGATCATCCCGAAGTTTGAGCACCTCCGCCTTTCGGTCGATTTCGCCCCGGTATTCTGTTTTGATCAAGGTCAATTTGCTCACGTTTGCTCTCAAGGCCTTATTGGTCTCCAATAACTTGTTATTTTCAAGCCAAAGTGCCCCAGATTTCTCTTCAAGCTCATGTACTCTGGTTTGTGCCGAAATCAGTGACTTGCGCACTTTTGCATGCTGTTGGATCTCCGAGCGTAGATCCAAGTCGACATTTTTATGTCGCTGGATGTTGTCTTGCAGCTCGCGTTCCATTTGATTTTTTTGCATTGCTGCCTCCTTCAACTCCACGCTCAGCTCGATCACCTTGCTCGCACTCGCATTTGCCTCGCTCTGTAAATCCTCCATCTGAGATAGTGTAAAGTCAAGTTCCTTTTTCAGATTTTCACATGCTCGAGTTTGTTTCATTTTTGCTTCGCTTTCATTCTTGGCCAAGTTTTGAGCTCCACTGAGCTGCCTTTTGCAAAAAGCCAATTCTTGCGATAGTCGAGAGCATTCTGTTTTTACACTCACATGCTCTTTTGTTTTCGACATTAGCTCGTTGCGCAAGTTATGAATTTCAGATCCTTGCTTTCGTAGCTCCAACGCGTCTTCCTTCATACGATTTTCTAGTGACACATATTTTTGCCGGTAAGAACTCACCTCTGTTTGTTTTTTAGTGACATTTTCCTCCAGCCGCTTTGTTATATTTTCAACCTTTCCAAGCTCCCGTTGTAATTCTTTGTATTGCAAATCGTTTAACTCCATGCTGTTGTCCTTTTCCTTCAAAACTGCTTGCAATTTGGTGATTTCCTGAAATAGCTCGCCTTCGCGAACAACAACTGCTTTATTTGCTTGTTCAACCTCTTGTTTTAGTCTCTCCTCCTCCACTCGGAATTCTCTCTCAAGTGCGTTGGATCCCACCAAAGCAACCTCGCCTTGTTCCAATATCGTAATGTAAGTTTTCCAAATACTTGTTAGGAGCCCAATGGGAGGTTCACACTCGTGAATAATTTGATTTATACTATCATGAAACCCGACGGAATAGACATACATAGAGCGGTAAATACGATCTATGTGCCCATTTTTAAGGCCTAAGCGCTGAAGAGAGCTACGATCTAGGTTATACGCGGATAATGATGACTCTAGCTCTTGCTGATTTTTTTTTTTTAACACATTCTCAATGCACGTCTCGCTAAGGGGTCCACCCTTCTTCTTCAGCATTGACTTTTCACAGAGCACATTTGTTTCCAACTTGACTCGTTTTTGGTATTCACTTGAAACTTGACCAACATTCATTTCTGTCTGCTTTTCTTTTTGTTTTTGTCGTTGCTTTGAAGTCTTGATTTCGCGTTGGTTCGCAACAAACTTCCGCCCTCTTTTCTTCCCAATCAGCGGTCGATTCAATCGTTTCTTGGAATATCTATATTCATCACCATCATCGTCCGAGTTTACCTCTCGTTCCACAATGTTCCCATTCGTTAATAATTGGAAATTCGGCCTTTTCACAGAGACTACCTCGTACTTATCGGGCATCTTTCACTTTTGAAATCCAACTTTCTTTCCCGGAATTCCTGAATTTGGAAACGGATTTTTTTTTTCCGGGAAAAGAGAAAAAAAAAAGCGAATCCTAGAATTGGAGCCGACAAGATACTGCCCGGAGAGCGTTTAAGAGTCTTTAGAGCGAATCCTAGAATAGGAGCCGACAAGACTAAGCCTGGCATGAGACAAAGCTATGACGTCGTTCTCCGACAGCATAGTGTGCGCTCGGTGAGTCATTAAGAGAAGTCCCGACGGGAAAGTTGCTCAACAAGGTTGTATGTACATACCCGGAACGAGGAGAGCAAAAGAAGAACGAAAAGATAAAGTAAAAAGGGAAACGAGAGAAAAAAAACGAAACGTGGTATCAGTTAGGTTGGTAAAGGAAAAGAGGTAAAAAATAGAAAAGAAAGAAGGAAGGAAGGAAGGAAAAGGAAGGATGCAGCGTAAAGCGCAAAATTTGGATGAACTAAGTTTTGGATTTTCTGCATCAGGATGGTTGATGATTTATCAACTTGGAGTTGCACATGCACTTCAACGTCATAAAGTTGGATCAGGAGAAAATCATCGGAACCGGTTCGTAGGAAGTAGCGGAGGAGCTGCAACTGCTGCCGCGCTCGCACTCGAATGTGATGCGAAGTTGTTGGCCGATTTTATGGTCAGGTGCTGTGCAGATTTTCACAAAAATCCAGTAGTTAATATTTTCAAAATGAGAAAGTATGCCGAAAGCTGTGTGCGAAGGTGTATGGATTCTGAAACTTTTCGACACAGTAACCTGAAAGACGGTCGCCTCAACGTAGCAGTGACGGAGCTCCCCTCGTGCAAAAGTGTTGTTATTAATAAGTTTCATTCGAATGAAGAATATGTCGAGGCGGTAATGGCTTCATGTACGTTTACGCCATTTGCGGGCTTCCCATTTCAGTTGAATTCCAAAAATGAGGATGTTCATGGAAAGTGGGTATGTGATGGCGGTTTAGCGGCAATGATACCGACGTTTGATGAAAATACGATCACTGTGACCCCATTTCACTGGTTTGACGCAGATATCAAACCGTCGAGATACATTCCTGCTCATTGGGCAGTAATGCCTCCGTCAATTGAGAAGGTGCGTGAGCTGTTTTGGCTAGGGGCAAAAGACGGTATGGACTTCATGGAGCGAAACGGGCATAGCCACGAAGTAATGTGCCACAGGCGCCGCATGATGGAACTGCGTGCACTATCAAGTCAACGCATTAAAGAATTGCTACCTCGGGCTCCAATTTCCTCTCACTCAACGCTTGATGAATTGTGTTTCACGATCAACCCTCATACTCACGGTGTGTCAAGACGTATTCGAGTAGATTCGGACACGTCTATGGAGTCTTTTAGCAGCACAGGCGTCCGCAAGATGATAGAAAATGATGCCGATAAAAGCGGTAAGCCATTGTCCGCAGCTAGTAAGAAAGCCCATATTCTTGGCGACTCCGTTGCTATGGTAGTTGTTGCAGCTGTTCGGCCTATGGCTCTAGGCGTTGTATATGCAGAGCTTGCCTCTAAGGCAGTGCTATCACTTGGAGGAGCTGCCGTGGCAGCTATCGAAAATACCCGTCGCAACAATATGGAGCGTTCCACGGGTTGGTTATCGCTTCGCCGTTGGATCCACGAAGAACAGATCGGAACTGCGAAAGAAGCCCTCCAATCTGCCAAGCACTATGCGACTTTGGCGAGTGGGTCAATTATTGGTGTTGAGAGTGAGCACAAGAAACAATTGAGTGAAGGCTCTCTATTGTATAGAGTTGTAGATACCAAGCTCATCGGACTATACTAGCTTAACTTACAGTTAATAATTTTGAAGATTAGGACCTCTTTTTAAGCACTAGGCTCGGTGTTTGAGACTTATTCCCGACTTGTTTTACTTTCACTGGCTTGGGACTAGCCACAGGTTGGTTCAATCCGAGAGCGCTGCGAACACCCGGTTGCCTTAGCGCGAAAGTCTGGGCCATGCCAAACAAACTGGAAGGAATCCAATACATAAACACACCTGCGGGGAGCTGGGCTATGAGGGGAACACTAAACACTAAAATAGACTGGAAAACTTCACGGACAACGTCACCGAAGCGAAGCGTCACTGGTTCATCTGGTTTCAATACCGTTCTACCAAAACTGTATTCTAACGAGGTGTATGTCAGGCCCACTGCAGCCATAGGTAAAATTAAAGTTGGGTCTCGATCGGCAAGGTTCGCAAACCAAAATAAACCCTGGTCGCTCAAATCAATTGCGCCACTAGTGATCAAGTCCCTTGTTGCTACAATATACGTCGCTAAAAACGCAATTTGTGTAAGCGGTACCGCAATCACCTTGAAAGGATTGACATCGAAAAGCTTAAAGATCTTGCGATATCCTTGCACATACATTTTTGTCAGCTTGGCACGGTCTTCTGGGTTTTTCTTGAGATCATTCGAGTATAATTTACCCAAAAGGCTCAAATGTTTACCTACTGGTCCGCTGCTCAACGCGTTCATCGTTCTCATTTGCATCACAGTAATAGGGATGAGAGCGCACCTGAATCCTAAAGTGACAACAACAAGCGTGGACCACCATGGCCCGCCCAAGGCTGAATGTGCCGCTAATAAATTTGATTGAACAGCTTCTAAAGGTGTCATTGCCATGAACGTGCTAATTTCCGCGTTTTCACTCTTATTTTCTTTCTTCAAAGTGGTTGCAGAAGTTTCATTGCGTCCTCTACTTGATGCTGTTGTATCTTGAAAATATCGTTTCCTACTTCTACTATTATTATCAGGTCTTTGTAGCCAAATATGCTGACTTCCTCTTCTAACCGTTTCAAGACATCTTTTTCGTCCGACAAATCGAACATTACTCCACAAAGATATCATCCTTCTTATTTCCTGTTTCGTGTTTGTCTGTCCAGCCTTTCTTGGGGATTTAGGAAGAAGTCTTTCTCCTTCTCTCTCGGTTCCAACTCTAGAGTCTAGTCACCCCTATAGATCTTCCCCGGGGTCTCTCTCTGTCTCCCTCCCTTTCTCTCTTTCCACTATCCGGTGTGCTTTTGTGCTTGGGTAAGAACTTGGGCCCAACGAAAGAGACATCGTGATGGTTGCTCTTCTGTCAGAAGTTGAGTTTTTTTCAAGACTTTTTTCATGAAGCAAAAGACCCAAACCTAGCCTAAATATCCGTTGGACAAACTCGCCCCGGGCCGTCTTCTCCTGCTAGCAAATTGATGACACAGGTAAAACGAAGGGAAAGAAAGAAAGAAAGAAAGACAGACAGAAGGAAGGAAGCCCAAAGGTAGACGATTTGGAAGGAGGAGGAGTGACGGGAAAGAATAATGGGTAATAAAATCCCTGTGCCTGATGACAGGCTTCAAAAGATGATTGATATGCTGCGGCTGAACAAGAAAGAACTTGCAAGGCTGTGGAGAGTATTTCAAAAATATGATAAAGACAATGGGGGCACGATTGATATTGAAGAATTTTATAAGCTTATTGAAGAAGATCGAACTGTTTTCGGAGATAGTCTGTTCGAGTTAGTGGATATTGACGCCAGTGGGTCGTTAGATTTTAGTGAGTTTGTGCAGACTGTTGGTACGTACTGTCTATTTGGTCAACTTGATATATTAAAGTTTTGCTTCTTCGTATTTGACAAAGATAAAAATGGTTATATCGACTCTGATGAGCTTCACGCGCTGGTTGAGATGCTTCACGGGAATAACCCTACGTCGAACTGTAAAAATGCACTTTCACAGTTTGACACAAATAGCGACGGTAAGATAGATTTTGAAGAATTCCAAGCATTGAATGTGAAGTTTCCAATGCTTTTATTTCCATCGTTTCGAATGCAGGAGAACATGATGATTAACACAATGGGGGTGAAATGGTGGAAGGCTAGAAAAGGGTTACTTCAGGATGAGCGGGATAAAGAAAATGCGGCGGAAGAGAAGCTTCGAATGAAGGAGCTGCAACGCCAACATCGGAATCAGCAGCGACAAGTTAAGCATAAAATGGGCTTCTTTTCATACTACTTTTGCTTTTTTAAACGCGGCAAAGTTCTTGCGCAAATCGCCGCAGAGGAAGCTATCCGTGCGGAGAAGCGGGAAAAGAAGCGTCAACTGCGTGAGAAGGAGCGCTTGGCGCAGAAGAACCGCAAAGAATTAGAGAATTTGTTTAACGATGACGCAGACAAATCAGAGGAAAATGACAGAAACGGTGCAGGTGGAAACAAGAAGAAAAAGAAAAAAGGCAATGCTTCTTTGCAAGAAAAGAAACAGGAGCTCAAAAAGCGCAAAAAGGAAAAGAAGGGTGGTAAGGACAAGGAACTGACCCGCGAAGAGCGTGCAGCTCGACGGGAGGCTCGTCGCGCTGCTGCTAACGATGGATGATCGCGCGAGCGTGGTTAACATTATATTATTTGGAAACATAATTTATTGACACTTTTTCACCACTCCGATAGCTACTGTAGTGCCTTCATCGCGAAGGGAAATGGTGCCTAGCTGCATCATTTGATCAAATGATTCCAGACATACTGCTCTTTTCAAACGAATCCGTGCGATCACGTGCTGCTCAACTTTCGCGAAAGCAGGATTCTTTTCAGCAATTTTCCCAGTCTTGGGGTCAACAGTCGCAGCGAGACCGTACACCGAACACTCTACTTCGGCTGTGTGGGCATGAAATATGGCGTTGTACCCAGCAGAAAATAGCGGACGATGTTCTAATAGGGTTACAATAAAGAGTTGTGCAATCACTTCGGTGCTACCACCGATCGTGTCAAACTTTGAACACACAACGTGGCCTTTGGCAACTTCTTTCTCATCAAGGCCGCTGAGTCGGCATAGAACATTCTCACCAGGTTTCGCAGCATCCACTTCTTCGTTATTAATAGTCAAAGAATCTACTTTGCACTGGATTTGGTTTGGACAAACCGTCACAGTTTGCCCAACAAAGCAGCAACCACGCTCTACTTTGCCCATTAGAACAACTCCTCGATCCATGTATTTATCGATAACAGTCATTCGTAGAGGCTTATCTTGGTCTCTACCACCTACTTGGGTATGCTCGAGGGTTTGAATCAAAGATCTTCCATCATTCACTTTCGTAGCCCATTCGCATACGTCCGCCCCAACAGGTTCCTTTACATTCGCACCATTCAGCGCCGAAATTGGCAGAAAACTTACATCTTTTTTCACCTTATATCCGCAACTTCTTAAAAACGGACGTAGGCGCTTGATACAAGCATCGTAGCGTCCTTGATCCCACCCTACGGTGATGTCATCCATCTTGTTTATTACTATAATGAGCTTTTGAATACCCAGCGTTTTCGCAAGCATTGCGTGCTCCCGAGTTTGACCACTTTTCTCAAAACCAGCTTCAAACTCACCCTTTCGAGCTGAAATCACCAAAATTCCAACGTCAGCTTGTGACGCACCGCCGATCATAGCAGGAACGTAGTTTTTGTGTCCAGGACTATCAAGAATAGTCATACGTTTCTTATCCGTTTCCACATAAGCTCGTCCTACCTCTACAGTTTTACCCTTGGCCCTTTCTTCTTCATTTGTATCCATAATATATGCCAGAAACCAACTTTCACGGTTATTGTCTTTTGCTTCCTGTTCATATTTCTCAATTTGACGCTTGTCTACCATCCCTAAAAGATACAATATTGAACCGGAAAGGGTCGACTTTCCGGCATCGACGTGACCGATGAATACTACGTTCAAGTGGTCTCTTGGATCAGCACTTTTTAACGCTTCAAGTTGGGCCTCTAGCTCCTTTTTGAAACCAACTTCATCTTTTGTTGGTCCCTTTGGTGCCGGCGCTG
>JACLAD010017343.1_pt1 | contig 12742 bp, 4 predicted proteins | sample 8027901 | NCBI WGS metagenome assembly JACLAD01 (sample SAMN15725071, study PRJNA655200) | protist metagenome | isolation source: fluorescence activated cell sorting (FACS) single amplified genomes of... | place: Spain: Blaines Bay Microbial Observatory, Mediterranean Sea | collected 2016-07-05
ATGACAATCATATAGGTAGTAGTAATATTAGCAATAATAGTAATAGCAACAGTAATAGCAGTAGCAGCAGTAAAAAAATGGATGTTACTAGCGATGATGATGAAGATTATAAAGATGATGGAAATACATATGAGGAGGAAGATAATTCTACGTTATTAGAGGAAGAAGCATTAATTAGCAATAATAAAGATGAGAAAAAACGTATTGATGATGAAGTAAATGCTTTACAAGATGAGTCTGAAATGCCAATAGAAGAGCTTATGAAACGATATGGTGGATATGGTGGTAATGGAAGTAATAACGCAGAAACCAGCGATGACGACGATGACAATCCTACTGGCGTTACTAATTTAACTAATGAGCTTCTTCAACCAATTAATATGCCAACAACAGGTCAGAAAAGATTGCGTGGGGGAAAACCAAAACCAAATGGTCAAATGATGATGATGCCTTCCTCGAGTCAGTCAGGTGGGAACCAAAGTAGCAGAAGTGAAGTAAACAATGGAAGAAGAAACCTCGTTCGGTTGCCATATTTGATGAATCCTGAATATACACTCCGTAGCTATCAGCACGAAGGTTTGCATTGGCTAGCATCTATGTGTGTACGTAGATTAAATGGCATTTTAGCAGATGAAATGGGATTAGGAAAAACTATACAAACAATTGCGTTATTGTCCCATTTAGCATCCGAATATGGGATTTGGGGCCCGCACTTGGTAATTGTCCCAACTAGTGTTTTGTTAAATTGGGAAATTGAGTTCAAAAAGTTTTGCCCTGCTTTTAAAGTATTGGCATATTACGGCACAAGCAAACAGCGAAAAGAGAAGCGCGCAGGGTGGACAAAGCCAAATGCATTTCATGTATGTATCACTTCTTATCAATTAGCTGTTATTGATACAGCTGTTTTTAAACGAAAGAAGTGGTATTTCTTGATTCTCGATGAAGCCCATTATATTAAAAATTTTAAATCTCAACGTTGGCAATCGCTATTAACATTAAATACTCAAAGGCGTTTGTTACTATCGGGTACACCTTTACAAAATCATTTGATGGAACTGTGGTCGTTGCTGCATTTTTTGATGCCTCATGTATTTCAATCCCAAAGTGAATTTCAATATTGGTTTAACAATCCAATGTCAAGTATGGTTCAAGGAAATAAAGGCATAAGTAATGAATTAGTTTCCCGATTGCATGGTGTTATACGTCCATTTCTGTTACGCCGATTGAAAATTGATGTAGAGTCTCAATTGCCAAAAAAATATGAACATATTGTAAAAGTTCCATTGGCACGCAGGCAACAATTCTTATATGAAGATTTCATGTCAAGGTCAAGCACACGTGCCAAGCTAACACAGGGCGGTTACATGGGACAAATGGGCGTGTTGATGGCATTGCGAAAAGTCTGTAATCATCCCGATTTATTTGAACCCCGTCCTATTGTGTCTCCAATGACTTTAAAGCCTTTAAAAATTAGTGTCCCATACATTTGCCAATATATGTATCCATGTAACGAAATATGGGGTACAACCTCTATTTTTGATTTTAATTTTTGCAATGAGAGAAACTTTGGAAATGATGATCCATGGGTAATGCAACGGGTAAAAGCTCTTGCTACTGATTTGCCAGAAACAGTAAATTACATTGAAAAAATGGATGTGGAAGGCTTGCGCAATTTTTTGCCTCAAACAAACGGAAATGGCAATAATAATGCAATAAATACTTTGATAAAAACAAGTAAGTCAATACACTTTATAAAGGAGAAAGAAAAAAATAAAAGGCGAAATCTTTTGTTGCGAATCAATCGAATGCGATGTTTTGGTCCGACATCCACATATGCAATGTATAACAAATCGTTGATCCATGCATGTTTTGTTAGGGGAGATGCAGATGATGCAATACGAAAGGCTAAAAATCCACGCGAATACTTCAATTACACTTCATACCTAAGAAAATTAATTTTGACCCATTATGAGAGAACTATTCGCATCATGCCAACAGTTGAAAAGTTTATCCTTTACATACCTCCAGCAGCTGCTCCTCGTCTAGATGTGCATCGTACGCGAGAGTTTCCAATGATGAAAGTGAATCGTCGCAGAACACGAAAGGCTTTAAAGAAATTTGCCGAAAATGATCATCTGTTAAGAGCATGCCATGTGTCGATGATGATGCGCCGTGTTCTTTTCCCAGACAAATGGCTGGTGCAATATGATTGTGGGAAATTACAAGTGCTTGATAAGCTTTTGCATCGGTTAAAGCGAGAGGGGCACAGATGTTTAATATTTACACAAATGACGAAAATGTTAAATGTATTAGAGAATTTTATGTGTTTACATGGACATACATACTTTCGTTTAGATGGTGCTACCCATGTTGAAAAGCGCCAATCTTTGACTGAACGATTTAATAGAGACCCTAAAATCTTTTCCTTTATTTTGTCAACAAGAAGTGGTGGCTTAGGAATCAATTTAGTTGGTGCAGATACTGTAATATTTTATGATACTGACTGGAATCCAGCAATGGATGCCCAGGCTCAAGATCGTGCTCATCGTATTGGCCAGACAAGAGATGTCCATATTTATAGACTCGTTACTGAACATACAGTTGAGGAGAATATTATTATGAAAGCTAACCAAAAAAGACATTTAAATATGCTATCGATTGAGCAAGGGAAATTTACGACTGATTTTTTCGCTGGATCATCAGCAGGTGGGCCAAAAGCGTCTGATATGAAGGATTTATTAGAAGGGACAGGGGCAGTAATTCGAGAAGACGAAGATGAAGAAGACGCCGTAAAAGCAATGGCAGCCGCAGAAGATGATGATGATCAAAAAGCAATTGCTGCTACTGCCAAGGAAAGAATGAAGGATGTAGCAGAATTTGATGAAACGAAAAAACTGGAAGTAGATGCGGTGGAAGATGCTGCTAAACCAAAAATACCCAAGAAAGCGCAAGCAGCTGCCATGGCAGAAGCCGCAGAGAAGGAAAATGAAATGCTAGAGCAAAATTTAATCAAACTGTGGCAAGGAAATGATGAATCCAATGCTATGCAAGCACTAGAAAGTGCTTTACGGCCGATAGATCGATATGCTATTCATTACAGACAAGATATGGAACCAATATGGAATAATGCAGCTGCGGACGCATGGAGAAAAGAGGTTATGTTAGAAGCGTCTAATAGAGAATGGGAAGTCGAACAAATTGAGCTTCAACGTATCAAAGAGGAAAAAGAATTAGAAACTTCCACCGATTATGTTCGCGCAGCGCCAAGTAAACGTGGTTACGGTAGAAGCAAGCGATTGTTTCTGAATTTGCGCGAATCACGGAATCATGAAGAGAAGCGCAGGCGTGTAAGTGGTGGTGAGTGGACATTATTTCCATTCATACTTGCTGTTGACCCATCTGACATCATTGCATTCTCATCATCTGTTGTATTATAATTATCATAACTACCGCCTGTGCTTAAATCTTCCGATGCAGTTGCTAATAATTTAGCATATCTTTCAGTTTGTTTTACCATAAAATTCAAATGTTTATCCATTGCAATTCTTCTTGTCGCATCGATTTTTCGTCGGTGCTTGAAAGTGACAATTTTATCTATTTTACCCCAAAAATGCTTTACATCGCGTGAAGCTTTTTTCATTTTTGCTACTAATTTTGCTACTTTTTCTTTTTTAATACGTTCAGCTTTTTGTTGCTTTCGTCTCCATAATGTTTTTGCTTCCCGTGCTAGTTTAATAGCGCGTCTTGTTTTCCATTTTCTTTCATGCTTATAATCATCCGACATCCATGATAATTCCTTCAATAAAAAATCCCAATGCACATCTTTATTAATATTTGCATCTACTGAAAGTTTACTTGTTGCTTGCTTTGTTTGATTAAATGATTTTACAGTCATTCTTAATGCTGCTTTTTGACTTTCTAATGCTGCAATAGTATCGTCAAAAGTTAAATTATTCCCAGCTCTTGCACGTGTACGGGGTGATGTTGGATCATTTGTTTCTTTGTCTTGGATGCCATACCGCTTCATGAGACCCTTAATTGAAATTCGGCTTTCAATCAATAAATTTTTAATTTCATCTTTATCTTTGATTTCATTGTACTCTTCGTCATCTGAAATTTCACCATTTTCATCAGCATCATTATTGTTATCAATATTATTATTATTATCTCCATCATCGTCAGGAACTTCTGGTTTATCTACATAGGTTGGATCGGAAGCTTCCAATTGCTGCACTTGTTCCTCATGCGCACCTCTTAATTCTGCCATATTTTCTATTTCCATGGTAGGCCTGATATTGGCGGTATCATTATTATTATTATTATTATTATTATTAATACGAATATTATTGGGATGATGATGGCCATTTGTAGTTGGTATCCTTATACTCATGTTATTATCATTTGCATTTTTATTGCTATTGGGAGGTAATGGTTGATGATTCTTCTTATTGTTTTTTTTCGCAGCTACAGCACGCCGCTTCTTCATTTGTATGTATTATAGAAAGTATCTAACCACTTCAAAAATGTCCTAATATAATTATATCTGTGTATGCGTGTGTGTATATATATACGTAATCAGGCGTGTCAAAATGTAATATATATTGTTTTTCTTGATTGTAATTCATCTATTGATCATTCTAATCTGATCTGTATAAATAATATATATATACTATGTATATTATCTGTGATGTGTGAATTCATCATTCTATGTTGTTATGTATGTTCATAAATTTATAATATACATAATAATAATAATATGATTGATACCTGGTATGGATATGAGACACCACGTGCAACACATCATCATCGGAAGATAAATAAATTGAGAAGAGTAAGAGTACCAAGTAGGAAGTACAGTAGCCCACAGCAGGCAAATAATATAGTAATCATTACAATGCTATGGTACTGTATTACCTGACGACTGTTAACCACCGTCCACCAGCTCCAATCTAATATACTGTATCACTATAACACAACAGGTGGTATTATAACAACAGGTGGCACTATTATAGCATAGCATCCATCATCATTTTATACTGAATAATATCTATATACTTTGTAATGCTGATGGTCTGTAGACTACCAGGTACTGTAGTATAGTCTTCCCGCAGAAATGGCCACATTTAACAATTAATCATTTCAGAGGAGAGCAGAGAGTCCCCTTTTTCCCCTCCTTTTGTATGAATAGATACGATATAGATAGATAGATAGATATAGATACTAGAAACATCTATGCGATACGTACAAATTATTAAAAACAAAACCATGGATCCATTATATGTCGGAGGTGCAGTCTTTGCGGCTGGAATTGTTGCGAGGGCACTGTATTCAATATGTTGCGCAAATAATAATGAACAAATGAAAAAAAAGAAAAAAAAGAAATCCAAAAATAATGCTACGAAAAAAAAAGCAAAAGCTAAACGTGCTAAAAATACAGATGAATTGTCATCGTTCATATCATCTGGTGGTAAAGCAAATGAAGGATCAAATACTCTCAAAAAGCGTAAGAACAAGAAAAAGTATGATGATACAGTGCCAGAAACAAAGCAAAAAGCAAATAATAGTAGTAATAATAATAATAATAACAACAACAATAAGAAAAATAACAACATATCTATTTCAACAACAGAAGAAACAAAAAAACAGGTTGATAATAATAATTATAATACTAGTATAAACAATAAGAAGAAAACAAAAAAATCTAAAAAAAATGCCGATGCAGGTGAATGGTCTGTAGTTCCATCGGATAAAAAGAAAAAGAAGAAAAAAGGTGGTGGAAGAAAAGGCGAATTATCTCAAAATTTAAATAGCGAGACCAAAGATTATGTATCAATAAATACAAAACAAATTGGTATTTTAATAGGACCGGGAGGTAAAAATTTACAAGCTATCCAAACTGGCGCAAATGTTAGGATTAATGTTCCACGTAATCCACAAGGTAGCACGACCAATGTTGAAGTTGAAGGCATTGGTATGAATGTTCAAAAAGCGAAAACTGCTATTCGTGATTTGATGGATAAAGGATATTGTTCATATACCACTGGTGAAGATTTTTATGAAGATTCAATCATGGTACACCCAATGTATTTTCCTGATATCATCGGTAAAAATGGACTTATTATTCGTCGAATTCAAGATGACATTGGTGCTAGATTAAATATCCCAAAAAACACAAACATGAATAGCAGCCAACGAAGCCGCGTTATGATCACAGGACCAAAAGCAAATGTAAGACAAGCAAAAGATGTTGTGTATAGCATCATGCAATTTTATCATCATGAAATTACACATCCAGGTGTTGTCCATGCTGAAATTAATGTCGCTGAATGGCAACGTCAAACTTTGGTAGGCCCGAAGGGATCAACGATTAAACATATTCAAGGTAATTGGAGTGTCAATGTATGTTTGCCAAATGAAAATTCATTAAATGGAAATACACTGATTGTTGGTTTACCAAAAAATGTTGATGGTGCTAAACGATATATCTTGAAAATTTTAAGTGATGCTGATGAGGTACAAGCATCATATGAACAAGAAAATAATCTGGGTGGTGATTGGGGTGCAGCTGGTACAAATGATGATGATAACAATGGATGGGGAAATGGTTGGTAAAGTTACTATAACTATATGATGTAAGGATTTGCGAGAGAACACGTGCGCTTCTCGTACGACGTAAAAAACTATTTAATAACGCACACACATGCGTATGTACAGTTAATTTTATACACGCGCACTCGTAAAATATTATAATGTATATTTAAATACATTTTAAAAAAGTGGGTGTCATCAACGCCAGTACACTCAAATTCCCTACGATACGAGAGCTAGGAGCAAATGCTTGAAAAGAGAACTGATGTCCAGCTCGCCTACCTCGTTTCACAAAAAAATGCTTCTCGCCAAGACGTACAACTCCTTAGTGCCATTCGCACATCTAGCCAAAAATCTTGTTTCAAACACTTCATGACCCTCTCTCTCAAACATGGCGTACTTTACGACAATACTTCCCAACCCTAACACCATATGATATGATACGCATAAAACACTCACGGCAATTAACACCGCACCAAATCCAGCTTTCTGATACGTATAATCATCTTGACCAGGTGTCGCATCGTACAGCTTCAATGCCAGACACCAGTGTCAGATTGAGTATTGAGCATATTACTTAACACGAGAAGTGTAACATTATTACTTCGTATATAAAACTTTTACTTCGTACTCGTATAGATTTTAACCATCAATTTTTTTATTATTTTAAAAATTTTAATTTTATAAAATGTGTGTAATATTATACACAACAAAACACACCTTTTTTTTTTTTTTTTGCTTGTTTTATTTTATCATACACAATATATTACAATTTCTTTTTTTTGTTGCTTGATCTTTATTATATTATATTTCATTTCTTAATATCCAGCAATAACATTATTGTTAGCATCTAAAGTTAAACTTAAGTTTGGATTATTATTATTATTATTTTTGACAGTATTATTGTTGTTTTTAGTTTTTTTCGATTTACCTCTTGGCCTACTCTGTGTAATTGCATTGTGCACGTGTTTATTATGGTACCATAAACCAGATGCACCAGCAAAACTCTTATTACATATTGCACAAAAGTACACATGTTCTTTTCCATCTTTTTTCTTTTTTGGCTTATTACTTTTTGTAGCATTACGTGGTCTGCCTCTCGATTCGACGAAACCTTTACTTTTAGCTTTTTGTTGGCGTACCATGGTTTTTGGTGCTGGTTTCGACGCATGTGGAAATGCGGCCATACTATTACCATACGTTGTTTGGAAGCTGGTTCCATAACCTACACCTCTTGGACTAAAACTATTTATACCTGAGAAACTGAAATCCATATTATCAATAAAGTTGGCATCGGATTCTGTAAATTTTTGCATAACGTTTGAATCTTCTTCACGCATTGGTTCAATTTTATTCTGTTGTGCTTCGCTTTCACAAGAGGTACGTAAATCAGAAATAATATGTTTAAACCATCTAGCAGTCACTTCATCATCTGGCGATTTATTGTATTGTTCTTGCATAAATTCGCAAACTTTGGAAAACCCTTGTTCCAAATCATGTACAAGCTGTAATTTACCTAATCGAAATGTCTCCGCACGCTGTTCTGCAGCTTGCAAACGTTCCATTAATTTTGCATTATCCATATTATTATAGTTACTATTATTGTTGTTGTTATTATTATTATTATTTGATGCTGGTTGTGGCATGGATGCCATACTATCTGAAAATGTAAAATGTGACATATTGATATAAATCTTCTTGTAGTGGATGATATCTACTGTGTGTATATGTATGATATCTACTATGTATGTATGAGATAGTAAATTGAATCGAAATGAGAATGTGTCTACTGTTGTCTCTATGTCTACAGTGATATATATGTTTCCATCATCCATGTACATAGTCGTCAGTCGTATATATTCTGATGTGCAACACATGTTGGTGATGTGCTTTCTTCATCATAAAATTCCGCTAGTAGAGTTGTGACGAATAGCATGGAAATAGTATTATTAAAACACAGGAATTGTCGTTGTTTTATTATTATTATTCTCGAAGTGGGCTTGCCATTGTATTCCGATATTGTGACTGTACACATACAGTATTAGGCTTAACTCCATCGTATATACATGTATGTGCATAGTATGTTCATAGTACAATAAATGTGAAAAGTAGTTTTACCAGATTTATGATGCCGGAGTTGTGTCTACGTACCATTTACATAGCATTAGTCCAATAGTCTGCACGTCTATATATAGTCCACCACCAATTTATTATGGGGAAAAGTTTTCAAAATTACCTGACGACACACAATCGTTATATTGCCTTATAGGCTTGCCCAGCTTGCCTGGCTTGCTATGCTACAAAAAAAAATACAATCTGATAGGGCAAAAGAATCAATAGTGTATCGCTTTAAATAGATTAGGAGAAAATATATCATTGTATCCCACGGATTGATTGAAATTTACAGTACTTCTTGTGTTTAGTCCTACAAGTACAATGTCCTATGTAATCCTTGCTTGGTGATCATACGCACCTCCGCACCTCCTCATAATATGGATATAATTTCAATAATATATATCATAACAACACATCATATATGTCTCAGTAAATATATTATTGCATTTAATATTAATATACACTATAAACCTGCTTTTACCTCTTCCTCCCCGACCTCTACCTCTTCCACGGCCACCACCACGGCCACTGCCACGGCCACGACCACCAGATGATGACGATGACCCACCATTAAAAAATGAAGTATTATTATTTCTTCTTCCACCACGACCGCCGCCATTATTGTTAGATCTAGAACTACTGCCACGTCCACCACGTTTTTTTGATCTACCACCACCACCATTGTAATTATTATTATTGTTGTTGTTACGATAATCATCAAAACCTTTGCGTTTTTTATCACCACCTTTATTGCCACCACTATTAACACTTGCTAAAAATTGGGGCATTTCTTGATTATGTTGTTTCAAAAATTTATATAGTTGTTTCGCGATATTCATATTACTAGCCCTTCCTTGATCCATGACAAAAAATGAAGTTGCAGTACCTAAATTTCCAGCTCTTCCAGTTCTCCCAATACGATGCGTATAATCTTCAATGTTTCCAGGCAAATCATAATTTATAACGTGCTTCACACCAGCAACATCGAGTCCTCTAGCGGCAACATCAGTAGCAACTAATACACGTGCTTTTCCCATTTTGAAATCATTCAAAGCGCGTTCACGCTCGGCTTGTGTCCGATCTCCATGTATCGCAGTTGCCGATACATTGTTATCCCGTAAAAAATGGAAAAGCCATCCAGCCGTTTTCTTTTTTGCAACAAAAACAATAGCCATACCATCAATGTCGTTTAAAGCATCTAGTAATGGATCTGTTTTGTCCCTAGCCTTTGTTAAAATAACTTTTTGTGTAATATTTTCAGTACTTGAACCAACTCTACCCACACCAATCCACATATAATTTGACATGAAATCAGCAGCTAATTTTTGCATTTCATTTGGAAATGTAGCACTGAACATCAAAGTTTGCCTACCATCGGTTGGTTGAGGCATATCGCTATGTTGCACAACCCGGCGTATTTGCGGTTCGAAACCCATATCCAACATTCTATCTGCTTCATCAAGGCATAAATAAGAGCATTGTGCCATTGATATAATGCCACGTTCCATGATATCGATTAATCTACCAGGCGTTGCGACTAATAAATCACACCCATTTGCCAATTCTTTCAATTGAACTCGTAACGGCGAGCCACCATATACACATACAGTTTGAAATGTTGATCCATTTGAAAATTTCATCGATTCGCCATGAATCTGTATAGCCAATTCACGTGTTGGTGCCATGACTAGTGCAATTGGTAAAGCACTTTTATTCTCCTTTCCAAACTTATCAGCAATTGGTCGAACTGCTAATTTTCTAGTAAACAATGGTAATAAAAATGCAGCTGTTTTACCAGAACCAGTTTGTGCACATACCATTAAATCAGATGCTTCATTCCTATCATTAAAACCAATCGCTGCAGGAATAGAATGTTTTTGCACCGGTGTTGGTTTCACATATCCACATAATTTAATATTTCTTGCTAAGTATGGTGGCATATGACTATGTAATAATTTATCATTAACAAACGATTCCAATACTGGATATTCATTCGAACCTCCCCCAGAGCGTTTTACGGGGATGTCATCGTATTTGTCAAAGTTAATGCCCTCTGTTCCGCTAATAGTACCAAAAATGGCCTTTTCATGGTTTGATATTGGATCATTTATCTTAATTGTTTTCACTTTTTGAACTTTTTGATTATATCTCTTTTTCAAAGTTGTTGCAACGCAGTTAAAATAAAAATCTGCTTCGTCTGCTAATTTTGCATCACGCTGTTTTTGTTGATACATTGTACGAGATGCTTTTTTACCACCTTTTCTACTACGTTGTTGTGTTGTACTTGACGTATCTGTAAATGCAGATGCGCCAACTGCAGAGTTGTTGTTGTTGTTATTAAACCTGACATTGTTGTTGTTTTTATAATTATTATTATTATTATATCTTCTAGATGTTGAGCCGCCACCTCTACCACGACCTCTTCCTCTACTACTACCACGCCCACGTCCACGCCCACGTCCTCGCCCTCTCCCTCTCCCTCTACTACGATTTGCAAAGCTACTCATTTCGTTCTTGCTTGTTCTAACGATTATTTAATATACTGAATATATGTTGGTGTATCTATCACTTTAATTTTTTTTTCAATTTCAAAGTATTATACGTCATAAACATACAAATTCAAATCACATCTGTAATTTACAAAACTCTTCTGTGTGGTTGGTGGTACAATATACAGTAGAGCTATCTATAGTATACTATTACTAATACAGCATTTAAGCCTTTCTAATTCTGCCTATTCTAATTCTCAAAATTATTTTATCAAAAAATGCGGATAGGATGGTACACCGTATAGTCTTAAGTATAGCTAGCTCTACTAACATGATTAGCACATTTATTATTATTGTTGTTATTATTTTTTTTTTTCGCGATTATTATTATGTTAGTATGTTTTTTGAAAATTATTATTGTTTACGATATAAAAATGGTTGGTGAATGATGCACCTCTATACATTTACATACATATATATATATATATATGTAAAACTACTTCTGTCTCATTCAAAATACAGTGTATACTATTATCTAAATTGTTCTAAATAATAGTAATAATAATTGTCTCAAATTTCCCACAATAATAAAATACAATAATGAGATGTTTTTTAATGAATCATAATAATAAAAATTGGTATTATTTTTATTTATTTAGTTTTATATCAATAATATTAATAACTATTTCATTTGCAAGAACGAAAAGATCGAAATATGGTGGTAAAGGGCGGTCATCAAACGTTGGTTTTACTATATCAACATATATACCGGAATATCGAGATGTCGATTATGAATTTTTGTTGGAACAAACGTCTGATTTATTATTATTTTCTGCTGAACCAAGTTCATCTGGTGGTTTGAAATTTCATTTTCATGATGATAAAATAAAAACTGCAAGAAAACATAGTGTTGGTAAATTGTTGTTAACTATCGGTGGTGGTGGTAGAAGTAATTATTTTTACACAATATCAAAAGAAGAAAAATTGCGCGAGTCGTTCATTTCTACCTTATATGAAACCATGAAAAAATATAATTTACAAGGTGTTGATTATGATTGGGAACAACCACAAAATTATGAGGAAGTAAAAGCATATTCACAATTAATTGTTGAAACTGCTGAATTATTTAAACCGAAAAAATTACTATTATCCGTTGCATTGCATCCTTGGAATGATTTATTGCCAGCAGCAAAAAAAGTAATAGATCGTATACATTTAATGAGTTATGATTATGGGGAAAGACATTCTACATTGAAAAATGCGAAACAACATGTGGAAGATATGTTAAAAAAAGGATTTTTACGAGAACAAATTATATTAGGTATTCCTGGATATGGAAGAAATATTAAGAATCCAGGTGAAGTCAAAACATATAGTGAACTTGTTAATGCAAAAAATGATAATGATGAGGAAAATGATATATACAATAATATTTATTTTAATAATTTAAAAACAATAAAAAAAAAAATACGTTATGCTATAAAACAAGGTTTAGGCGGTGTATTTTTATGGGAAGCTGGGCATGATTCTAATGTAGAAAAGAAATCTAT
>JACLAD010010921.1_pt1 | contig 12737 bp, 13 predicted proteins | sample 8027901 | NCBI WGS metagenome assembly JACLAD01 (sample SAMN15725071, study PRJNA655200) | protist metagenome | isolation source: fluorescence activated cell sorting (FACS) single amplified genomes of... | place: Spain: Blaines Bay Microbial Observatory, Mediterranean Sea | collected 2016-07-05
ATGAATACAAATAAAAATAAGAAAACACACATGCAGAATGATTTTGTAAACATGCAAAATCATCTTGCTCACATAAAAGAAAAGAAAAATAAACAAAACTTAGCTTTTGATATGTTTTGAACATGCAAAGCATGTTGACCACATGTGATATGATCATTGGAAACAAGAATCTTACATCCAAACATGTATTCAACGTGTCAGTGACGAACTGATACGTTAATTACATGTTTCATGCAAGTTCCAACATGTTACACGTGCAAATGCGCAATAGAAAACATTTGAACATGTAAACACGATGTTTCAACATGCAAACATACAAAAATATGTAAACGGAAAAATGAAAACGGAATAAAAAAAAAGAAAAACAGAACACAATACACATTTTTGATCGTTTCTTGATTTTGGAAAACATACGATCAAATGAAAACAAAAGTAAAATCATTTAAACAAAAGAAAGAAAACAAATAAATAAAGAAACAAATAAACAAAGATCGTTATTCGACCATAAAATGATTTTGGATAAAAACAAAACAAAGTAGACATGCAATGTCTATTGAAAACAAATTTTAGACATGCAAATGTCTAAAACAAACACGAATGAACATGCAAATGTTCATTATACACGCGGAAAAAAGTAAAAATAAACAAAAATAAATAAATAAAGAAATCGGAAGCAAGCAAAGCACGGAATACTAATATACTTTTCTAGAACTAACTATTTACAAGAACTCAACACTACATTCTGGAGTATAACCTCTAGAACATCGTTAGTGTTTGAGAACTTGGAAATACTTACTTCTCGAAAAGTTTGTACGTGCAAAGACATGCAAAAGTGAAAGGAAAGAAGAATTTAAGTAGGTTTGAACATGTATCTTTCCAGTCGCAACATGAAAAGATACTTTTCAAACATGAAAAAGATAAGAAATCAGTATTATCCATGCAACACCATCCAAGCATAAACTTCAAGACCTTTTGAACACGGACTGACGATCAAAACTTTCGTCCGTGCACCAATGATTAAATTTCGTTCAAAAGTGTTTTTGCTCATCATGCGGCATAAAATATCATATAAAAGTTCCGCCGCAAAATGAGCCGAAGATGTGTTTTGAAAATCAAAATATGGAAACACCTCTTCTTGCGATATTTGGGCTCATTGTTGTTTAACTTCGTAAAATCACTGGGGTAAGATTTGGTCAAAAACTTGCGTAAGATATACATGCAAAGTGTATTGAATGGACGAGAGCAAAACCTTGAAATTTCCAATCAACATCGTTGATGATGTCATTTTCGAATATGTCAATAATGCCTTCTAAAATGAAATCTGAACGTGCAAAACTATACTGCAGACGCATTTGAAATGAAATCATGATTGAAATTCACAATATTTTTTTCGCAAATTCATTTTATGTTTTCAACAAATAAATATTGAGTTGTCATACATCGTTTATTATTCTCCCTTTCTTGAAACTTAGACCGGCGTCAGAAGGCGCTGCGCCTCGTTTGATTGAAATCGCAGCCATTTCTTGCCTAGCTGCTATTTGTTCCTCAACTTCAGCGGGCGGTTCCGCTTCCTCTACTGCCGGGGTTTCTATGACCTGCAAAGGTATGCATTTTTTCATAAATAAATCCAGAAAAAATGAAAAATATGTGGGGTAATGGTAACCTCCTGCAGCTGGACGTCCACAGCTGGTGCTTCGACCTCTATTTGCTGTGCTTGCATCTCGTCGCGTTGTGGGGTTGCGTCTGAAGGTTGAATGTCTAAGAAATGTTGGTATTGATATAGGAACGAAATGGTGAACGTTTGATTAATATGGTTTATATGCTACCTATGTTGTCGACAGGCGCGTCTACCGGATCTTCGTCTTGCTTATTAATTTCGACACGACCATTTTCCTCTTGTTGAGTTACTCCACCCTCATCTTCTGCTTCTACACATCAAAACATTACGTTTTTCAAACATAAATCCTTCATTTTCCACCAATAAATGAGAAAAAATCACCTTCTTCAATTTGCAACTCGCGTACTTCCGCGACGATCTCGGAAATTGTGTCGTTTGTATGCTCCGACATGGAATGAATTAGGGTTGCGATGGAATAATTAATCTATAAATTACTATGTGAAAATTGTAGATCTGTACTCTGTAGGTGTAAAACGATGTCAAAAGTTCAAGAAATGCACAACTATTTTAAATATCTCATCAGTTGCTGGGGTGCAAACCATCACAGCGTTCAATTGCTCACCAGTTTATTTGACTACACCTGCCGCACAAATACACAACAAGCTATCTCTTGGATGTGATGATTAAACAAAGCGGAATGAATCACTGGTTGCGTCACGACCAAACCGTAGGAACAATATTGGCGCTATAATGAAAGGACATCTCGATATGAGAACAGACAGAAAACCTGCATGGAAACAAATCAAACATATTTTTTTTTTTGAGAAATCGCAGCCGGGTATAACACAAAGAGAGACCCACTCTTTACCCATCCGCGGTCCAAGGCCAGTAGTGAAAACGCGAGGAACAAAAAAGCCTCTGTCACCATTGTCTCTGGCAATTTGGGGCGAGAACAACGGGATGAAAAACACTACTGCGACTCTAAAAACATTATGCCAAAGGACGATTTCAGGTGGATTTTTGTAAATGAAATGAATACGAAAAGTGAGTAGACAAAGAGAAATTCGAAGGAGGGTGCCACCATACAAAGAGCTATTAGAGGGCTACTTTGTCACCCAGAACTGCGTTCCACAACAAGAAAAGACCCCAAAACATTCGAGCGAGAAAACAAACTTGTGTGAAAACGAGCATTTAATCGAAGAACCACTGCCAGAAATTTAAGTCGCTGAAATCTACACTGTGCAAACGCATGGTAGGGCGACCCTTAAATTAGAATGCAAACGAAAGTGCAAATGAGGTAAGATCAAAAACTGTAAGAACATAAATAAAATATCAAAATTGCAATAATCCCTTCATGTAACATGTGTGGCTGGCAATCATTCCTATGCTCGATAAATTACTCGATTCATAATACTGCCTGCTCTGGATAACATGCTCTTCCCCTCGGTATAATAGTTCAGCAGCAAGCACGCCAATAGTACAAAGAACGGTAGATTTTCCTATCATGACTGTATTTTTCCAGGGCTGGCCTTGCTGTAGTCGAAATATACATCGCAGCATACTCCATGAAAAAGCATACAAAGCAGTGACCTGTCATCATACAATTCAGATGAGACCTTATAATACATAGTGAATTGGATGGAAGATTACCTCGGCAGTGCGGTAATCCAATTTCATCTGCCATGGGGGAGACTTGCGTTCCTTCGGGGACGGAATTGGAAAATTCGTGTCCCCTGTATTTTTGACAATCAGCCCGGCACACCTGAATTGCAATAATATCCTATGCTTTTTCTGCAAAATCATCAAACATGTTTTCTAAATCCCTGCGTCAACTTTCGAAGTATATCATGCGATTCATGGCCGTACAGATTTTTCCTCCACTCAAAATCTGACACCATCGGGATGAAATCGCCATGTTTTTCCAGGTATGTTTTTACCTCCTCGCATTCTTTCGCTTTAATGCAATTTTCAGTGTTGTGTAATAGCTTATACAATAATATCGCGCGCGCCTCATCACTCCTGGGGTCCACCTTCCATAAATTTTCATTGGTTGATACCAATTTTTGTATAAAATCAATCGGCACTTCTCTTTGATTTGGAGGGGTTGCGCAGATGATATCCAATGCGATACGCAACTGCGCGTCAAAATGTGAACCTTTTGTAACGAAATACATATTGATGGTTGAGAAACGATGGATTTTGGTATTGTTTCAGATGAAAATCTAAAGTGTACCTGATTTGATTTCGCCTGTGTCGAGATCGGACTCGGTGACCAGGTCCATCAGCACTGGCGTAAACCAGGATAAGCCGCGACGTTGCACCTGAGATTGTACAATTTTTTGAGATATCAACATGTTTTTCATTCGTTTTCTAGCAAAATCGTATCTGTTTTCCACAAAAAAAACCAATTTTGGACAATGTCTAAAACAGCCATACGCCGCTGAGTGACTGTCTCAATGGAGACGAGGCATTCCGTTCGCTCATGGTCATACAATAATGGCTGCTGTAACCTGAATGATTAATAACAATCCAATGATGGTGATTAGCATTCAAACGCTCGATTCTCAAAAAACTCTTTCCCGCACATCTCTAGCTCCGCCCGCATATCATCTTTTGCTTTTATTATGCCGGGAATTGGGTGCGGGCCAAGGTGCGCGAAAAAGCGGCTGCCGAAAATTTGGCATGCGATCGATGAGACCTTCGAGTTTTCTCGCTTTGTGTACTGGTTGAAGGAAAAAAGGGTCAGCCATAAAACAGCAGAGGGTATACCGATATACATCAGACACTTCGCCGTGGAATTACATATGACCTGCAAAATGCCAAAATGAAAAAATTAAACGCACAGTTTATTTCTTTAGTTTTTTGCTGATAATTAATTACAGCTAATTCATCGCGGTTTGGGCTGTCCATCTCGCCGCTTTGTTTTGCGGACTCGGCGAGGCTGGCTATCCGTTCTGAAATCTGAAGACCTTCACGTTCTTTAATCAAATCACCTAAAAATATAAGAATTTGATCAAAATAGAAGGAAATCACAGCGTCACCAACCCGACCAATTACTTTTCTTCTTCTTCACTGGACTTCCTGACTTCTTGCGATTGCTCCAGGAGTTCGGTATTCCACTCGCCGTCGCCGCATGACGCACACTTTGCCCTATTTTAGATATATCAAATTCAAAAAATCGTGAAATCGCTGTACATTTACATCAATTTCAAACTTCTCCCTCATTTTTTTAAAATATTTACTCCAGGAATTTGTCGCTGCATGACGCACGCCTCTGACCGTGATCACATTCGTGCAAACCCTTCGCATGGCTCTTTTCTGCGACTGGTCTGTGAAGCAATGATACAAAATAGTTACAAATACCACGCAAAAACGTCCAAATATGAAAATGTATATCAATAAAAAGAATCTGTTCAGAGTATTGGTATATATCAATATTTACAATTATTATGTACAAAGTTAAAACGCAAACAAAGTTGGGAAGATCATTTCAATTTACAACACGGTCAAAATTTTTCCGAGAAGCGAGAAGCTCCCCCGCATCGTCCCGTCCGCGCTTGTTTTGTAAATTGTGCTGATTCTGTGGCATATCCTGCAAACCGCCACCAAACCTGCAAAGGCAATAATAATACCGTATTGTTTTTTGAAAAATCGAAAACATCTAAATTGACAGCAATGTTCCATTTTTTCATTACATTTTTCAAATTTTGGGTTATACTGTGGGGGTGGTTCGTGCAGCACGGTGACCTTGTCCGCATGGATAGTCAGGCTCGCTCCCCACACCGTCCTGTAAACAAGTATAAATGAAAATTAAACGAGTTGATTTCCATTTACTTTTCGTTTGCTTTGAGTGAAAATCAAATACTTAATAGAATAGAGCCGCTTTTGTATGTCGTAATGCTCGACAGCGCCTACACCATAGGGTGTTTGCACCCAATTCACATGCCATGGATCTTTCGCGCCTCCTGGCAGTGGCCTCGTTGACATCGGCTGCGGAGCGTTGGTCATCTTCTTTTTCTAACTTTGTGTGTTCTTTTTTATTAGTAAATAAATTGAATCAATTAATAATGTGACAAATAAAAACGATTATTGTATGTCGGAAGCGTCCACCTCGATCTGCTTCACAGCACTGAAACCATCCTCCTGGTCTGACCTGCCTATAGAGTACTGAATTTGAATTGAAAATGATGATGATTTTGTTGAACCACAACGCATGCATGCACACATATCCAATATAAATCTAAATGCTATCACTCGTCTACCATACGCATTCATCTAAAATGAAATGATTCATCAAACTTTATACATATAAAACCCACTCCCACCACCACCAGTGCGCCGCGCACCATGTCGTTCCAATATTGCTATCGGCCAAGTAAACGATATTATGGTGGCACCCGCTTGTAACTGCTGTAGTAGTTTATTTGAAAATGACGGATTGTCTAGAGTTTCCGGGAGGAGGAAGCAGAATATGATTGTATATTTGCATAAATCTATGGAAAACAGATCTGCTTTGATGAAAGAGGTTCTATCCGCTACACTTGCTGTACATGCGTTCCGTCTCGCGACCTGCAAAAGACCATCATCCAAATCAACCCCGACAGCCTGCGCACCTCATGTAAAAAAACAAAATTAAAAACAATCTTTCATTGTCGACGTAATACCAAGAAAAACATACCTAATTTCGCCGCTGCAACCACTATTCGCCCTTCCCCGCACCCAAGGTCAACAATGGTGTCCTTCGCACTACAACCGCTCTCTGCTAGCGCTCGGTCTAAAGGTGACGACTGAACTTCCAAAAAAGGAGCTACAAACCCATCTGCCCAATTGTACCCTCAAAGAAAAATGAATAAACTGTCTTTTAGAGTGTGCAATCATTGAAAAAATGTTTGCTTGCCCTGTGTCAAACCAGTGTGGGTGCCTTGCGGTTTCAGCAACATCCGTCTATGCCGCTCCCCCTCCTCTGTATCCAGGATCCCCTCTAGCGAACCGCATGCTTTACACGTCAGATCGTACACGCTCCCTCTGCACAGAGGACACGTCGCCGACGTCCCAACAGACCCCATCCGCCGTCTTATCTTACTTAGTGAATGAACCGACCGAAAAAGAACAAACATAAGAGTACTAAAACGTGCTGGGCAATAATTCTAAATACTTTGGGGTTATTTTTACAATTCATGAGAAAGATAAACCGTTTAAACAAGATATACGCTTAAAAACTACACACACATTAAATTTGAACAAGACGCGTAGCAAAACAACGGCTGGTCATGGTATGTACAAACGCGATATTTTCACCTCAGGTGGTATATATGCTGCGTTGTAATTATTATGTAACTTAGCGCGGTTCCTGGCAAGCATTAATTTGTTTTTCTTGGCCATTCACGTCATAACGATTCCCAACGCATTTTCCGTATTTTTGTGACAAAATCCCACACGTCACCATGTGCGTAGAGTTGCAGCACGCCCGACTCCCCTATTCGTCCAAGCGCCTTGTGCAGAGTCGCTGTGAACAAACGATCAAAATCAAAAATTGAAAATACAAATAGAATATGAGGGTGGTTTGATGTACCTGCTGTGGCTAATGCGTTTGCGTCTACTAAATGTAGGAGGATACATCGGATTAGGACATCTGGCAGTTTCAAAAGATTGAAAGCGTGAGCGGCGACTCGCTGCCGTTTTGACGGAGAAGGTAAATCCCGGTCTGGAGTGTGTAACAAACGTAATGAATGCTCCCCTAACATCAATGCGAAAATGCATGAGACCCCCGCCATTCTATTCAACCAATGAAAATCTTCGCGCGTAAAAACACTGGTCAACAATCTCCTTATTAAAATTTGCACATCACTATTATGATGGTGATGAGCAAAGGTATATCTTATAGGCTGTAATACGATGTCCAGCATGGTATGAACCAAATTTCGATGTCGATTCAAGATGCAATAGCTCAAAGCACTTTCGCCCAATCGGTCTCTGGCGAGCACGGACGCTTTGGTTGGAAGGCCGCGTTCGGAAGGTCGGAGTAGCTGGTTGCATTTATGCACTTCCTCCTCGGTGAGCTGTACCCGCCGGGAGAGGCTGAGGAGAATTTGCGTGCTGGATAGCAGATCTACAATATCAACTCGGTGCTTCGTCATCGCATGCTCGAGTGGGGTGCCGGGGGGTAATAAGGGGTTGAACAATCCGCTATGGTCGATTTCCGATCCTGCTTGTAGCAATTCATGCACCAATAACGCGCAGGGCCCGCCGGCGGCGTAATGCAACGGGCTGCACCCACTACGATCGCGGATTTTTACATCGGCCCCATGGTTTAGTAGGTGAGGTAGGATGGTTCTTCGCTGCTCATCAGTTTTTTGTATGAAGAGGACGTGAAGTGGAGTTTGCCCTTCGGTTGAGTAGATGCCCGTTGACGCTGGGATTTGTGCGTGCCGTCGGTGATTTGGATTTGCTCGGTGGGAGAGTAGTGTGGTGACGAAATCCGATGTGGGGAAGGGTGAGCGCGTGGCGTGAAACAACGCGGTTTCGCCATTGGAATTTCCCCATAACTGACTTGACCCAAGCTCGGTCCCATCATCGTACACTACATCCGGCCGCGCGCCTCCTTCCAGCAATAACTGCAAGATGAGCTTAAACTTCGGGTCGGCGTTCCGCGCATGTTGGATCACATACAGCACTCGCGGTGTAGGCGCGCTGTGGCCTGACCGCGGGCGGGCTTTCATTAACGTGTTTACGTCGATTTTAGGGTTTGATAGTAAATGTTTGATTGCGTCCGTATCCGCGCGAATGATGGCGTCGTCTAAATCATCCTCCAGCATGTCGCTCGTTCGCTCCTCAGCCGTCTCATCCGAGTCTGTGCTAGCAGATGTTGGCTGTGTTTCTTCTGCATGGCTTAATGCGTGCGCAAGGTCGCCAAATACAAACCCCTCCTGCTCACCTGATTGTCCATTCACAACACAATTAATTAATCATAATTATGCATAAAACAATCATCCGATTCAAATCAGAAGACAAACGCTTACTCCCATGACCGTGGTTAGTTCGTAAAGCGGTAGCACATTGAACAAGATACAACAATTGAACCATGGTTGGGTTAGCGAGTCTGATGATACATTGTAAATTTCGCAGAAAGACTAGAAATAATTGAAAGACTTTTGACAAAAATATGATGTTTTACAATAAGGAATTAAATTAATCATTCATTTTTGAACCAAATGAGAAACGATAACGACATACAATAAACCAAACCGTGAACACCAAAACCATATTAATGCTTCGCCGCTTCAAGCTCATGCTTACAGCAATCACTACACCGCGTGCCTTCACACGATGGCCGGGGGCGCAGCGCCGCATCGACCTTCGTTTGCAAATTCGGTGCACAGGAGCTGCATTGTAATGTAATCGTATCCAAACTACCTACCTCACCGTCGGTCCGCCCTAACAACTCGCCTTTTATGGTAGAGGCATGGATGGCTAGGAATGGATCGCCTGGGAAAGACTGCCGAACGTTTTCAATTTGGTATTTGCGAAACAAACCAAACTGGTGCTTAAGCCTCTCCTGTTTTTCATAAGACAACTGTCCAATAACATCAAAATCAAATTTTGGTAACTCCATCTCCTCCGCCTGACCATCATTGAGCACGCGGCCCCGCGATTCCAACACCTCAATGTAACACTGCAGCACCTGCCAGCGCAATGACTCCCTGAAAACATACGATTCCAGTTTTAAATGCATGCACCGGTCCCACACTAACAAATCCCAGGTCGCCCATGCGCAGAGAAAAGTATGCTCAGGGTATTTTAACGCGCAGTGCATTAAATCTTTCAAAACACGGACAGTGGGCGGAAGAGGCCGCGTTTCTAGCTGCGCGATTAAATCCGGTACCTACCAAAATGAAGAATAATTCGTTTTCTTTTTGACACATCAAAATCTACAATCATTTTCAAATCGTATCTTTTAAAATACCTGTTCCACGTAAGCGACCGCTGCCTGGATACAAAATCGGGGCACATGCTGTCTGCAGGTTTCACTCAAAGGCAGCAACCACCCACCTCGTTTGGGTAAAAACCATGAAAATCCAAACTTTTCACCAAAGACAAACAATTCCATCGTCCTCACCACACTTCCCGCATAAGCGTGTCCATACAACGACCGATACGGCCGGGCAAAATGGCCGCGGCGAGGGTTACCCAAGCGGAAAATGTATTGGTCGATCCACGCGTACAATCGGTTTGTACCGAAAGGTAATGGTGTGTCATCCTGGCGAAGCAGCACGTTGGGCATCTTATACGTAACGTCCAATTCAGTATACGCTGTAATCTCGCTTTTAACCTTAGACAACCTGTGGCTTCCCTTCATCGTGACGGCACCGGACCACTGGTTTCCTAAAACTGTCTTCAGCATTTGAAAAACCCAGATCTTGCCCAACACCGCAGATAGAAAAAAACAGACCACGCATGTCCTCGGAAAGATAAACGCTGGGTCACCTGCATGCCAAACGGAAAATAACTTCTCCCTGCAAAATATCAATTTAAACACCGCAAACTTCGTCACATGCACCACACCCACCGTCGCGACCAAACACCAAACTACAAAACTCCTCAAATTCTCATGCCCAATACACGTGCCAATCCACACACAATGGTGATCCCAACCGGGTACGCAGCGATCGCAAATACTACAATGGCTTACATTCCAAGGCTTATCCACTGTACAAGACTCGCACACCATCCTCTGCCCGTGGTGCACCGCATTAGTCAGCGGCTCCACCTGCCTCCTATACTTCCTAACGCTTCCCGGCCCAATTGCATACACAACCAAAGTCCAAAATAGAAACGAACCATATAAAAATGTAAAATACCCAATCTTAAAATATTCAAACCGGCTGCGCGGGCTTTCGAATGGGTTACTCCGCCATTGTACAAGAAAAGCCACTGCCAGTGCAAGCACGGCGTGCAAACCAATGAAGACAAACGCCCTGACGACCCGATACTTCATCAGCCCGGCATCCACAATCCGACTCTTCCACCACTTCCTTCCCGCGAGCAGCGGCTGCATCAAGCCAGCCAAATCCTCCTTCTTGATGGTCGGGAAGGAGAAATCCATCTGCGCGCTTTCCATTGCTTCAATAACACTACTGTCATTCTCTAAGCAATAATGCACAGCCTGCAAAAACCAAACCAAAATCCAATAAAACCAAATTCACCGACGCATGAACAAAAACTACATACCTGAACATGAGACGCATCAAGCGGGTGTGGTACCTTTCTATGATACGTCCTCAACGCCGAATCAACCAGATCGTCCACATCGAGTAAATCTAGCACATCCGCAGAGTCAAATTCCACGCTGGAATAAGTGCCTTCCACAACGAGGGGCGATTGGACATCGTTCAGTGATGATGGTACAAGAATAGATGGGGGACGCATCTTTTTTTCTTTTTGAAATTGTAATATGGACTGTAAATACCGTGGGGAGAGAATGTTTACGATCTTTCTATCATTTGAAAAGAATTAATCATCATTAAACGTTGCATTTTGCATTTCAAATACAACTGCACATGACGACTCTGAATGTGTAGAACAAAACGAGTAGAGTAAATTACATTTGTAATTTTGTAATGATGGCCTTAAACCCGGTGGCCACTGGTCCTCGCGGTACTGGAGTAAATTTGCCATTCAATTGGGGTCTTTTCATGGATCTTTTCAAATGAGATTGCAGCGGCGGCGACGGTGCTGTTGACTTGTGAGAATAATTTCTGTTTCGGGTAAAAACTCTCGCGAAGGCTCGACGCAGCACCTGGACTTTTGCAGCTTGTTAGAATGAGGTTATCCCCTTGCGACCTTCATCATGTGAAAACTGAATAAACGCAATTAAACTTACAACAACATAAACCAAGATAAATGACTTGAGTCAAAAAATTAATCAATCCGTATCAGAATCCAACGCAATTATTGTGTCTGTATCCTTGGATAGCGACGCAGGGGCGAAACGGCGCGGGGACATACTTGCCACGGCGAAGGCGGTGCTTGTGGGGGAGATTTCACTTTGCGTTGCTGCCACGCTACTACCTAGCCGCGAGCGCAGCTGAGAATTCTCCAGCTCAAGCTGCTTCACCCTACTCTCGGCAAGCTCCCGCTTATTGATCTCCTGCTGCAACAGCCCTAACAAATGCATCTCCCTGGAAGGGCTACGGGCTGCAACACCGACACCGCTGCTCGCGTTCACCATTGGCGATCCTTGTATCGCGATATTACTGCTTCTGCCTGTATTATCCATATGCGAGGGCGTTATGTTTGGAGACATCGACGGCGAGCCACTTGAATTTCCGCCAAGGCTACCAACGCTGCTACCCCGCAGGAAAAGATTGGGTAAGGTATTAGGTTGTTTTTGCTGTATGTTAATCTGCTTGAATTGCTTTTCCGGTGGTGAAATCGATGGCCCCGCACTCCCGAGCAAGTCCTAAATAGCAAATAATTACATGGATTTTTGCAATCGAAATACTGAAATTATTGATGACTTTGAAATGTAAATATCTACGTGCAATTCCGACTCTTCTTCGGGGCCGTCAGCTATCAATGGACTTGAGAAATTACTCCACAGTAACCGCTTGCCTTGCGCGCCCAGGTTTGCATTCGCGTCCGCCCTATCATTTAACACATTGTTACTATGCCCCTTTACCTTAACAAACGACACCCGCCTGGTTTCACATACTTGACCCAGCAAACCCTTACAACTTTCGGCTAGTTCTACATTTTTGTTCGCGTTGAATGTGCCAGATGCAATCTGCGCAGCGTATTCACTATCATAATGTATCCGCAACCTGAAACAAGAAAATTAATGAGACCTCCATCAAAATCATGGCGTCTTCTCGTCCATTCTAGCGAACACGCAAAAAGATGGATTGAAGTATATTCCCTTACTTGGACTCAAATTGATTTCCGCCCGCCTGCTGGAGCACCCATCGGCATGCAAACCCGATGGCAGATAGTTCCCCTGTGTTATTGGTTCCGCTGGTAGCCCCTATAAACAGATCATCCGATGACTCAAACGCCACCGGCCCGTAAAAATCCTCTAGTAATTCCCCACGCTTCACGCAGAAACCCCAGCCGGCAGCGCCCT
>JACLAD010003336.1_pt1 | contig 12735 bp, 13 predicted proteins | sample 8027901 | NCBI WGS metagenome assembly JACLAD01 (sample SAMN15725071, study PRJNA655200) | protist metagenome | isolation source: fluorescence activated cell sorting (FACS) single amplified genomes of... | place: Spain: Blaines Bay Microbial Observatory, Mediterranean Sea | collected 2016-07-05
ATATCGAAGAATTGGGTGTTAAGCGCGCCGTAGCGCGTGCGAATGCTGCAGATATTCGCGCGGTATTGTCGTTAGATGGTGTTGTGCCTGAGGGAATCGAGATGAAGTCGGATGATATAGTGCTGCTGGCGAAATGCGATGATGGTTCCACAAAACTTGGTATTTCGGGGCGGACGGGTGCGGGGATTGACCGTTTTGTAGATCACCTAAGAGATGTATTAGAAGAAAAAACTTCTATTTCCGGTATTGCAACGCGTGAGCGGCATAAACAAGCTTTACAGGAAGCAGTGGTGGCCATGGACAAGGCTTTGTCATTTTTAGAGATTGGACCGGATGTTTATGAGTTAACAGCAGAAGAACTGCATCGGGCTTGCCGTGCGATGGATGGTCTTATTGGGAGGATTGGGATAGAATCTATCCTGGATGAAATTTTTAGCAGCTTTTGTTTGGGAAAATGATGGAGTGTTTCACGTGAAACATTTTGATTTGATTGTTGTTGGCGGTGGGCATGCAGGTTGTGAAGCGGCGGCGGCGGCGGCGCGTATGGGCGCACAAACGGCATTAATAACATTATCCTCTTATGATTTTGGCGCGATGTCCTGTAATCCGGCAATCGGGGGTTTGGGTAAGGGTCATCTGGTGCGCGAAGTTGATGCACTTGATGGTATTATGGGCAGGGCCGCGGATCAGGCGGGCATTCAATTTCGTTTACTTAACCGCCGCAAGGGGCCAGCTGTGCAAGGCCCGCGCGCGCAGGTGGATCGGAAATTGTACCGCGCGGCGATTCAGGTGCAGTTAAAGGCAACGAAAAACCTGACTTTATTACATGGTGAGGTTGTGGATCTACTAGGCTCATCGTCTAACGTATCTGGTGTTGTATTGGCGGATGCTTCAGAACTGCGATCACATTCAGTGATCTTAACCACGGGCACGTTTTTACGTGGAATTATTCATATTGGGGATGTTTCTCGCCCAGGTGGCCGAATGGGCGATAAGCCATCCGTAAAGCTCGCGCAGCGGATTGATGAGTTTGGATTATCCTTGGGGCGGTTAAAAACAGGTACTCCTCCGCGATTGGATGGCACAACAATTGATTGGCAGGGTTTGGAAACTCAGCCAGGCGATGACGTGCCGACGCTGTTTTCATTTTTATCCAAAGAACCAGCGGTACGGCAAATCGCCTGCGGCATAACGCATACAAATGAGAAAACACATGAGATTATTTGTAAAAACCTAGATCGCTCAGCGATGTATAGCGGTCAGATTCATGGGGTGGGTCCACGCTACTGCCCATCGATCGAAGATAAAATCGTTAGGTTTGTTGATAAAACATCGCATCAAATTTTTCTGGAGCCTGAAGGTCTGGATGTGTCTACGGTTTATCCGAATGGTATCTCAACCTCGCTTCCAGAAGATATACAGGAAGAGTATGTGCGATCTATTGCGGGATTGGAAAACGTAATTATCACGCAGCCAGGTTATGCGATTGAATACGATTATGTTGATCCGCGATCGCTGGATATGTCGCTGGCTTTGCGCAATGTCCCAGGTTTGTATTTAGCGGGACAAATTAATGGCACCACTGGCTATGAAGAGGCTTCAGCGCAAGGCTTGGTGGCGGGTCTATCGGCTGCTGCGCAGGCCTTAGGTCGTGATGGTCCCAGCTTTTCTCGAAGCGACAGTTATATTGGTGTGATGCTCGATGATCTTATATCGCGCGGGGTCAGCGAGCCTTATCGTATGTTTACGTCGAGGGCGGAATTTCGTCTTTCGCTACGTGCAGATAATGCAGATCAACGTTTGACGCCTCAAGGGATTGAGTTGGGCTCTGTGGGTTCACAGCGGCATGCGGCCTTCGAGTTGAAACAAGGGAAACTGGCCAAGGCCACGGCGCAATTGCACGCGGATAGTTTTACCCCATCTCAATTACAGGCTGGTGGTATCGAGGTAACTCAAGATGGTTCACGCCGCTCGTTATATCAGGTTTTGTCTTTCCCCAAGGTGACGTTTGAGGATCTTCTTACCATATCTCCCAATTTGCGCGATATTGAGCCTGATATCGCAGCACAATTGAGCTGCGATACTTTATATTCAAATTATATTGCGCGGCAGAAAAAAGATGTTGAAGCAATGCAGCGTGACGAAGCACTTAAAATACCAGAAGGGTTTACTTATACAGATATTGATGGCCTCTCATCAGAGCTTCGCAAAAAACTTGCGGATCGCCAGCCCGAGAATTTGTTACAAGCGCAAAAGGTTGAAGGGATGACCCCGGCTGCGACCATGCTATTATTGGCAAAACTGCGCCAGTTTAAGCGTCTTAAAGCCGGATGACCGCGCAATACAGCCTTTTTGCTGATTTAAATGTTTCACGTGAAACATTTAACGCGCTGAAATCGTATCAGCGCTTACTTGAAAAATGGACTACACGGATCAATCTTATTTCAAAATCCACGCGTGATGACGTGTGGACTCGCCACATTTGCGATTCTGCCCAGGTGATGGCGCTTGCGTCAAAGCACGCTGTGCATTGGATTGATATTGGCAGTGGGAGTGGATTGCCAGGATTGGTTGTTGCGGTTTTAGCTCAAGAGTTTAATCCACAGCTGCATGTGACCTTGATTGAAAGCGATCAGCGAAAAGCGGTGTTCTTACGCACTGTTGTGCGGGAATTGAAATTGGGCGCAACGGTTTATGCCAAGCGCATCGAGGCTGTAGGCCCTTTAAAAGCTGACGTTATTTCTGCTCGCGCTCTGGCTGATTTGAATAATTTGTTAAGCGTTTCAAATCCTTTCACGGGGGAAAATACGCAATGTTTGTTCATGAAAGGTAAAAACTGGTCAAAAGAAGTAAAAGAAGCTGAAAAAATATGGAAATTTGAAGTAGAGCGCTTTATCAGTAAAACTAACCATGAGGCAGTGATATTAAGTGTAAGGAATGTGACAGGTGCGTCATGCAGCGAATAAAAAAATGGCTAAAATCATCTCGATTACAAACCAAAAAGGCGGTGTTGGCAAAACCACCACCTCGATAAATTTGGCGGCTGGGCTTGCGGAATCAGGTTTAAAAATACTGATTGTTGATTTAGACCCCCAAGGCAATGCTTCAACCGGCTTGGGGATAGATTTGAGCGCGCGCACCACAACTATCTTTGATCTTTTGCTTGATCCTTCTCATCTTAAAAACACTATCATAGATACTAATATTAAGGGCCTAAGCGTTATTCCATCAACCGTTGATTTAAGTTCAGCTGAGTTTGAATTGGTCTCAAATGAAAAGCGCAGTTCGCTTTTATTAGATGCTTTGCGGCAAGACAGCATGAAAGCTTACGAGTTTGATTACATCCTGATCGATTGCCCTCCATCGTTATCGCTTTTAACGGTGAATGCGATGGTAGCTTCAGATTCGGTTCTTATTCCTTTGCAAAGCGAGTTTTTTGCGTTGGAGGGCCTGTCTCAGTTGATGTTAACGGTGCGTGAAGTACGTAAAACCGCCAATAAAGACCTGCGTATTGAGGGAATTGTGTTAACAATGTTTGATCAGCGCAATAATTTATCGCTGCAAGTCGAGCAAGATGCGCGCGATAACCTTGGTGAATTGGTGTTTCAGGTCAAAATTCCGCGGAATGTACGTCTAAGCGAAGCGCCGTCTTTTTCAATGCCGGTTTTGCAATATGATAGCCTGTCAAAAGGTGCCATGGCCTATCGGGCCTTAACGCAGGAATTTTTGAAAAAAAATCTGGCGATAGCATCGGTGAAAGAGATCTAAATGGTTGATAAAAAAGGAAAGGTTCGTGGCCTTGGACGGGGCTTATCGGCGTTAATGTCCGATGTTGGTTCTACATCAACAGAGCAGAGGAAATCAGAGCATTCTATTGCTGTTAAAAGGGATATGAATGTTCCTATTGAGAAAATATTTCCCAATCCAGATCAGCCGCGCCGCAATTTTACCGAAGAAAACCTAAATGATCTTGTAAATTCTATCCGCGCAAAAGGCATTATTCAGCCGCTGATTGTGCGTGAGCGCCCCGAGCATGAGGATGAGTTTGAGATCGTAGCGGGTGAGCGTCGGTGGCGCGCGGCGCAGATTGCGCAATTGCATATGCTACCCGTCGTGCTGCGCAGATTTTCAGATACTGAAGTGCTAGAAGTGGCAATTATCGAAAACATCCAGCGAGCCAATTTAAATCCGGTCGAAGAAGCGCAGGGGTATAAAAATTTAATGGAGCGTTTTGGGTGTACGCAAGAACAAATGTCAGAGGCGATTGGAAAAAGCCGTAGCCACATTGCCAATCTTTTGCGCTTGTTAAACCTTCCCGATGAGATTTTAACTTATTTACGGGAAGAGCAATTGAGCACGGGTCACGCTCGGGCGTTAATTAAGTCAGATGACCAAGTGGACCTTGCGCGCCAGGTCATCAGAAAAGGGCTGTCGGTGCGCGAGACTGAGCGGCTTGTAAAGCGGGCGGCGCAAGCCGGTGGGCCAAATGATAAATCGAAGCGCAAGGCGCGAAACTCAGCGGAAAAAAATTCAGATACGTGCACTTTGGAAGCTGATTTATCCGCAGGATTGGGAATGAAAGTCTTTGTTTCACATATAGATGGAACAGAAAAAGGAACAATATCAATTACTTATAGTGATCTTGATCAATTGGATGATCTGTGTCGGATTTTAAGTGCTACGCAGCAGGCCGAGTCCAAATAAACAATAAAACGCAGCCCAAGACGGCTGCTTGTATTGTTAATATTAGCAGTTTCACACCGGTGATGACAGAAATTGTGAAAACCAAGGCAATCGATATTGTGGCCATTTTTTTTCCTTTTATAGAAATTGCGCCTGATTGACGCCAATCTTGGATCATTTGTCCAAAAATCGGATGGGTCAATAACCAGTCATGCAACCGGTTTGAGCTTTTTGCAAAGCAAAACGCTGCAAGCAATATAAAGGGTACGGTTGGGAGAAGCGGCAAAACAACTCCCAAGCATCCCAATCCCAACGCGATTAAACCGAAGACTAACCAAATAATCCACATGTCAGGCCTTCAATAAGGAATTGATAACAGAGTTTAACAAGGCAGTGCCCGACCGCGTGGCTTTAAGAGTTTTATCGCTGCGTGTAAGCAATCCCATGTCTTCGAGGGAGATTTGAGTCTTGATATTTAGTGGCGCCCCTGCCAAATTCTCAAAGCGCTCCAAATTAATACCGTCTTTGAGCCGTAGCCCCATCAGCAAATATTCTGCGGCTTGTGCGGTTCGATCGATTTGCTGCGCAAATTTCTCTCCAGTGCCTTGGTCAACTGCGGAAAGCCATTTATCAGGGTTGTAAAATGCTTCGGTAGCAAATTTTTGACCCTTTAACGTCAACCTCCCATGAGCTCCTGGGCCAATACCGGCGTAATCGCCATAGCGCCAATATATCAAATTATGCAGGCATTCTGCTCCTTCCCTTGCATGATTTGAAACCTCATATGCAGGCATATTATGCGCATCGCATAAAGATTGAGTAAGCTCATAAAGATCTGCGCCAAGATCATTGTTTGGCAGTCCAAGTAGACGGCCGATTTTGTAGCGATCGCCAAAGGCGGTTCCGGCCTCTACGGTCAATTGATAAAGCGAGAAGTGATCAACCGTCATTGCAAGCGCCTCGTTCAATTCAGCCCGCCACTGCGCAAGAGTTTGATATTGTCGCGCATAAATTAAATCGAAACTGACGCGGGCAAAAATACTGCGCGCGGTTTCAAACGCCAATCGGGCTTCTTGCGCGGTATGCAATCGGCCAAGTCTACGCAAATCAAGATCATTTAGCGCCTGTATCCCCATTGAAATCCGGTTCACGCCCGCATTTTGATAGGCCGCAAAGCGGCCTGCTTCAATCGAGGTTGGGTTGGCTTCAAGCGTAATTTCCAGTTGATTGCTGACAGGAAAGCTGGATTTAATGGCGCCAATAACCCTCTCAACAATTTCGGGATCCATCAGGCTGGGCGTGCCACCGCCGAAAAAAACACTGTTGACCGAGCGTGGGCCAACGGTATTTCTTACCCGCTGGATTTCGGATAAATAACCTTTAATCCATTTTTTTAGTTCAATTTTTTTAGATACATGGCTATTAAAATCGCAATAGGGGCATTTAGCAGCGCAAAAAGGCCAATGGATGTATATTCCAAAGCCCCCATGTGTCCAATCATCCACCAAAGCATTCTCGTATCAGTTTTTCAAAGGCTTTGGCGCGATGGCTGATGCGGTTCTTTTCCCAACGATCCATTTCTGCGAAGGTGATGTCATAGCCGTCAGGTTGAAAAATTGGATCATAGCCATGGCCTTGGTTTCCGCGCATCGGCCATATCACTTGGCCAGTTATAATTCCTTCAAACACCGCATCGGTTCCATCCGGCCAGGCCAGTACTAAAGTACAACAAAACTGGGCGATGCGAGGGGCAGGCGCGTTTATTTTTTCAAGCTCAAAATGCGCCTTTTCCATTGCTATTTTAAAATCACGCCCTTTGAAGGTTTCTGCCCAATCGGCGGTGTAAACCCCAGGAGCACCGTTTAGCGCGGCGATTTCAATACCGCTATCATCAGCCAGCGCGGGCGAGCCCGTCTCTTTTGCCGCAGCATGGGCTTTTATGCGGGCATTGCCCACAAAGCTGGTTTCGGTTTCTTCTGGTGCAGGCAGGTTTAAACCGTCAGCCCCAGCCACGTTTACATTAAATGGCGCAAGAAGAGCAGCGATTTCTTCAAGTTTGCCTTGGTTATGGGTGGCCAATACCAAGCGATCTTTTTGAACTAAACGTCTCATCCAACGGCTTTGAGCTGCGTTTCCACCAATGAGGCCACGCCGGCTTCTGCTAAATCTAACAATTGGTTCATTTGCTCGCGCGAGTAAGTAGTACTCTCAGCGCTCATCTGGGTTTCGATCATTTGGCCGTTTGCCAGCATGATGAAATTCCCATCTACGCCGGCTTCACTGTCCTCAGGATAATCTAAATCAAGCACGGCTTGATCGGCGTAAATTCCACAGCTGACCGCTGCCACGGGCGAAATTAGCGGGTCTGAAAGCACCCCGTCATTTTTTAACAATTTGTTGATCGCTAGTTTTAACGCAACCCAGCCACCAGTAATTGAGGCGCATCTTGTGCCACCATCAGCCTGAATCACATCGCAATCCACAGTAATTTGGCGCTCGCCCAATGCTAAACGATCCACGCCCGCCCGCAGTGATCGACCGATTAGGCGTTGAATTTCTACGGTCCGCCCGCCTTGTTTACCAGCTGTTGATTCGCGGCGCATGCGCGATCTGGTTGATCTTGGTAGCATGCCATATTCCGATGTTACCCAGCCAAGCCCGGATCCCTTGATGAATGAAGGCACTCGATCTTCGATGGTAGCTGTGCACAGAACATGTGTGTCGCCCATTTTGATCAGACACGACCCTTCGGCGTGTTTGGTCACCCCGGTTTCAATTTCCACCGAACGCATTTCATTTAATTTTCTTCCTGAGGGACGCATGTTATAAACCTTTCTTTGTTGCACTGATGCATACAAGCGGCTGATATAGAGACGCAACCCCGATAACTTTGATCTGGGCGCTGCTTTTGGGGTTTTAAAAAGGATTCGGCGATATGGGTAGCCCAGATCTTTTAAATGATATGAATGAACGGTCGCGGGAAATTTTTCGCAGGCTGGTTGAGGGCTATTTAGAAAGTGGTGGCCCAGTTGGGTCGCGCACGCTCACCCGTACCTTAAATGAAAAGGTCAGCGCGGCCACTGTGCGCAATGTGATGCAGGATCTTGAATTTTTAGGCTTGCTTGACAGCCCGCATATCAGTGCGGGGCGGGTGCCTACGCAATTGGGGTTGCGCATGTTCGTGGATGGTCTGTTGGAAGTGGATCAGCTTAGCAAGGAAGATCAGCTTAAGCTGGATCAAACCGTTGATCCCAGCAGCCAAGATGTTAGCAGCGTTTTGGACCGCGTGGGATCAACGCTTTCTGCGTTAACCCATGGGGCCTCTTTGGTGTTAACACCAAAGCAAGAACAGCCCATAAAACATATTGAGTTCGTGTCTTTATCCCCCGATCGGGCTTTGGTTGTTCTTGTTTATTCCAATGGCGATGTTGAAAACCGCCTATTTACGCCGCCGGTCGGGCAAACGCCCAGCGCGATGCGCGAAGCAGCGAATTTCTTAAACGCGGTGCTTGAAGAGCGCACGTTAAGCGAATTGCTTTCGACTATTCAAAATGATGTCGATTTAAGACGGCAAGAAATTGATAGTTTGGCGCAAGAATTGGTGACGCAAGGCTTGGCTGTTTGGCAAACCCAAGGCGATGATAATGAACGCCTGATCGTGCGCGGGCGCGGTAATTTACTGGAATCAGAGGCGCATGAAGAGGATTTACAGCGCATCCGAAATCTGTTTGATGACTTGGAACGCAAGCGCGATATCGCAGAATTCCTTGAACTGACTGAGCAAGGCGATGGTGTGCGCATTTTTATTGGCTCAGAGAACAAACTTTTTTCACTTACGGGTTCCTCTTTGGTTGTTTCTCCCTATATGAATCCAGAACGTAAAATTGTTGGGGCTATCGGAGTGATTGGACCAACGCATTTGAATTATGGTCGGATTGTGCCGTTGGTTGATTATACCGCGCAATTGGTAGGTAAACTTATTTCCGACCGCATTGAAAGGTAAGTTATGGAAGAGTCAAAAGCAGAAGAATTTTTGGATGATATTCATCAAATGCAAGAGGCAGAAGATGCGCTTGAGGGAGAATTGATTGATATCACTCAAGAGGATGCGCAAACCGATAAGGTTGATGAATTGGCCGCTGTAACTGCAGAGCGAGATGAGTATCGCGATCGGTTTGTGCGCGCATTGGCGGATGCTGAAAATTCGCGCAAACGGGCCGACAAAGACCGCCGTGAGGCAGAAAATTACGGTGGTTCGAAAATGGCGCGCGATTTACTGCCTGTTTATGATAACATGAAACGCGCGGTTGAAGCGGCGGTTGACGAGCAAAAGGAAGCCGCGGCAGCACTGATCGAAGGCGTTGAGTTGACGATACGAGAATTGTTGAACGTATTTAAAAAGCATGGTATGCAGCCAATTAAACCGAAAGTCGGCGACCGCTTTGATCCGCAGTTACATCAAGCAATGTTTGAAGCGCCGTTACCGGGAACAAAAGCTGGTGATATCATTCAGGTATCCGCTGAGGGCTTTATGTTGCACGATCGGTTGCTGCGTCCCTCGCAAGTTGGCGTTTCCTCGACTCCCGAATCTTAAAGTGGTTTTACGGCGGCAAAGTCATCGCTTTATTGGTTTTGCCGCGCCTTTTAACTCATATAGTTTCTGAAGCGCTTCTTTTGGCGTCAGCTCATCAGGATGCAGCGCCTCGAGCATTTCTAAAGCGGGTGATGCGGCGGCTTGCGGTGGGAGCGGTGCTTCAGAGCTGTGCGAAAACAGTGGTAAATCTTCGATAACGGCTTGCTGGCCGTTGCTTCCCGCCTCGCACTCGCCTTTTTCCAAAGCATCCAAAACTACCCGCGCGCGCTCGACCACCAATAAAGGAAGGCCTGCTAATTGTGCCACTTGCACCCCGTAAGAACGATCTGCTGCCCCTTGGCGCACCTCGTGCAAAAAGATTATATCGCCGTACCATTCTTTTACTGCAACGGTGGCATTTTCAACCCGGTCTAGTTTGTCGGACAGTGCTGTGAGCTCATGATAATGAGTGGCAAAAAGCGCTCGTGATTGGTTCACATCATGCAGATGTTCGAGCGTTGCCCATGCTATGGAAAGCCCGTCATAGGTTGCGGTGCCACGGCCAATTTCATCTAAGATCACCAGCGCTTTTGCATCGGCCTGATTCAAAATCGCAGCGGTTTCGACCATTTCCATCATAAAAGTGGATCGCCCACGCGCCAAATCATCAGATGCGCCCACGCGGCTGAACAATTGACTGACCACCCCAATATGGGCGCTGCTGGCGGGCACAAAACTGCCCATTTGCGCCAATACCGCAATCAGCGCATTTTGTCGTAAAAACGTGGATTTACCGGCCATATTTGGGCCGGTTAACAGGCGAACCGCGCCCTCAGATAGGTCGCAATCATTGGCGATAAAATGCTGGCCACTGGAACTTAACGCACTTTCCACAACCGGATGCCGCCCGCCTTCAATAGCAAAGGCCCGGCTGTTATCCACCATGGGGCGTACCCAATTTTGTTGCTGCGCAAGATGTGCGAGTGCTGCCGCTACGTCAAGTTCGGCCAAGGCGGTGGCCAATCCATAAAGGCTTTCCGAGTGGTCGAGAGTCTCCGCGCTGAGCTGCGCGAATATTTCGTTTTCAATCTCGCTTGCCCGCTCGCTGGCATTTAAAATCTTGTTTTCAATCTCTGACAGGTTGACGGTGGTAAAGCGCACTTGATTGGCTGTGGTCTGTCGATGGATGAAAGTTTCTGACAGAGGCGGCCGTAGCATTTTATCTGCATGGGTCGCGGTGGTTTCGATGAAATAGCCCAAAACGTTATTATGTTTGATTTTTAACGAATCGATTTTGGCCAAGGCGCTATACTCGGCTTGCATTTGCGCGATCACTCCGCGGCCCTCATCGCGCAAATGCCGCTCATGGTCCAAATCGGGCTCAAAGCCTGCGGCTACGAATCCCCCATCACGCAACAGTAAGGGCAGATTTTCGTTCAACGCTCTTGACAACAGACTGATAAAATCGGTATATCCTATTAAATTTTCGTGAACCGTTTCTAATTCAGGGCATAAAGGAATTGTTTGCATTACATCGGCGATTGCTTGTGCTTGGCGCAGCGCGCTGCGGATGATTCCTAAATCTCTTGGTCCACTTCGGTTTAAGGCCAACCGCGAGATCGTCCGTGCCACATCCGGAATATGGCGCAAATGCTCGCGCAATTTATCCAGAACTGCGCTCTGCGCGATCAATGTGGAAATGGTGTTTTGTCGATTGTTCAAAACATCCATATCAAGCGAAGGAGAGCCGATGCGGTGTTCAAGCAATCTGCTGCCTGCAGCGGTTAATGTTTGATCAATAGTCGCCAATAAAGAGCCATTTCGCGTTCCTGAGAGCGCATGCGTAAGTTCAAGATTGCGCCGCGTGGCAGGATCTATTTGCATGGTTTTTGCGCTGATATGGCGTTTTGGCGGTTGCAACAGCGGCAGGCTGCCTTTTTGCGTGACGTCCAGATAATCAACTATCGCACCCAGAGCCGATAATTCCGCTCTTGAAAACTCTCCATATGAATCAAGCGTGGCCAGTTTAAAAGTTTTGAATAGTCTGTTTTCGGCTGATGTGCTGTCAAAACTGCTGGCGCTGATCGGTGTCGGCGCCGCGCCGCTTTCCACAATGATATTGTTTAAATCTTGAAAAGACTTTTCCGATAAAAGTACTTCTGAAGGTGCCAGCCGCGCCAATTCGGGCCCCAGTAATATCAAAGGCAGGGTACTGATGCTAAAATCACCGGTGGAAATATCCACCCAAGCCAGCGCAGAGTTATCGCGTATCTGCGCAAATGCGGCCAGAAAGTTATGCCGCCGCGCTTCAAGCAAGCTGTCTTCGGTTAGCGTTCCAGGCGTCACAAGGCGCACCACATCGCGCTTTACAACCGATTTACTGCCGCGTTTTTTTGCTTCGGCAGGGCTTTCCATCTGTTCGCAAACTGCCACGCGAAAGCCTTTTTGGATCAGCGTCAGCAAATACCCTTCCGAGGCGTGATGCGGTACCCCGCACATGGGAATATCATTGTCGAGATGTTTCCCGCGTTTGGTGAGCGCAATATCCAGCGCTTCTGCAGCAGCCACCGCATCTTCAAAAAACAACTCATAAAAATCACCCATGCGATAAAAAAGCAGGGCCTCAGGATATTGTGCCTTGATGTCAAGATATTGGGCCATCATCGGCGTCACGGTTTTGTCTCCCTAGGATTTTATCTTGCCCTCCAACGTATCTTTAGGCATCGCGAGAAGAAAGCCGAAAACGATCTTGATGTGTGCTAAAAAACTCATGATGATGTTGGTTCATACGCGACAAGGTGCAAAATGGGGGGTGTCTGCTACGGTTCCGATGATGACCCAACGTGATTTATCGCTTGCCTATTCGCCCGGCGTGGCAGTGCCCTGTGAAGCCATCGCCGAGAATACTGAGCCTGCCTATGATTATACAAATAAAGGCAATTTGGTCGCGGTTATTTCAAATGGTACAGCGGTTTTGGAGTTGGGTAATCTCGGAGTGCTAGGCAGCAAACCCGTGATGGAAGGCAAGTCGGTTATGTTTAAGTAGTTTGCGGATGTGAACAGCATGGGACCGCAGTGATTTGCGCCGCAGGGCTGATCAATGTGCTGCATATCAGCAATAAGAAAACCGAAGATGTCAAAATTGTTTTGTCTGCGACTCCAAAGGCGTGATTTATCAAGGCCGCACCGAAGAGATGAACCGGTAAAAACTGTCCCGGCTATATCCCATGACGTTACAAGCCTGCCACACAGACCCGAGCTGCTCGGCAAGTTCCGAAAGCCCGAGCTTTGGTTTGATGATCTTTTCTTGAATGCTTTTCATTGATCGACACTCCTTGTTGCGCTCCATAAAAGCATAAATGTCAGATCAAGTCAGGTGTTTTACACTGTAAGAGGCCTATGCCGTGCGCAAAGACGTGGTCGTTGCCACAGGGCACGGCAATTGCCCCAATCAGGTGAATAATGTTCTAGGGTCCCTG
>JACLAD010009621.1_pt1 | contig 12735 bp, 10 predicted proteins | sample 8027901 | NCBI WGS metagenome assembly JACLAD01 (sample SAMN15725071, study PRJNA655200) | protist metagenome | isolation source: fluorescence activated cell sorting (FACS) single amplified genomes of... | place: Spain: Blaines Bay Microbial Observatory, Mediterranean Sea | collected 2016-07-05
AAAAAATAAATATAAATCATTTAAAGCTAAGAGGCCTGTGAGGTTTAAGAAATATAGGCTCAATTTTCGTAAGTTAATCCCTACTAGGGGGGTTTATAAAAGGGGGTTTATAAAAAGATTCAGGACAAAATGGAAGATAAAGCACCTCCTTCTTAAGAGAAAAAAAAGTTGTGTTTTTAATAGAAATTATATTCATCGACCAGCTACTTTAATGAACTACTTTTTCATGGAAAATATAACACACGTACACCTACATTCACCCCTTGAGCTAAACAAAAGCAAAATTGATAACTTTTACATATGTAACTCATTTACTAAAGCACATAAACCTATGCCCAGCTCCTTTGGTACGAAATTAAAAAGTAATTTCGGTTTAAATAAGCAACTTAAAGTGTGTAGATATACATTACGTAAGTCTCATATATTTAGTAAACATAGGTTAAGTTTTATTCTATATAAAAATGGATTAAAATTCTCATTTAAATTTAAATTTATTTTTAAATCAGGAAAGGGTTTTCTTTTAAAAAAAATATTTTATTCATTTCTTAAGCCAAATGAATACAAAAAATCTATATTGAATTCTCGCAGAAGATTGATTTACAATAATATCGTGAAAAATATAAAAAAAAATAAAACCTTGTTTAAAAGGTTATTCTACAAAGATACGAATATATTAAATTTCTTAAAAACTAAGTTACATTCCAGGTCTAAGGACCTTAATTTAATAACCGTAAATAAATGGTATGTCAGTAGTATGAGGAATTCTTTTAATATAAAAAGAATTTTTAATGAAAATGAATTAAGAATACCTAGGGTTAAATTTAAGCCAGGATACCAGAGACTTTGACGTAATTTTAGATTAGCTTTTGCTGAGTTGATAGAGTTCAGATATATTTATCAACAACAACTAACTAGATACCTAACAAAGTTTTACAGGAAACTTAATCAGGCGTACCTCTCAATCCATGAAAATAGTATTACCAAAACTCTTATCTACTCGCGACTGGTACCGGATGTACATACCTTTGATGCATTCTATAATAATGGAATGATCTTTTTCAATAACAAAGTCCTGTCAACGAAAACTTTATCTGTTTATAAAAACGACTTTATCCAGTTAGAAGTCTCAAACTGGTATTATATATTTTCTAGATGACTCACTAGTTCTGTTTTAAAACGCAATTCAAAATTTAAATTACTAGTATATAGAAAAAGCCTAGCAAGTAGATATAAAGTTATGAAACAAGTTAAGCAGAGAAGTAATTATACCCCTAAGTGAATATCAACAGTTCGTTATGATTTCTCAGATATTAAACCATTTTTAGAAGTCGATTTTTTTACATTGTCAATGTTTTGTGTGTACGATCCTAATAATATTTTATATAGTACACCTAAAGACTTAAAAATGGTACGTTACGTAATACTTAGGCTTTACAACTGAAAGTATATTAATTAGTCCGTCTTTAGACAACATCATTAACAAATATTATGAGGCCTACTACATTTAATTTTTGACAACCACCATTCAAATTATATTCATTTAGTGAAAGGAAAATAAAATCGTTTACTTTAAACTTTGGACCACAACACCCAGCAGCTCATGGCGTATTACGCTTGGTAGTTCAGCTAAGTGGTGAACTAGTGGAAAGGATGGACCCGCATGTAGGGTTTTTACACAGGGGAACCGAAAAATTAATTGAGAAAAGAACTTATTTAAAATCTATTCCTTATTTTGACAGACTTGATTATGTTTCAATGATGACACAAGAGCATGCTTTTTGTATTGCTGTTGAATCTTTATTAAAAACTACGTCTTACACTTCTATTTATGTTCAGATTAGAGTATTGTTCGACGAACTTACACGTGTCATGAATCATTTATTAGCTTTATCATGCCATTCATTAGACGTCGGTAATATGTCACCATTATTCTGGGCCTTTGAAGAAAGAGAACGTTTAATGGAATTTTATGAAAGAGTTTCTGGTGCGAGGATGCACGCAGCTTTCTATAGACCTAATGACATAGACTGAACTGGTCTAAATCATCAATTTTTTCTTGATGTCTCTTTATTTGCGAGGGATTGTTTCAAATCATTAACTGAAATATTTGTAGTTTTAACAACTAATAATATCTGAAAGAGTCGTTTAGTTGGTGTAGGTAGTATAACATTTAAGGACGCTTTATCATATGGTTTATCAGGACCTGTGATAAGAAGTTCCGGTTTGAAGAAAGATATTAGGTTTTTAAGGTCTGAAACTTACGCATCGTACTGATTCTTGTCATTAAATAGTTTTCTAGGTAAGAGAGGGGACAGTTATGATCGTTTTCTAATTAGAGTTAGGGAAATGTATGAAAGTGTAAATATCGTTTTTCAGGTCTTGAGTAATTTAACGACTACAGGTGACGAAGCTAATAAAGAATTTGAAAAAAAACACGATTTTTTTTCTTTTTTCAATTTCATATATAAAGAAAAAAAAAATCAAATTAATAGAAAAACACGTTATAACTCTATGGAAAACCTAATTAAGCACTTTAAACAATATAGTGAAGGTATAAAAGTGGATAAGGGATTTACTTATAATTGCGTTGAAGCACCAAAAGGTGAATTTGGCGTCACCATAATTTCTGATGGAACTCCAAAACCCTATAGGTGTAAAATAAGGACACCGGCTTACCATCACATGCATGTTATGACACGTATGTGTCAAGGTCATTATGTTGCGGATCTAGTAACAGTTCTAGGTTCTCAGGATATTGTATTTGGTGATGTAGATAGGTAATTTTTTTTAATTTATGATTTTACTGTTATTATTAATCTTAACATTACTTTTTTTAATACCTTATTTTTTTTATATATTTCAACGCTATCATCACCCTAGGATGTTAGCCAATAAAAAATTAAGAAAAAAAAGGTGATTTTTTTTAGATGAAACCCTAGAGCCTTATGGAATTAGTGTTACAGTTAGATTTTATTTAAGGAAATTTGTTATATATTTCACCAAAAAGGGCAAATATAATAAGAGACACCTTAAATTTTACAATTATAGACGTTTACGTTGAAAAAAAAGACCCGGAATAACAGTTACTGTCTTTTTTAGTAAAAGTTCAAAAAAGTTAATCTTAGCAATATCTTTTAGGTAGGGAAGGGTTTTACCTGTGTTTAAGTGAGTAGGCATAAAAAATGAATTCTGACAGATTCTTTTAAAAGGAAAATCTTCCTTAAATTTTTCATAAAAATTTTTTTACTTAAGGTCCTTAAAAATTCCTTAGTAACGTCTAACTCAAGACGTTACCTAGCATATATTTACTTAGTAAGGACACCTAGATTTTCGTCGTTTAATTCTTTAAATAAAAGGTGTATTATATCGGGACGTGTATGAAGTTTAAATAATAAAACCGGCTTGTCCAGGTTTGAAATACGTAATCAGTTATATAACTCAAACCTACCAGGTTTTAGAAGATCAAGTTGATAATTATAGTTACTTAATCAGTACCAGGTGTGATTAATTGATCTTTTATACTTGAATCTCATTTATCAGTTTCGCATTCTTATACTGAATTCATAATTGAATTAATGATAAGTATAATTAAAGGCGCGGCTTATTTCACCCTGGTCTCTGATATATCCGAGACTTCAGCTCTAACTTATACCTATACTTTTTTATTTTTATCTACTAAAAATACCCAGTCTTTTAGTTGTGAATGTTGAAACCAAAACTCCAGCAAAACCTATAACTTACCAATAATTACACCACTTATTTACGACAATATCATTATATTTACACTTTACTTGAAGTCTAAAAAACAGGTCCATAGTACGCGACTAGTTTAGTTTCGTCGGTATTAGTGAATCTGTATAAGTTAATTTTTGTGTCAAGTATAATCCAACAATTCTTAACAATTTATCTAAACACACATAATTCAATCGTGGATTTTTTATTAAGGTTCGAATTTGCGCGGAGATTAACTCAACTAGCCTCCCGCTACTATGTACTAAGGTTGTATATATGACAAGTCGTATCTTACCCAGTGGTTTACTGATCTTATTATCTGAATAAAGATTTTAAGTTGTATACAGACTTAAAGTAGCCCATATTATTATGGAGGCTAGCTTAATCGGTAAAGCATTAGACTTTGGATCTAAGGAGTGTGGGTTCGAATCCCCCGTTTCCAAGATTATGCCATACGATCCTATAGCTTTTTTAGTCAACCATATTAATTTTTCAATAATTACTAGGAGAAGATGAACCTTATTAAAATGTAATAAGAAGATGCTGCGCCTCTTACAGTTATTAAGACGTATAGGTATTATTAACTCATTTATTTTAATACGGTCTTGAAAATTTCCATTTATAATTAAGTTATCTCCGCTTTTTTATAAAAGTTCAACTTTTTTTAATAATATTAGGTTAATGAGTACACCGTCTAAACGATTCAATGTTAAGCTAAAAACACTTAAAATAATGGATATTTCAATAGGTAAATCACTTATAATATTAGAAACTTCAAGGGGATTTATGACTCATAAAGAGGCCCTTAGACTAGGCATTAGCGGTAAATTGTTACTATTTTTAAGTTAACACCCGTAATATACATTTTGTATGTTGTTTTTAAAAAAATAAATGAATTTTGTAATAGATATTATGATAAATCTTTAGACTTTATTAGTATTAATTATACACATATACATAGTTACTTTTTCAACCCAAGTTTTAAAAAATATGTAAAGTATGTAAAGGGTTATATAAGTGAGTATAATTACATATTTTACTGAAATAATTTGATAGACTCACACCAAAATAAAGTCAAAAAATCAGATATGAATTATACAGTTACTAGTTTTAAAGATATACCTAACCATTTAATATTAAAATTAAGAGGTTTTTCAAATAAAAGTTTAGTTCACCTTGGTTTATTAAAGTTTTTTAAAATTTATATTGAATTTATAACAGACACTATAAAAAGAACGTTTAGCTTTGGTTTCTATTATTTACGTGGTTTAGTATTTCTTTTTTTTATTGACGCTTGTATAACTGATGATGAGCCTTTATGAGAACCTATTGAGTGAAGCTTGGTTCAAACATGAATACTATTTATATTTGCTTTTGCATGGATTGCGGAAAATTTAATAGTTAGCAGGTATGGGAGCTTTACAGGAAGAGATAAAAGGGTTTGAATGGCATGGTACAAAACTTTCTGATTAATAGAAGGTTTTTATGCTTTGAATTACGGCGCAGCCTCTATTTTCGTAATAGTACCTTTTTATTTTGAAACTAATTATAACTTATCTTTTATATACTCTTGGTGGCACTGGTATTCTAGGGTATTTTTTTTTCAATTTATATCACTCTATTCAGTAATATTACTTTTTGGTCACATACTGCAGATTAACTTAAGGTGAGTTAGTTGAAAAAAAGGTATATTACCTGTACTTTTTATAAACATTTTTATAGCATATTTGATTTATACCCATTTTATTATGGTTTTTTTTGGTTATTTTACAGACCCTGTTTGGTACCAAAAATCTAGACCGGTTGATTATATTCAATTAAGTCACGAACCCTCAAGGTGAGGTTGGGGCCCAGTAAAAAAGGACCACTTTACTTATCATAACGTAAAAACTGTATTTTGATTCAAAAACGATGGTCCCTTCGCTTCTTCTTTTCTAATGTTTCATTTGTACTTGTTTATTTGTTTGTTTTTTTTATTTTTTTTTTGATTAAGTTTATTAAGGCGTATATGATCAACCCGTGAGTTACCTACAACATTTGTTACTTACTGTGTTTCATCACTAAAACAGTTCTTTTATTTTTTTTTATTTTTTTATATTATGGTATTTATTAGCTTTATAATTAATTACATGCGTTTACCTTGAGAGCAATATTACTTTTTAAACACTAATTCCTGACTTTATAATTTTACTGATATAATATTTCATTACTATGAAATTTTTTTAGTTTAGTTTAGTTATGTATAAATGTTATTCGTAAAAGCAGCTAAAGCAATCTCTTTAGGAATTTTGTTCATACCTTTTACCGGTTGCGCTATTGGGGTAGGTTTAATTTTCGCTTCATTATTGAAAAGTGTTTCCTACGCACCCGACTATGAAGAAATTTTATTTAATTACGCCATGCTTGGTTTTGCATTTATCGAAACATTTGCATTCCTATTATTTTTTATTTTAGCAGTTATTATAGCATTTTAATTTGAATATCTTTAGGTATTTGTAATTTTTTTTGGGAAATATGGGTTATCCAGTTGTAACGAGATTAGGCCTAAATCAGTTTTGGTATAAACACTGGTATGGAAAATCCACTAGTTTATATTTTTATAATTTTAAACAAGATTTAACGTTTATAAAACTTTTCAAGATGTATTTAAACTATGGGTTAACTTTTTCAAGTCCTGTTTTTTTCCATGAGTTCTTTTTTAATACTTCTTACAAAAAGATTCGATTGGATATAATCTTTAAAAATTTAAGGTACTTTAGACGTTTTTATTTTTCTAATTATAATTTAGGTATAGAACATTCTTATTTTTTAAGGTATAGAACTGGAGAGTATTTCCCTTTAAGGCTATGAATCATAAAGTATTCTAATTGACTAATATTATCCTTCAATTGCTTTAAACCGGTAAAAAAAAAATATGGTTCCAATGTTTTTATAAAAGAAGAGTTTTATGCAGTAACCTCTAATCTTCTATACAATAAAGACAAATCTAAATACAATAGATTTAAATTAGTTTTTCTATTTTTAAAAAAACATAACCACGGACGAAGTTCTGTTTATAATTTTTAGTTTTGGTGCCCTTTAAAGAAAATTATATAGGTTTGCGTAAAAATAAAAGTAAAAGGTCTTTTACTAGGAGTGGATTTAAGGAAACATTAAAATTTAGTAACAATTTTAAATCATTACACGTTGTGATACCTTCTAATTGATCCCTAACTATACTGAATGACTCATATGATGGATTTTATGTTTTTTGCCTTTTATCAAAACGGTATTATTTTAAATTCTCTGCTTTTTCTAGCAAATCTTTTATATATTTCTGTTGTAATACGAATACGTTAACTATAGTCAATTTCAAGTTAGCAACTTACTGTACTGTCTGAAATAAAGAGTTAAATTTCTTATTATATATGTTTACATCTTTTTTTTTTATAAAGTTAAAGTTCAAAGGTAAGGGTTACTATATTTATAAAAATTATAGAAATACAATTGCTCCACAATTTGGTTATTACCATAGGATATATATATATTCTTTTTTTAACACAGTTAAATTCTTGTCAAAAACTAAGCTTTTGATATTTGGTTTAACTAAAGGAGATGTTCTATTAACAGCTTACACTCTAAAGAGTAAAAGAACTATAAATATATTTACAGGCAGAGGAGTTAGGTTTGCTAGGCAGCTTATATATAAAAAAACAGGTAAGGTTAGTTCATACAGATAATATACTGCTCTTAAAATTTTATTTAGTTTATGGTAATTCGAAATGAAATTACATATGTTTATGAATAGTATTACCAAAAGAGTTATAAATTTTTTTTCTTCCACTTATAATAATAATTTGAAATTCAATAATAGATTCGTCTCTACTAGCAAAATCTTTTTCGAAAGGACAACTAAAAGTTGACAAAGTGTTCAGGCGCTAGGTAATGTATATAGGAACTCTAAATGATCTGATTTAAATATCTTTAACATAAAAGAAAGTTTTTTACCCCAGTTTAAAAGTACGTTCAATGTATTAATTATATTTTTTATGGTAATGACCTTCACGAACTACGTTGATTTAATACCATTTTTTAACTCTTTATTTGTATTTAAAGATTTTTTAATGAATACTGTAGACTTCTTTTTAGATCTATTTGTATTTATATTTATGTCTATTGCATTCTCTATATGACGTTTTATAAATTATTTTTCTAATAAATTAGGTTTAGTCATTATCTCAGACCAATTAGATCAAAAAAACGAAAACCTTTACTATCCAACTCATAAATACAAAATAGAAAAAGCTTCACTTAATAAAGATAAACTAACTAATAAAGATTTTTTGAAAATTGCTTATGATTTGCAAAAGGTTGTAAAGTATTTACACCTAATAAATACAGAATACCTATTGTCTTCAAAAGACTTTAATAATACGTGTAATAATACAGATTTACTCACAATGTTTTTGGATAAACCAACATTAATCCAGTATGTCTTCTTTATAAATAGTAAAAGTAAATACAATTTAACTGATTCAAACTTTGATAAATTTTCTAATAAAGATAGTCTATTTTATAATTGTTCAAGTTATGACGATTTTTTCAAAACCTATTCTTATATCCTAGACATGAAAACCTTTAGGCTTTTGTCACCACTTATGCAACGCGAGTTTAATTTTATAATTAGTAAAAACCTTGATAAAGGTAAGGAAAGTAGATGATTGATAAAAAATAGTTTACTTTCTCATGATTTCGTATCAAAAACATTTACTACCACTAATGTAAAAAAATTATATAGTAATAATACTATAAATGTTAGTTCAAAAATGAAAAACTTATGAATATCTAATCGTATAAAAAGTACCAGGGATTATATTAGCACTATTCCGTTAGAAAATAATACCTCAACACTTTTTTTAAAAAATAACTTTTTAACAAAATCACACCTGTCTTACCTAGACAAAGTTGAAAGTGGATTTTACTGATTACTTAACAGGTTTAAGTTTTTTCAAACTTCAACAACTTATCAGTATTTTCATAGAAGGTTACATGAATCCTCACCTGAAATGACACATAACTTTTTTGGTAAAACAGAACTATTAAAAACGTGTTATTTTTTAAACATGGATCCATATTCCCTACACAATTTGAATAAACTTTTCTCAGATGATAAAAATAGCAGACTACAAAGTTCGTTTAGTAGTACACTATTAGTACTCCTTACTTCTTTTGATACAAATGCCTTTGATTTAAACTTCGCAAAATATTTACTTAGTTCAATTAATTTGGAGAAAAAAAAAGTAAAGATATATTCTAATTTAAACCTCTAATATTATAGTTTTAGTGTTTTTTTTTAAAAATCAATTTAGGCATTTAATATTTTATTCAATACCAATAACAATATTACTTGTTTTAAGGAAAAGGTTAAACTTTTTAATTTTAGTACTTTTTACCTTTTTCACTGTACTTTATACCATAGTTTAACGTTTTAGTTTTTTTGGTATTTTCCGATTTCTTTTTTTTGGAGTTTTTAATAATTGTCATATCAATTTATTTTACTAGTAGTAATAATATTATGATACTTTTATATAATTCGGGTTTATATCTGATTCTAGTAGGTTTATATTCACTTCTAAACGATTCTGACATTTACATAGGGTTTTTATGGGTTATAGATTTAGGTGTAGGCTTAGTATTTTTCATTTTTATGATACATTTCATACCTTTCTTACATCAAAAATCCAATTTCGAATTTAGTAAAAAACAACTCTTTACATTTAACTTTATATTAGTATTTTCTATTTTCTATTTATATTTTTTTTCATTTAATATAGATAAATCTCTTTCTACTAATTTGAGTAACACGTGGTTTTTTCATATAAGTTATATAGATTATTATTTTATATACTTTTCTAACGAAATAACTGAGCTTAATTTACTAAAAGAATCTTATTTTTTAGTAAACGGTTTTGAATTTTTTTTAGTTAATTTTAGTTTATTTTTCGGTTTAGTCACTGCAATCTTACTTTGTTTTATGATTCATCGAATTTTTAATTTTATGAATTATGCTCAAATCAAAAATGTAAAATTGTTAAATCATTTAGATTCTGGCTTTTTCATAAGAAATCAAAATTTTGTAACACAGTCTAATTCTTCAATTACTACTAGAACATGGATAAGAAAAAAAAACTTAAAATAAAAATACAAAATTTTTGATATGAGATTACCTAGTCACATTGTTTTAGATTTTGAGCGTACTGCGAAGCGTAATATTAATTGGTATAATGAATTTATGAATCAAAAAAAAACTTATGATAATATATTTCTATTATTAAGTATAGATAAAAAATTTCTACCCAGGTCACCTAAAAAAAATAGTTTTTTATCCAAAAAAGATAAGTATACGCTTAAATGGTATAGATCTTTTCCTCGTAAGTACAAATTGTCTAAATTAAACCTAGAGTTTGATTTCGGTAAAACTAAGAAGACATCCATGTACACAAATTCTTTCAAAACATTAATAAACGTAAATATATTAAGAAGAGAACGACTTTATACTAAACTAAAATATTCTAGGTCACCAGCTTACGATATAGTTTCCGGAGGTTCCGCTGCACTTCTTGCAGGGTTTCTTGGTTTTTTAGTTTCTGAGAAATATGGATTTGAATTAGTAGACTCGGGTGATTTTTATTACTTGTTTATGTACTTGGTATTTTTAGGGTTTTCTATAAGACCTCTCCTAACTTCTATTGACTACAATGACAGTTTAAAAACTATTTTCTCCTTAAAGTTATTTATAAACTTTTATATAAATTTATTATACTATTTTTTAAGAAAATAAAATTATTAGCGTATACATATGAGTTATATGTATGTACAAAGTACTTCATAAAATGTAATTATATGAAGGAATATTAGGAGAATCAACTTCTAGGCTAAAAATCTTAGTATCGATAGAGTAAAGTACTGTGAAGGAAAGGTGAAAATATCATTTTCGAAAAAGGATGAAATACTGAAACTTAGTGTATAAACTGTTAGAGCCTTAGTGATAACGTACCTTTTGCATAATGGACTAGTAAGTTAATAAACGTAGCAAGCTTAATTTTTTTTAGGCATAGATAACTCGATTTAAAGTTACCTTTATTATACCCGAAGCTAATCGATCTAATTATGGACAGGTTAAAGTACATCTGAGGACCGAACCCGTAACTGTTGCATTAGTTTGGGAAGATCTGTAATTAGGGGTGAAAGGCCAATCAAGATTAGTGATAGCTGGTTCTCCACGAAAATTATTTTAGTAACGAGTTAAATTTGAATTTTTAAGGTAAAGTAATTTTTTTAAAAGGTGATATAATATTAGACCGTTTATAGAAAAACTTATAATGTAAATTTTCTAATTTTAATATTTAGACGTAATCGCGCAAAGGTGATACGTCAAAAGGGAAACAGCCCAGACCACTTGATAAGGTGCCTAATAATATTTAAGTAGAAAGGTTTATATGTGAGAAATTAGCTAAAAGATAGGCTTGGAAGTAGCCACTCATTAAAGAAAGTGTAAAATCTCATTAGTTTAATAAAAACATTAAGAGTAAAAATGTTACCTCATATATGATTCGATAATGTAACGGCATTAAAATATTAACCGAAGCAGTGGAAACTTTAAGTTTGGTAGTGGAGTTCTCTGTAAAGCAATGAAGAGTAACTGCGAAGTTGCTTCGAGTTATCAGAGTTAATTATACTAGTAATAGTAACGAAAAATTGTATAAAAATTATGATCGCTGAAATTTCTAGAGTTTCAATTTAAAGGAAAACTTAATTGAAAAATTCGTCCTCTAAAATAAAGGCTATTGCCGTAAGATTAATGAGCAGACTACTATTATGACATGTTAAAATATTAACAGAAATTACAAAATTATCAAAATTAGTACTATAACATCTAGAAAAAGATTAGTAGCTTTAAATGCAAATTTATTGTATGGTATTTTAGGTTTACGGATCTAATGATACTGATCAACACAGCGTATTAAATCTGACACAAGTGAAAAGGTAGAGTATACCAAAGCGATAGAAGAATGCAATTGAAGGAACTCGGCAAAATTGCTCTGTAACGTCTGGATAAGGAGAACTTTAGTTTATAAAGTATCATACAAGAGGGAGTGGCGACTGTTTATCAAAAACACAGGACTTTGCAAAATGTAATTATGTTGAATAAAGTCTGACACCTGCCCAGTGCTTAAAGGTAAAAAATTGTAAGTTAACGCTTACTAGTTTAAACTCGAGTAAACGGCGGCTGTAACTCTGACGGTCCGAAGGTAGCGAAATTCATTGGCGGGTAAGTTCCGTCCTGCATGAATGGTGTAACGACTGCTCCACTGTCTCCAATTGCAATCTAGTGAATCTGAATATTAGGTGAAAATGCCTAGAAAGAACAGCGGGACGGAAAGACCCTGTGCACCTTTACTAGAACCTTACATTATAAAACTCTTGAAATAATTTTTAGGGAGACACGTTTATAATTTGTCGTTATGACCTAAATTAATTCATTATTTTATTAATATATATAAATACGTTTAGTTAAACATTGTATGGATGCTAGTTTCACTGGGGCGGTGACCTCCTAAAAAGTAACGGGGGTGTACATAAGGCTTATTAAAGTATATCTTATTTATGCGATTATTGCAATGAATAAAATTAAGCTTGATTTTTTTGTATACATACTAAAAAAGAGTTAAAGTATTTTAGCTTGTCATAGTGACCCGATAAATTTTATTGATAAAGTTATCGATTAACGAATAAAAGGTACGCCAGGGATAACAGGCTAATGACTCTTAAGAGTTCCCATCGACAGAGTTGATTGGCACCTCGATGTCGGCTCATCATATCCTGGTTGAGAATAATCTTCCAAGGGTCGGTCTGTTCTACCGTTAAAATGGTACGTGAGCTGGGTTCAGAACGTCGTGAGACAGTTTGGTCCCTATCTGCTGCTAAGTCGAAAATAATTAGACCCTTGCTTTAGTACGAGAG
>JACLAD010014768.1_pt1 | contig 12733 bp, 3 predicted proteins | sample 8027901 | NCBI WGS metagenome assembly JACLAD01 (sample SAMN15725071, study PRJNA655200) | protist metagenome | isolation source: fluorescence activated cell sorting (FACS) single amplified genomes of... | place: Spain: Blaines Bay Microbial Observatory, Mediterranean Sea | collected 2016-07-05
TTATTCAATAAGGAAGTCAATTCTCTTTATTTTCGTCTTATTAATCGTTCAATTTTTGTATAAGTTTATGCAAAAATGGCAACTAATGGCTGGCGTACAATTAAAGTAAATAGCGAACAAGCTGAGAGATATCCAACAAATGAAGTCATTAGTTCAAAATATACGTGGTACAACTTTATTTTTAAAGCACTGTTTGAACAATTTCAACGTGCGGCAAATTGCTACTTCTTATTGATATGCTTCTTACAAACGTGGACGCTTGTGAGTATTACAGGTGGTACCCCAACACAAGCACCTGTTTTATTTTTCATTTTAACGCTTTCACTTTGTAAAGTTGGTTATGAAGATTACCTGCGTCATAAAGCAGATGCAGAGGAGAACGGCCAAAAAGTAGATCAATTTAATCCAGAGACAAAACGATTCGAAAACGTTACATTTACAGAATGCAAAGTTGGATCTATATTAAAGATAAAAAACCGGGACCAAGTTCCGTCAGATTGTTGCTTGATTGCTTCTTCCGATACGGCAACAAATGCAGTCTTTGTAAACACAAAGGCGTTAGATGGCGAGACTGATTTGAAAATTCGCGAAGTTCACACTGATTTAGTGTTACCAAAAAATCTGGCAAATTTAAATCCAGAAGCACTTGCTGGAAAGATTGCGCAAGATGACTTGAAAGCAGAGGCACCGAGTAAAAATTTGCTGAAATTTGAAGGCACCTATTGTAAAAACGAAGAAAATGTTAGTCTTGATCGAAGTAATATCATTTTACGTGGTGTACAACTTCGTCAAGTTGAATGGTGTCTTGCCGTTGTACTATACACGGGTAAAGATACAAAAATTCAAATGAATTCCATTCGACCACCACAAAAAACTAGCACAATGGGTGGATGGACAAGCCGCGATACTGGAAGAATGTTCGTGATTGACATATGCATGTGCTTCGTATCAGCAACAATTGGTTCAATTATGCGTAGTAATACGGCTTCGAATTATTTTGCGGTCGGGCAAGATACAAAGGATTCATCAAATCGTATATATATGACGTCCATGGATAATGCTTCATATGGTGAGGTAGATCGTGGAGGTATATCAGGTGGTTTTATTGAATGGGTGTTGAATTTTTTCCAATACTTTTTAATTTTCACGACTTTCATTCCAATATCGTTGCTTGTAACAATAGATTTTGTGAAGTTCTTTCAAAAATTTATTATCCAAGCAGATTTAGATATGTATTACGATGTAACTGATACGCCAATGCGCGTTCGTAGCTCCGAGTTGAACGAATCATTAGGTATGGTCAGCCACGTATTTTCTGATAAAACTGGGACGCTAACATGTAACGTAATGGAATTTCGCAAAGCGTCGATAAACGGCATAAGCTATGGAAAAGGTTTAACACAAATTGGCGTAGGAAGATTCCAACGAGAAAATCCAGGAAAACCGATTCCAAAAGATCCTGTGGTTGATGGGCCGAAGACAGATTTTGTGAATTTTTTAGATGTTGGCCATACACTGCAAAAGAAAATGGACAAAGGCAATTCTGAAGATGCACAATTGGCAAAGAAATTTTGTTTGAATTTGGCATTGAATCATGAAGTCATCCCAGAAGAAGTTGATGGAAGCGACGAATTGATATATTCAGGTCCATCGCCAGATGAAGTTGCATTTGTTTATTTCGCAAAACATATGGGATATTATTACAACAAACGTACGCGTAGAACAGCAACAGTGAAAATTAATGGTAAAAATGAGGAATATGATATTTTAGAAGTGCTTAAATTTAGCAGTGCTAGAAAGCGCAGTTCCGTTCTTTGCAGAAAAACAGGAACATCAGGCAATATTACTGTATTTTGCAAAGGCGCAGATAACGTGATGAAACCATTATTAGACAAAAATTGCTCTCGTACAAGAAAAATGATGAAAGATACTCTAACCCATATACAGAATTATAGTGATGATGGATTAAGAATTTTGATGATTGCTGAGAAAACGGTTAGTGAAAAATGGTACGGCGCATGGCGAGCACGTATGGATAATGCAAAAAATGCAATGGAAAATCGCGAGGAAAAAGTGGAAGCTGTCATGGCAGAAATCGAGGGAGACTTGACTTTATGTGGTGTCACTGCAATTGAGGATAAATTGCAAGATGGTGTACCCAAATGCATTGCAAGTCTTCGTAAAGCTGGAATTAAGGTATGGATGTTAACTGGCGACAAAGTGGATACTGCTATCAATATTGGCTATGCATGCCAATTGATTGCTCCAGACATGCGTGTATTGGAGCTTACAGCAAAGGCCAGTAAGAAAGCACAGTTAGATCTGGACAAAGATGGTATTCCAACTCAAGTATGTTTGGAAACTGAAATGAGAAAAGCATTGGTTAGTGCAAGAGACGCAGTAGGAAAGAACCAAGAAGTTGTTGCAGTTTTGGATACTTATTTTTTAACTGCTATTGAGAAATACGAAGATTTTCCACATTTGCTTGAGTTATCACAAATGTGCAAATCTTTCATTGCTGCACGTGTCAGCCCAGATCAAAAAGGACAAATCGTCATGATGATACGAGACAATTCTTCTCCAGATATTGTTACATTAGCGATTGGAGATGGGGCGAACGATGTCAACATGATACAAAAAGCCCATGTAGGAGTTGGAATCGAAGGTCTTGAAGGAAAGCAAGCCGTAAACAACAGTGACTTTGCTATTGCACAATTTCGATTCTTGCAAAAACTATTACTATGCCATGGAAGATGGTGTTACAGAAGAATGGCCACAGTTTCATATTATATGTTTTACAAAAATGCTTTCTTTGTATTCGCAAATTGGTTCACCGGTTTCTGGCAAAACTTTTCAGGACAAAACTATTACCTTGAATACCCATTATACCAAGGACACAATATGTTTTGGACAGCATTGCCAATTATTATATTTGGCGTGTTTGATAAAGATTTAGTGAAAGACGTTTGCATGCGTGTACCCGAAGTGTACCAGGACGGAATTAAAGGGGTATATTTCAGCAATAAAATATTTGCACAATGGATCTTCGAAGCATTCGTAACTGGTATTATTTGCTCTTGCATGGGCCTTATAACCGTGGAATACAGCAGCATTGGGAGGCTAGGCGTTGGTTTGTATTACATTGGTACCATCATTCATCTCTGTATGTCTGTGGTAACAAATGTACGTTTAATGCTAATTGTAAGAGATTGGACGTGGGTAGTCGTTTTCATATTTACGGGAACGATCGCATCATGGTTTGGTATAATGATTTGGCTGTCTACCAGTTTCATCCAAACAATGCAGAATTTTTTCTCAATGAATACAGTAGGTATGCTTGAACAGTTGGTGGAAGACGAGTATTGGTGGTATACCTTGCTTTTAGCAAATGTATTATGCATTATGCCATTCTTTGCACAGAAAGCTTACATGTCATTCTATAGACCGCGAACTTCGCAACTAATGCAAGAATATCAATATAAACATGCAACTCGACTTGGTTTAGATAAACGCCCTGTATTTTGTTGTTGTGGCAAGCAAGAGGGAGATCCAAGAGAAGTGGAAATTGAAGTAAAGGAAATTGAATTAAAAGATATGTTTGAAGGAGAAAAAGATCAAGAATATGAGAAGCGTATATTAAATATAAATTCAGAATCTACAGGATCATTGTCCAACGAGAATCCTCTCACCGTATAAATTTATTGTGATAAGAAAACTAAAACGATAATGAGGGTGTGTTTAAAATTATAAGAATACGAAGTGGTATTTTAATTGAAGTTATAGTTAATTATTATATTTAGTATACCTATTTTAAATATGCCTATTATAATATTTAATATTTGTTATGGTATTCCCCTTGTAGACACCATACTCTTCTGTTTATTATTTCGTTGTATTACGGTGCTCAGGCACTCAGCTACACTTACTTTTGTACCAAGTAGTGCGGTATAATTCTAGAATAATAATTCCCTGCCTCGTGATCTATGGGTATCAAATTCTTTAAATTAAGTATATAAGTTCTTAAATATTTAAGTATAATATAACTTATTATAAATAGTATATTTTTTACTATCTAAATTAAAAATTCTATTACTCTATTACTCTATCTGATTCTACTGATAGATCAAAGGGTTCACTAAAATTAATCGAAAAAAATCATTAGGAAAAGACGAAAATTAGTATACGAAAAGTATAACTGAAAATGTTACGCTTGGCTATATGGAAATACCATTACCGTTTTGCGGACACCAATTAGGCCGCAATAGCAGGTAAATTGTTGACAAAATAGTGCTGTGACGGCCTAAAATGTTACGCTTGGCTATATGAAAATACCATTACCGTTTTGTGGACACCAATTAGGCTGTAATAGCAGGTAAATTGTCCACAAAATAGTGCTGTGACGGCCTAAAAAAGTCTCAGCATAGACATACCATTGATTTTCAATAGTATATACACAGCATCCAATAATACACGGACTTGATTAGAATAGACATACCATTGGTGTCAATAGTATATACACAGCACCGTTATCCTGAACCCTCATTGTAACTATACAACATCGCCACCAATCGACCAAAGAGAAAAACTGAATCGACACAAACCAACCAAATCTGTACTTAGCTTAAAGAATACAATTTTATATAGGCAAAATAACTTCCTGAGAACACTTAATTTTTATCTCGAAGGCAGGGGTCCTTGCCGTCTGTGCGGCAGCTGGAACTTTATTAATAATAGAATGTGCTCAAATAAATAATTTTTTTAAAATTGGTTTACATTTATTAACATATATTAACATATATAGTACATCACAAAACAAACACGCATATGTACCAAATACATTGTAATTTAATACTGATTTCCATTTATTAACAGATACAGAACAAACGCACATATATACTTAAGCCCAGAGGCATCCACACTTTATCCATATGGATCAAGTAATATTTAATGTAAATAATAATAATAAATTATATAGGAGCAAGACATTTATTACAATATTAATAGCAACTTTATTACTTTCTATCACAAATACTTGTTTAGTCCGTGGTGACAGTGTAAGTAATAATAATAACAACAATAATGTCAACAATGAAGAACAAATATTACCTATGGCAAAATCCTATTTTTTCAGTGAAAGGTTCAACAATGAACCAAGTGATGCTGATTTCGTGGAAGATCCGTCACATCAAATATGGTACATCGAGGGGAGTAAAAGAAGACTAGTTGGAAGTTACCAATTGTTATTGGATTTATTGAAACAGGAAAAAAAGATTGAAAGTGATGTGTTACAAGTCCGGAAAGACATTTTGTCTACAACAACAGTAGCAGGTGCCAATATGTACATAAACAGCAATGAAGATAAGAAAATAAAGCCGACATTTGCAATGAACCAAACCATACCATTTCATCCAAATTTTTCAATACAATATTCAAATCCTTTTAATTATGGATATGACTCCACCATGTTTTTTCAAATTTGGTTCTTTGAACCTCCGACAAATGGGCATCAAGCAATTTTTCATTCTCTTCCATCCGTATCAGAGACTTTATCTGTAGTGCTTTTTGCTATGCCAGGAAGTGTACCATCAAAATATGGAAATGGGAAGAAAATTTCCCTTTTTTTAGGTGTTTGTCATAGTAAAGTCTCAACAGCAAATGGAATTGGTAGCACTACCAGTAATATTGAAATGAAAGGTACGCCTTTTTCTAATGCAGTAGATGCTCAACAGTGGAACCATGTATCAATAACGTTTACTCACGGAGCATTGACTCTATATGTCAATGGTAAACCTGGTGCTAGTTTCAATGTTAGTAAGTTTGGTTTATCCGGAGTAGCTGGTGGCGCGAAGGGGAAAATTTCTAGTAAACAACGTGCAATAAGCTTTGGACGATTTGAAAATCAAAATGGATTTTCTGGCTTAATTTCCAAAGGGAAGGCAGTGTTTGGGTGGAAAGGTGATCAGCATGATATAAATGATCATATGAAGCAAACGCACATGAAGCCAATACCAAGATGGTTGTGCGATTTAGTTAAAATACAAGGAATAAAGAATACAGAAGTGTTCGAAAAAGCAAGGAAAGCATTAATTGCTGAAAATATAAAGAGTAATGCGAACGAAAATGATCAGAATGTGGTAACCGAAAGTAATAGTGCTGATACTGTAGATAATCTTGATTCATTCAACATCAAAAATCGCGATTCATTATTTGATTTTGGGAGAGCATTTGCGTCCTTGACATCGATCGGTCATGTTAATGATGATTGGAGAAGTAATACAATTAAAAAATATGTAAAAATTTTACATCTTCAAAAAGAACAAAGCCAGCAAGAGTATGCAAAGTGGTTTGAAACACCCCCAAAGAAAAAAATATCAGAATCATTTAAAACGCAGGTATGTATTGAGAAAAAAACTGGCTGGTGGAACTACAATTACTGTTATCTTTCGACGACGACGCAAATACATGAGTCAAATGGCAATAATGATAAGAAAATTGTTTACAACTTGGGTCATTATTACTCAGCAGATAAGCCTATCATCCAAATAGATCCTTCTGATTTGCATATCGCTTGTAAAGAGGAGAGAAAGTTAGGCTGTCCTAATTTATTGTTTGAAGACACTGTGCTGATGATAGATTGCTTGTACTCTAAAATAAAAGAGGTATATATGCAAGGTCGTTGCAAATCGTTGGTTAGTAGATTAAAGAAGGAACCATTGATGATTTCGCACTCTCATAAAAATGGAGATAAATGCGACAATAGCAAAAGTCGAATGAGTGACATAAAATTTGAGTGCTGTCCTGAACGTAGCGATCATAAACTTTCCCCAACTATCAGGAACGTTGTCGAACCTTCTTCATGTATCTACGTATGGACGATTTGTATTCCACTGCTATGTAAACCAATTTTTTTTCACAATTATGAAAATGTTGTTGACGATAGTAGTAGTATTCATGCAAAAATGCCATTACAAGTACCGCCGAAATCATCTGGTTTTGATAATCAGAATCGGGATACAGGCAATACGAACATTTTTTTAAAGAGTATTGTTACAGCATCAAGCGCGTGGAACTCGCTACAGGTGGGTAAAAAGGCGATCGATGGAAAATTAAAAACCGAATGGAAGTCGCAATTAGATGATACAAATCCGACAATTGAATTTGAATTAAAAGAACCATGTATAAATGGTGTAAAGCAAATTGAAATATTTTGGAGTTTAGCACCTGCAGCCTTTACTATTTATACATCAAAAGATGGGTTGAAGTTTGATGAAGTGACTAGTATGGCAACCCAACCCGAGATGGGCCGTGTTGATGTTTTAGAAGGCTGGGCTTTGCCTAATGAATATTCTGTCACCAATATAAGAATTATAATCAGTGATATTGGAACATATACTGCAAATTCGATAAAAGAAATAGTCGGTATATGTAAAAATTCCAAAATCAATATATCTCCTAAGGTACTCGCTGATAAAGCAAATAGTGAGAATATTGATAGTCGAATGAGACTAGAAAATACTGAAATAAGACATGGAAATGGATTGATGGAGGTGGAAGCAGCTTTAGAACGACTAGAAGATGGAGAAAGGGATTTCGATCTTGCCCATACAATTTGGATGCTTCAATTTATTACTAAACCAAAACGAAATATCAAGGCTCCAAACAACCGACACGATGAATCCTTCAAGAAATCATTACATGCATTAGCATACAATGTCTTAAAAGGCAATCAATGGCCATCTAATCGATTTCAGCACACTGACATTAACAATGGAAACAGTGATAAGAACGAGGGAAATAATATACCCCAAGAGCAAAGCAGTTCACTTCATCTCGTTGACGAGATAAATCACAACAAGCCATCATTTTACTTGGAACAATATGATGTAGAACTTGCCGCACAGTTATATCATGAAACAGCTTTAATAGTTATTGGTCCGGATCATGCGATGAAACAGCCAAAACCTGCTGAAAAAATATATTTGTCAAAGGCAACGAAGGAGCAACTAAAACAACATGCTGGGAAAGATGGTGATGTTGCAGTATATCAAAAAGATAAAGCAGAAGCTGGTGATAGACATGCACGGATGTGGATGGCAAGCCGATATTACCATGGTTTAAACGGGTTCGAATTAGATCGCGAACGGGCAGCTAATATTTTTCGTGAGGTTGCTGATGGCGGTGATGCGGAAGCAGCATATAATTTTGGAGTAATGCGATTAAATGGCCAAGATGGGCAACCACCCGATAGAAATGAAGCAAATAGATATTTCAATATGGCAACGGCACATTCATTTTCCCCAGCATTGAATGGAATAGGTGCTCAACATATGCAAAAGGCTGAATATGAGAAGGCATTTAGTTATTTCTTGAAGGCGGCTGAGGAAATGTCACCAGATGGACACTTTAATCTTGGCACCATGTATCGTGATGGGCGTGGCGTACCTAAAGATCTTCGAAAAGCATTGATGCATTTTGCAATTGCTGCTACGTTAGGACAACCCCGTGGAATGTGGGTGCTTGGCAAAGGCTACTTTTATCGCCAAAGTTGGTTAAATAAAATATCCATATCTGATTTTCATGAAAATGAAGAAGTAGTTGAAATTTATGGAAAGAAAAAGAAAAAAAATGTAATAATTACAGCAACAATAAAAAAGAATGAAATTGTCTTGTTGGTAAACCAACGCCAGCCATACTTGGTGCAGAATGTTACATTTCCCATTATGCGAGATGTAAAAATTGCATTAAAATATTTCAGAACTTTATCTGAACTTGGGTCTAGCACTGCATCTAATGTTTCTTCCTTAGCATTAAAAGCATGGCTTGATGGACACCATGAAGAAGCCTCACTTTTGTATGCGGAGGCGGCTTCAATGGGTATAGTCGATGCATTATCAAATATTGCATGGATACAGAGATCCAAACAAAATACATTGACTGATATCGAAAGTCAAGACAGTTTTTCATTGAATGGCAAATGGAGCCAAGAACGAATAGCACACTTTTATACAGCAGCAGCAGCAGCAGAAGCTTCTGTAGAGGATTTATTGATTTTAGGAAAGGCGTATGAAGATGTAAAAATGAAAAGAGAGATTGTTCCAAAAATTTATGAGTTTGCTTCTCAACATGGTAGCCAGGAGGCAATGTTTAGATTAGGTGTTGCAGAATTAGAAAATTCAAATATGACAAGTGCAATAATACACGTAAGTTTATTTTAGTATATATATGCCACACCAAAACCTTTTTGCATTTAATTGTCTATTAGTCACCACACTCTAACATTTTCAATATATTTTTCACTCAATTCTCCACCGTTTTATGCATATGTAGTTTGATAAATGCATTGAAAAAGATGGTGTTGGTTCTATACCTTGTAGAATTTTTCGATATGGTGTATGGTGTTACCAGAATATTTACACTTCATACGATTTCTACCGTACGAAGGGCATTGAAGGGATAGCTTCTTTCCTTCTTGTAGGGTATGATTTATAAAATATTGACCCCGCGTTAAAATAATAAATAATACGTTCATACCGTAATAAAATGTACGAAAATGACAGTGGTAATTTTTTTTCAATATTTTTTTATTATATATATATATATATAAAAGCTCTGCTGTGTTATCAATTTAATTTATATTTATCTAAATAGGTACGAAAATATTCTTTTCTAAGTTTCTCCTCTTTTTTTGCATCTTGTTTTTCCCAACTGGCAACTTTTAACACATTGTAACCATACCTTGAATCCCATAATAATTCCACATGTGTGTAATAATCTTTCACGCTTAAATAATGAACGTTTCTAAGATATGGCCTCATACAACACAGAAAGACTCTAGCTTTTGCGTTATTTCGAAAATAATTAAACAACAAAAGATAAATAGCCATCTGCGGATTTGCCCTTCCCTTTAAGATGGCAATGTCATATTTTGTAAAATTTCCACCAAATTTTTGCAATACCCTTTCATAATGTTGATTATATAAATCCCATGGACTCATTGAGTTTGCGGGTGCATTATCTTTATTATCCCAAATCATAGGCGGTGGATTCTTTGCTTTCACTTGGTTTATACATGCATATTTTATATTTCGAATATCATTTATAAACATTTTCGAAGCACATTTTTCATTTACATCAATTATATACATTAATTTTACTTTCGATGCTAATCGTCTAATGTGAGGGTCAAATGACAATTTTGAAGTTGTGTACAAAACGATAGCATTTTTCAATGGTAACACCGTTGCAATATTTCTTTCTATTGCTTTTTCTTCCAAGTCTATTACCATATTTTCATGTTGATTACGTTCACGTTTGATTAATACTACATCTGTACTTCCAGGTTTTGGAATGGGAAATGGCGGTGAATATACGTGACCATATTTCGTTCTCGTTGGCTCTATACCATTCCATTGTGTTTCAGATTCACAAAAATAAATCCATCCTAAATATCGTTGACGCCAACATTGCTGTTCATTCCACAAGTCATCCTTGTGTTTAAAATGTTTATTTGCTCTATTGCCATATTGATCAGTTTGATGAATTGCTCGCACCGTCATTGTACCATCAATAGTAACAACATTTTCATCTTGTACAGCTATATGGGTTAAACAATTGTCATAAGCACGACGACCTATCACAAATCGAGGAACTTGTTCCCATTTAAAGACATCGTTGCTAAATACAAACCAGTCAAATGCATCTGGTTGTCCCAATGTGCTTTGTAGTACAAAATGATTCATTATCTTTTCACCATCTTCAGCATTATCAGGCAAACGGTCACTTTGTTTCAAATTGTAGTTGTACCGTCTACCTATAATATATACACGTTTTGATATCAAATTTTCTTTTATTTTTAATAAAATCATTTGCAATGTATCTATGAATGATAACCCTAGCAAGATATCGCCATTAATATAACAATGCAATGGCGCCTTCACTTTTCGTGCTACTTTAAGCATTTGGTGTAAGAAAGGCGTACCGTAATTATTTTTTGATAATATCGGCCTTACTCTATTTATGCCCATGTTTACAGCCTGGGTTTTCCAATATGGATCATCAACAAATGCTATACTGTACAACCCTCTTGATTTCAAATTTACCAATGCTTGCAATGTATTTATTTGTGCAATTTGCTTTAATTTATTATTGTCGGTTATCTTTTTACCAAATAATGTTGTGAAGACAACTACTAAGCGTTTTCTCTTATGATGGCGATGATGTTGTTGTTTATCATGAAATTTTATCGTTGGTGATATGTTGATTGGATTTAACAACTCTCTCGTTGTTGTTCTAAATGATCCTTTTATGTTTTGATCTATAGTTGTAGATATTATTGATGATGATGATCTTGATTTTAGCATAATCGATGTTGTTGTTCTTGGATCTATTTTTCTTGTTGTTGTAACAACTAAGGGTTTGCTTGATTCGATTGGAGATGATGTCTTATCGCGAGATGATTTATTGGTGATATCCAATAATTTATAATTGTTATCTATTGTATGTTTTCTTAAATTTATGAATGATGATTTTGAATTTATTGTATTTAAATTATTAATAACTTTTGAAGCATTACCATGATCATATATTAAAAATGGCATCAATGCAATTAATATAATTATTATTCCAATAAAGCATATTGTTACATTTTTTGATGATTTCATTGATATATCTATGTATATTGCTAGTTCATATAATTTGTATGAAAAACTTTCTATAAAAATGGTTCAAAAGTTAAAACCATTACATGGTCTAGGGTATAACAATTATTAAACCAACTTTGATGTGTGTACTACTATCGTTATATATATAGTATTTAGCATTTTTTTGAAATGTGCACAAATGTTTGCCAGTTTGTTGTTGTTGTTTTTGTTGTTGGAGATTCTGATTTCTTCTTCTGATGCATACTGGCATATACACTATATAGCTATATATAGCTAGCTAGACTACAAGAGTACAGCAGAGTGGTATAGTGGTATTAACTTTTTTTTAATTTCAAAATCAATGTACCAGTACCTGGTAATTTGATATCACATGATGTATTTATGTATATGTGGTGAGAAATGTACGGTATATAATATTCACATTAACAACACATGTAATACATCATACACATGTGACTTATACAAACTGTTTTAAAAGATTTGACAAATTTATAATATCAACACAATAATTAATCACTTAGGGTATATAAGTATTATACGTTTAGCATATATGTTGGGATATAATATATTATACATTATCTCTTTCTATAGAAATTGATTAGATACATATTATTATACCTCGTAAAGACATTACTATAAAAACAAATATAACACACATCATAAAAACGATGAAAGGAAATCAATGTTGTTGTCAACAATATATTTATCTATTAATCATTACATTCGTTGCCGTATTCTATACTATCAATGCAACCAAGAAACGAAAAAAGAAATATAACAATAATAAATGGCATGTGTTTAAAACTAAAAAGGGATGCCCGTTTTCAACATTTGATGCAAACAAAATGCAAGTAAAGGATATTTATGATCACTGTTTCAATACACAGCAACCATGTCTAATTGAAAATGCATTTACGAAATGGCCAGCGATTAAAAAGAAATATTGGTCGACTAAGAAAAAATTCATCACAAGATATGGAAAAATAAAAATAAAATTTGGTGAAAGATCTGAGATTCCACTAACCGCTGGTGTTTTCTCTAATTCATTGATTGCAATTGAAAAGTTTTTAGAT
>JACLAD010014859.1_pt1 | contig 12732 bp, 15 predicted proteins | sample 8027901 | NCBI WGS metagenome assembly JACLAD01 (sample SAMN15725071, study PRJNA655200) | protist metagenome | isolation source: fluorescence activated cell sorting (FACS) single amplified genomes of... | place: Spain: Blaines Bay Microbial Observatory, Mediterranean Sea | collected 2016-07-05
CCTTTGTCTGCAAAATGTGCAACATTGGTAACTACGAGGCCCCTCGCGGGAGCACATGTTGTCAAAAGTAGGTTCATTCGTTCTCTTTGCATGTCGCAGGTTGCAACTTTGCTCGCACCCATTAACGGATACTCATATATTTGCATGTGCGATTCTACAGGATCCCGGGCAGCTGTGCTTCTGCTCCTGCTCCTGCTCCGAGTCTCTCTACTCCTTCGCCTTCATCATCACCGGAGTCTCCGACAGGCGCGTCATCATCATCACCGGAGTCTCCGACAGGCGCGTCATCAACATCACTTGTTATGGGCAGTGTTGCTGGTGCCGTCTTCCTCGTACTGCTCGCCCTAGCATATGTCCTCTTCAACTCTCACGGAAAGAGTGACGGTGGTCGGTCCACAGTGCACGTAACTTCAAACGAAGTAGAGATGGTCTCGCAGGAAGAACGTGGAAGAGACAACAAGGAGGAGAATCTGGAGGAGGAGGAGGGCCAGGAGAGCGAAAACAATAAGGATGAGGAAAGGAAGAAGGTCGTGGTGCGCGCACCACGACCAGCCGCTCAAAACCCTCGTGCTAACCCCGAGGTGGCCGCCCTTCCAAACGCTGCCACCCAAAACTCTGTTGCGATCAATATCGGACAAGCCGTGGCAGGTAGCGATTCGAGAACTCTCGTCTCAACGTTGGCGTCGAGCCAAGGTGCCTCCCTTAACGGCGTGGGTATTGGATCACGGGGTTTTCGAGGTGCAAGCCGCATGTATCCTCAAGGTAACATGCAAGGTATCACAATGGGTCCTACCTTCGAAAACCAGAAGCAGCTCTACGCTCAGGGCAGTCTTGGAAACCAGCAGCAGCTCTACGCTCAGGGCACCCTTGGAAACCAGCAGCAGCTCTACGCTCCAGGCAGTCTTGGAAACCAGCAACTCACACCCAGTTTTGTGGTGCCTTTCCTGTCGAAAGCACCTACTCTCAAACAGGTCTCCAAAAATCACCTGGTTGCCCCCTCTCCGCGAAGCGCCCTTTTCCAAAGCTGTCAGCAGCAAGTCAACCTCTGGCAGTACATGAGTGTTGCTGCTAGAGACGTCGTGAGGGGCGAGCTTCTTGGACGGGGTGCATATGCCGAGGTTTACAAAGGCCGCGTCCTGAATGCAGCCTTAAATACAGACTGCGCGATAAAGGTGTACCGATCCACTGCCTCTCCAAAGCAGCTGGAAGAGGCGAGGCGTGAGATCAGTCTCGGCGCGTCGCTCGATCATCCGTGCACGCTCCGCATCCTTGGATGGATCCGACAACCGTTACAAACGATCAGCGAGCTCTGTTGCGGCGACCTCAAGGCGTTCTACTCGAACAAGATAGAGCAAATCCAATACAGCGAGATGGAGGCATTGCGGCTCTTGCGGGTTCGTCACATCGTTGCCATCTTTGCATGAGAATGATCGACATTTGCTCTGTGCTCCCAACGATGCTGACCCCCATGCCCTTTCTCCACTGCCCCCAAAGGAAAGCGCCTCTGGCATCCTCTACCTTCATACGGTTGGCATTATTCATCGCGATATTAAACCTGCCAACATTCTCATCTGGGGCAAGGCCAAGACTGCAAAGATCGCCGATTTTGGCATCTCTCGTGTTGCAAATGTAGGCGCAACGATGACAATAAAGGGGACCCTGTTATACCAAGCACCGGAGGTGTCTCGCGAAGAACGCTACAGTTTCTCTGCTGACGTCTTCTCGTTTGCGATCACGATGTACGAGCTTTGCGACAGGGTGAGCAATCGGATCTGTGACGTCTTCCTCTACAAGGAAGAGTCTTTTTCGGCGTCCACTCACTTGTATGCGTGCTACTTTGCTTTGAAATGGCGACCGTGCGTACTGCAACAGGATCTTCCGTACAGCAGCTCGGAGCGAGGAAAGGCGATCAAGCTTGCAGCGGACATTGCAGCGGAAGGAAAACGACCTCCACTTCGTGAAAACTGGAACCCGGCAATATCTTTCCTGATCGCCTCCTGCTGGAGCAACGATGCTGGGTTGCGTCCGTCGCCGGGACAAATTATGTCGTCCCTTGAACAGATTATGGGCAGCAAGCAAGGATTGATTACGTCTCTGACAGACGGACGACCTAGCCCACGCAAGAAAGATGCCGACGTTTACCTTGCGCCGGGCGCGCTTTGGCGCAAGATTCAGATCAAGCGAGATAATATAGAATTGGGAGATGTTCTTGGACAGGGTTCCTACTCGACAGTCTACGACTGCCGCTTTCAAAACAAGCGCGCAGCGCTCAAGATGTTCCGAAACGCCATCGCTGAGAAAGCCTTCAAGGAGATTGAGATCACCTTTTCAATGCGCCACCCCAACATCATCGGCATCTACGCGTGGCTGCAGGATAGGGGGCAGATGGTGACCCAGATTGGCATGGTAATTGAGTTGGCAGATGGCGGCGACCTAATGGGTCTGTATACGAAAAAGAAGAAAGGTCAAGAGTATTCGTTCAAACTTGGGTTAAAGATCGTCTTGGGAGCTGCCAAGGGACTCGCTCACATGCACTCCATGCCGACACCCGTGGTGCATCGCGATGTCAAATCGGGGAACATCATGATCGTGAACGATGAGAACGCCGGGAGAAAAGTTGGAAAGATCGCAGACTGCGGAGAGAGTCGTCGAGTAGATCTCGACTCGACGATGACAGAGACAGGCTCACCTCTGTGGGCTGCGGTGAGTAATGCAGAAGAAGGTTTTGTGACTACTTCAGTTGCTTTTACTCATGTGATCATTACCTAACTGCTGGCAGCCTGAACTTCTTGCAGGCAAGCGCTACAACGAGGATGTCGACACTTACTCTTTTGGCGTCGTCCTCTTCGAAATCGCCGCTTGTAGGCTACCGTATGCCCGGGAGAGGGAGATGTACAAGAAGAGAGGGGGAAATGGCGTCGACATGAAGATGATGCGCGAGATTTCTTTGGGATTATTAAAGCCCGAACTTGCTGGCGAGGTCCAATGCAAGCGGTTCCGCGTCGGGGGTGCTTTCAGGAAGCGTAGGTTCTCTGCTTCGGTGCATGGCGCATGCGTTGCGCTCGACTTACCCGTGAATCGCCTTTTCTTGAAAATGCCTTGAACAGTCTTCAAGCGCTGCGTCAGATTTGAGCCACGGGAGCGCCTAGGAATGGAAGATATTGTTCGAAGCCTCGAAACTATTATTGAAGATATTGAAGATGCAGAAGCGGTGCGTGCAAAGCGCCGGCAGGCAAGTGGGCACGGCCGGCAGCCAAAATCTGGGCCCCGTGTGCTGACCGATAAGTTTAAAGCTCTCGCAAGTCCGTGGTGCTCAAGAGGTTCGAGAGTCGCCAATGCTTTGGAAACCTTGGTGTCGCGCATCGAGGATGCCAACCTGAGAACAAACCTGGAGGTGTTGTGCAAGCACGTCGAGGCCGATCTTGGGCCGCAGGCCACCGACCCCCTCTCTGGCGTCTATAACCCGGCGCGTCTTTTGCGTTTTCTGTACCAGAGCGAGATGGATGTTGACGACGCAAGAGCGCAAGTCGTCCTCACTTTCAATGCCCGAAAAGAGTTTGCGGTAGACGCAAAGAGGGAGCACATCGTGAGCGAAGACTTCAGCTTTGGCTCGCTACCTCGCATGAAAGAATGTCGCAAGTATCAGCCTGGCAACCATTTTATCGGCTTTGGCAAGGACGGCCGCAAGATCTCCTATGAACACTTGGGCCGCGAATGCGACTTGGACGGTTTGAAGAAGGCATTTTCAGTCGAGGAGTACGTGGAAGGTGGGTTTCACCACAACTATCAAGGGCGCGTATTATACCCTGCTTTCGTGTTGCAGCGCTCGACTTACGAGACATTGTTGTTTCGCCAACCACGCGGATGCAGTAATACTCTACGCACAGATACTCACGTGGCTCGTTGATGATGCAATCATCGCTTCACGGGGCCGCCATCACTCGTTCGCCTCATTTTGGGACTTTGCTGGTGGCACCTTCGGAACCTTGATGGGTATGATGGAGTGTGAGTTGCAATGTTGCGATGAAGAACAAGGGAGTCGACGCGCGATGCACGTTTGGGTGTAAAGGGCTCCCATGAGCACTTCACTCACGATCACGCACAAAAGACGTACAAGCAACAGGGGATATCATGAACAGGGTGTTCCCGCCTATTCCGCAGGGAGTGAGAGTGCTCGTTAACTTTCCTCTCTTTTGGAAGATGGTCATCGACATGGTAAAGGCCGGTTCCAGGTACGAGTTCAATTACGAAATCTTGGTTCCGGGCACCGATCTTCGTGAGCGCGCCGCGATCGCAGAACTTGTCGACATCGCAATACTCCCCAAGTCCATTGGAGGCGAGGCGGTCTCCGTTGACGCTGATGGCAACGAGGACGAGAACAACGTTCGGGGCGTGGAGTACCCAACGTTGTCGGCATTCTTGGAGAGGTTGGGGGAGTCATAATGTTGCGGATAGAACGTTGATAAAATCACTTGTCAATTATCAAATTGTGTTGTGATGATATTTTCCCTACTGTAGGTACTTTGCAACTCTTAATTGAAAGATATTTTGTATTTTGATGGAAGCATTGCAATAGAGAGCCCTCGTGTGGCGAAGCTGTGCAGGAGGAACATTGCTTACCTTCAGGTAGTAGACCTGCAGACCATTAGATGTCGAAGATTTCTTGTATCCGTACCTGGCCTTGTGGAGGTTCTGTTATTAAATTTTGAGAAACTTTACACCGGGTCCACAAGTTCGGATGAGCTCCTCTTCCGTGAAGACCCCGGAGCCGGTCCGATCAAAGCACGATGTAGAGGAGGTGCAATTGCAAAAGCTGGTGCAAGAGCAAGCTCAGGAACGACAGCACTATGAACAAGAGGGGCAGCAGGGCCAGCAAGAGTGGGCGATTGACATCGACAAGGTGAAGACCGACTTTGAGAAGGCGCTGAAGACCAACAATTCGTCTACATCTCCAGCAGCGCAGGAGTACCACAAAGAGCAGCGCAAGTTCCTCGACGAGCTCCTGGAGTCTGAGAGGAAGGCCTCGAGCACCTGTTTGGAAGTCAACGAGGGTGTCGGTGAGGGCAAGGAAGGTGGAACCGATTCCGAAGCGAGCGGGGACCAAGGCAGTGGCGGCAATGCGAATGATGTTGTAACGGAGGCAAAGGAGGATGGATCCTCTCTACCGACAGCTGGTAGCGGGGCCTTGATAATTGATTCCATCGTGTCCTCGTCTATTGATCAGGAACCGGAGGAAAGTGCGGAGGCAGCGTAAGTTGAGGGAGCGGAAACGAGTCTCCTACGTCTACCTCGCTCGGTTCAACCTCCAAAAGGACTTATCCTCCTCTAAACCACTCCTTCTCTAGCCTCGCGATCAACATCTCCTTTGGCTGCAATGTGATACTTTTCATCATCAAAATTCTTGCGGCGATTGCATCAGGATCGATTGCAATTGTTGCATCGGCAATCGACTCTGCACTCGACCTCGGTGCAGGGTCTGTGTTCTATATGACCAACAGAATGAAGGCAGCGTCCAACATCTATCTGTACCCCGAGGGAAAGGAGCGTCTAGAGCCTCTGGGCGTCGTTGTCTTCTCCTCCATCATGGCAGTGTCCATGTTTTCCGTTGTCCAGGAAGCTATTGTGAGTTTGAGACGGAGCTGGGATCTTGCCAAGTGGCCTGTGATGCATCGGTTGAGAGTGATGGTTGCCCTCTCTCATTCTCATTCTCCCGTCTTTACGCATCTCCTCATATCCATTCTCAACATATGTACCTATCATGTCAGGGAGAAATAATTGCTGCATCATCATCTGGAAATCCAGTGATAAAAAAGATAGATGAATTGGCACTTGGCATTCTTGGCATTACAGTGGTCACCAAGCTTGCCCTTCACCTGTACTGTAAGGACGTGGCCGAGAGGGCGAGCTCCGTCTCGGTCGAGGCCTACGCCGAGGACCACCTCAACGACGTCTTAACAAACATCTTGGTCTGCGTTGCCGCGGGACTGACTCTGTACCAAGACGGTCTGCTCTGGTTTATGGACCCAGTCGCGGCAATCCTTATGGGCCTCTACATTCTCTGGTCCTGGTCCCAGACAGCGTACCAACAGATTGAGCTTCTCACAGGAAAGACGGCTTCGTCGGATCAGCTGAAGATTTTGACCGTGCGTTTGTGACGAACCGGTTCTTGCTTCTCCCTCCCTCACCATCCAACTGACCCCTCACCCTTCCCGGCAACCACGCAGACGCTGGCATTCAACCATGATCCCGCCGTCGTGAAAGTCGACACCGTGAAGTCCTGGCATATAGGAACCAAGCTGCTAGCAGAGGTTCACATCGTTCTGCCAGAGGAGATGACGCTCCGCGACGCACACGAGATCGGAGAGGCGCTGGAAATTAAGATCGAGCGCCTAGATTGGGTCGAGCGCGCCTTCGTTCACCTCGACTACGAGTGGAGCCACAAGCCAGAGCATGTTGGCATGATGAGAGTCGTCTCCTAGCTGGGAAAAGAACACTTTCGTTTCGTTTTATACTGCACCACCGTACTAGTTTGACGCTGCTGCCTTCTCGCTGCTGAAATACGCCATAACGTCCTCGTCAAACCTGAGCTTGCCACCAAAGATGTCGAGCGCGCTGCCGATCGTGACGTGCACGACGCCGCGCCCGAGCCGCGCCACCGTCTCGACGTCGCGCATGTCTCTCACGCCCCCCGCGTAGGTGCAGGGGATTGGCGAGATCTGCCGCAGAGAAACGGAAGGGACGACACGCCGAGATCAGAGCAGAGAACGCTATCAGTGACAACACCACACCACACCACACCACACCACATGAAATCCCATCCCACTCACTTCTCCCAACAACGCGACGAGCTCCTCGTCGACGCCTCCCATCTTTCCCTCGACGTCGACGCCGTGGACGAGAAACTCTGCACAGTGCGACGCCAGGTCTACCAGCGTGGTCGCGTCCACGACGGTCTCTGTGAAGGTTTGCCAACGGTCGGTAACGATGTAATATGGGTCGCTCGCTCGTTCTTTTCCCTTCTTCTCCCCTTCCTCTTCATCTGTCTTCTTCTTCTTCCTGCACGACAAGTCGAGGACCAGCCGCTCACGACCAACGGCGGCCACAAGCTTAGCAAGTCGCTCCCTATCAATCTTGCCGCCACGAAAAACGTATGACGTCACAATGACATGCGAGGCGCCTGCGTTGAGGAATTTGGTCGCGTTCTCCGGCGTGATTCCGCCGCCAACTTGCAGGCCGCCAGGGTACGCACGAAGGGCTGCCAGCGCTGCATCTTCGTTTCCAGGCCCGAGCATGATCACGTGGCCGCCCGTGAGGCCACGATCCTTGTAAAGATTTGCAAAGTAAGCCGAATCCTGCCCCTCGGGCGCAACAAAGTTCTCCTGTGCCGTAGCCTCGCCGTCGCCAGTTGTGGTAGCGGCAGAGGAGTCTTTCGCGGCGGCTCCACCAGCCGATGGTGGCTTGTCCGACAGGCTCGACCCCACGATCTGCTTCACCACCCCCCCGTGCAAATCGATGCATGGTCTAAATTCGGTCCTCTTCGCATTTTCGGTGGCAGCCATGTTAGGCTTATTCTTTGCTCCCAAATGAAAATATTGTGTGTTGTTAAGAGACGCTTTCACCTCTCTTGACTCATCCTCATTCACTCGTTGTGCTGGTTGAAGGTCGTTCCAACTTCTCTCGCTAGCTTTCTGAGAGGCACCCTGCTCTTGTCATCCTGCTTTTGGTACGACCAAGGCGCTGGCAGCTTGCGTGCCCGGTGCTGCACCCACTCTATCTCGGTCTTGGGCCTGGGTTCGTTTGTGATCAAGAAAGAGGGATTGAGTGAACGAGAGAGAAAGAGGAAGAAGAAAGACAGAGACAGCAAGAGAGAGAGAAAGGAGGAAGGAGCACATCGACCAGAAGAAACCGCACCTGAAATTGCCCATTGAAAACGAAGGCGTGTCTGCACGAAAAGCCTGGCCAGGGTTATACTCATCAGGACCGGGCGTAAGCGGAGCTCTCCGCATCCGGAGCTCGAGGTCGGAAGGGACGTCGGCAAGGGAAAACTTGATGGTAGGTGAGCTCGCCTTGATGGAAACGTCCTTGTATGCGCCCGGCCCCGGGATTTGGCTCGCGCGGTACTGGATCCACTCGATGTCACTCTTCGGGTTTTCTTCTCCGATCTTGTACCCGCGATCCACGTTGAGCGTTGTCTTAATGGTGTACTCTCCAGGGCCAGGAAGGAGCTCCCTTTCGATCGTCACGCCTTCTCTTGCGCGGTGCTTGGCCACGAGCTCGCGCGTACGCGACTTCAGTCTCTCGTCAGCGATAGCCCGCTTGAGCGATCCCATCTTAGTCGTCCTCTCGTCATCCTGACTGATCTTCTGCGCGATCTGCTGCCGCTTGTACTCAGACATTCGCCGTATTCGCTCGACGTTTTCAAGCTTATCCTGCATGAGGAGCATCTGCTCCTCCTTGCGTATTGCCGCCTTGCGCGCGGCCTTGGCCTTGGCCTCTGCAATCATTTTCTCCCGCTGTCGCATCTCGTCCTTGATCTTCTGCGCCCTCCGTCGGCGCGTTCGCGCGACCTCCTGCTTGATGGCCTGCCTACGCTGCTGCGCCCGTCGTTGTCTCTCGCCCTTCTTGTCGTTCTCCACCCGCTTTTTCTTTCGCAACTCGCTTGCTTTTTTTTCCTTCTCCCGCATCTGCTCTCGGACCCGGTTGATCCGCATCTGTATGTAGGAGAAGAAGAGCAGGTGATGTTCTTGTGATGAGATTCAAGTCTCACACGGTTGAGCTCCCACATCCGGTCTGGATATCTTGCGCTGCAACTCACCTGCTCTCGCTTATCACGTTCCTCCTTGACGCGATCCAGCGCCTTCTGCTTCTCCTTTGCACGCTTGCGCATCTCTTTATGCGCCTTCTCCTTGACCTCGCGCAGCTCGCGCTCCCGCTCTCTGTCCTGCTCTCTCTTTGCCGCGAAGTTGAGCCTTCTTCTTTGCAGCGCAGAATTCTCCTTTTCCAAGACCTCATTAATGCGCTTCCTCGCCTTTTCGACCCGTACTTGGCGCTGCTCCTCCTCGAGAATAGCGGCGCCGACTACCCGCTTGACGTCGGGGTGGCTTGCAGAGTTGGTCTCGCCTCCACCCCTCGAGAGCACTTCGCTCTCCTGCAACACAGCGGCGAGCTTCTCTAGTCGCTTCCTCTCATAGTGGTCGTAACGAACTTGCATCAGAGTCCCGTCGAGTATGCGCTTCTGGAAGCCGTCCTGCACAATGTGAAAATCTTGCAAGCTCTTGGGCATAAGCTCTTTCGGGGTGATCCCCAGCCTGAGGCACGACCTCTTGACCTCAGCTCCACGAAGCAAGAGCTCGAGCCCGGACGCACTGCTTGATATGTCCTTTGCCTTGCGCAGGTATCGATCGTCCACGTTAAGCCCTGGTTGTGTGTAGCCCGCGATGCCGCCGTGCTGCGCCGACGCCCCGAGCTTGCTTTGGGCCGGAGACGATTTGGGACGGGACTTCTTGTTGCTCTTCTTCTCGTGCGCCTCCACTTCAGCAGACGGAGACATCACAGAGACCGTTTCCGGAGAGTCGTAGATCCTGTGCCTGGGTGCGCTCTTTGCACGCTTTCCCCCGCTCCTTTTCGATTTCTTCTGCTGCCTCTTCATCGTTGCTCCGAATTTCTGCGCTTTTTGGATGGAGTTTCGTTTGCGAGACGTCTTCGAGACCTTGACCCCAGCTGGTAAGCTCATCGAGTGTCCGAGAGATCTTCCGGAGCCCCTCTCATTTCCACCTCCCACACCGTCGTCTCGCCCAGAGCCAAGAGCTACAGAGGACGCGCTCTTCTGGGCTCTGCGTCGAGCGTTGGGCGACTCTATCTCTTCAAGCTGTCGCTCGACCATCTCGAGCTCGTTCTGCAACTTTTGCATGAGACCGAACCGAGTGAGGGCTCGGCCCTCTTCGGCCATATTGTCAAAGTCTTCAAACATCGCTGACCTTGCTGTGCCAGTGGGAAAACAAGTGAACAGCCATTACGATCACGTCCACAAAACTCACACTGGATCACTGGTCAACTTCAAGCGACTTGCGACTTGCGAGGGGAGAGACGCAGGTGCTGATAAATGCTGGATGGACGCAGTAGAAGAGAGATTTCAGAATGTGGCTTATTTCGCCTACCTGTGCCTTACTAAGCTCTCCTGCTCACGTTGCTCCCTTCCTTGTCCCTGGCCCCCCTTCTCCCCTTCGACCTCGATTCGACGACGACGAAACCGAATCATCGCGAAACGTCCACGAGGAGCGAGGAAGAGACTACAGCGCGAAACGCGAAACAGAACGAGAGCACTGCGAGCACGTGACTAACTCCTTATGCTGCGTTATAATAGGGCCCGGCCAACAGCCCCGCAGTGCATCACAATAAATGTCTATCTCGTAAATTTGCTGTCGTGTGCAATATGGCCGAGCAGGATGACGATGGACGGACTATCGACGACGCCATCGAGGACGTCGAACACAGCCTTGGGCACTACAAGGGCTTGCAGGAGTTTTACGATGTCAACTCGAACTACAAGTACGTGGAGCAACTCCCGAACTGGCGAGGAGAAGCTGAGGCTAGGATTCTTTTGGGGGATCTTAAGCGACAGAAGGCTTCAATTATCAAAGGCAAGGAGGCGGCACAGCTTTTGAAGGAGGCAGAGGAGGAGCTCGACAAAGCTTTTGAGATCTACAAGCGGCCGAAGGTCAACGACCCCATCTCCCAGGCTCACGTCCTGAGGTTTAAAGGACGCCTCCGCAAAACGCAGAACCAGCTACCGCAGGCGATGGAATTTTACAAGCAGGCGCTGGAGATGTACAAGAAGGAGTCAGACGAGGAGCACGAGGCTGTGACAATGAAGATGATTACTAAGACGGCGCAGGCAATGGACCGCGTTGCCTGGATCAAGCAAAAGATCGCGGAGCTCTCTTCAAAGGATAATAAAGAGGAGGAGGCCGTCAAGCTTGCATTCCAAAAGTTTGACAAGGACAACTCGGGATTGATGAGTACGAGCGAGTTTGGCTACTTGGCGCTTGAGCTGGGTACATTTCCCGAGCTTACAGACGAGGAGAAGAAAGAGGCATTGTTGCAGATCGACAATTCGAATGATGGCGAATACTCTTTCGACGAGCTCTGGGCGTGGTGGGTCTCGGAGAAGCTGGATGCGCTTCTGGAGAATGCCCCAGAGCTCGCGGAGGACGACGATGACGTCTAGACTGCGGTTGTAGTGTCTCGAATGCACAGAAGAGCTTCGTTTTGAAAGGTGCAAATTATAAGGTGTGCCTCACGTATGCATCGCCGCGCACGGAGTCATAATGATCCCACCCCGCCGCGGAATGCGAGCTAGGTCTTGGGCACTGTTGGCGACGGCACCGGAGACGGCGCCCCGAAGAAGATGTCCGTGTCGTACTCTGTTGCGATGCCACTCCCGTGTGCGTGAGAAACCACGCCAAGGTCTCCCGTTGTCGCTGCCTCTCCCAAGATGGACGATATCTCCTCTCCTTCGGCATCCGCGGCACCACCGCGTGAACTACCGCGGGCGACATGTGCGTCCCCTGCCGTCGCAGAAGCCTCGCCGGCACTTGCTCCACCCGCAGTGCTAGCCTTTCCAAAAGCGTCAAGGTCTCTCCCCACCCGTGTGAGTAGGTGGACCTGTTCCTGTGCGAGGTAGTTGAAAGCGAGAATCTGCCGGGAGTTGATGATGATGAGCCGAGGAGGCGCTGTAGCTGGTTGCTGGTCGCAAATGAGGGAGTTCCAAAAGATCTCAGACTCACTTGCTCCTTGAGCTGCAAGTGCAGGCCATAGGACCAGAAGAAGACTGGATTCTGCTCTTCCAGCTTCTCCCATACCATTGTGACGTAGTTCGGTGTGATGTCTGCGTGGCGCTCGAGGCTGACCATGATTTGCGCCTTGGTCATGTACTTTGAGAGGCCCTTCTCAATCAGGTTTTGCACGACTTGACTGCGCGTATCCAAGTTTCATAAGTCGAAGCACGAAAGGTTGAAACGAGACGAAAAGCAAATGCAGAGCAGAGGCGAGCACGAGATAACTTTGCATTAACCATGAAGTAGTGGGACAAAGAGTAAAGCAAGGAACGCGAGCCAAGCAGCGAAGCAGAAGAACGTGCGAAGCCTTACATCTCTTCCCATGAAATTGAGGGCTTAGCACTGAGGTGCAGCCTCGCTGCTTCCCGCGAGCCGTCAATTTCTGGCACGGCCTCCATCGCCTTTGATTCGGGGCGATAAAAATATATTTTATTTCATCCACTTCCAACTAGGAGTCAATGGCGACTTCGAAGTCTGTGTCGACAGACTGGAAAAGGTCCGCTGGCGACTTCGAGTGTAAGACTTGCGGAAGAAAGAGGCTGCCGGCAATGGCGTTTTCCAAGTCGCAAGTACAAAAGGCGTTGGCTAAGCGGACAACGATTGCGCGGTGCCTGGAATGCGTGTCAAAGCTAGAGACAGAGGAAAAGTTAAGGGCTGCTGCCAACAAGGCCAGGGCTGCGGAAGCGGGTGGAGTTAACGATGGAGGAGGAGGAGGAGGAGGAGGTGACGCGGGCGCTTGCTCGATATGCAAGTTAAGCAAAGATGAGAAGGGGTTCTCACGAGGTCAATGGGGCAAAGTCATACGAGGCAAGCCTGCAAAGTGCAAGGCATGCGTCGCTCAGATCGAGAAAGGGGAACAAGAGGCCCGAGAGCGGAAGGCCGTCGTGTCGAGGGC
>JACLAD010006948.1_pt1 | contig 12725 bp, 8 predicted proteins | sample 8027901 | NCBI WGS metagenome assembly JACLAD01 (sample SAMN15725071, study PRJNA655200) | protist metagenome | isolation source: fluorescence activated cell sorting (FACS) single amplified genomes of... | place: Spain: Blaines Bay Microbial Observatory, Mediterranean Sea | collected 2016-07-05
GCAGCCTCACCTGCGACTTGATGAAATATATCGTTGGTCCAAAGATGCAAGAGACCGCTGAGAACGAAACACAACAACCCGCTTTCTAGAGTAAGTTCTACAAGGTTAGTACTATAAGCGTGGGGAGGGCTACGAAGGGGGCCGCAGCAACTGTTTGTTTGCAGAGGTACAGCCTCAGCAGCCTCACCTGCGACTTGATGAAATGTATCGTTGGTCAGATGCAAGAGACCGCTGAGAACGAAACACAACAAGGCTTCAATACCTACCCAGTAGATTCTCTCTCTAGAGCTAGCCTAGTAGGCTAGCTCTAGCTCGAAGAGCTTCATAGAGTTATATCTAGACTGGTAGATAGAGCTTAATTAATTCACATCCACAATCCTTATTGCGATTGCTGTGTTGCAATATTGGGGAAAACAATAAACGCCGTCCTCGCCGTCTCCCGGAGCATCACAGACAGATACCACATCAACAACAACTGCCAGTATACATCTCTCGGCGCATGCAATCGGGAAGTGGGACGTAGGCGATATCAAACGGGACTGCACTCCGACGTACCGAGGGTAAGTGGCACCGGCTCTGTTATTGTGGGGTGTCCGGCTGTCTTTCACATAAGGGCCCGGATTTAAGATTTAATTTAGGCTCGTCCTTTACTGCGGGCTGTGCATCAGGGGACTTGGCCGCCAACTTCATGCAAGTTCGCTGGTGAGTCCAGTGCGGCCGGTGTTTGCGCATATATATTTGCGGCATCTCAACTCGGCCGACAACAAAGAGAGGGAGCGGAGCAAGTGACTCAAAATTGAAATATGTAGCGAGGGCTTCAGCAGCACCGAGCCGAATTGGCGTTGCTTCCTTCTGACAACTGAGACAATCATTGCTTGCTTTCCATTTGCTCATAGTATTCAATTCTACTTTACAAAAAATATGTAGATGAGTATTTAATGTCGAACATAATATAATGACTGAAATAGCCGGCCGGCTTTTCCAGCTGGGCGCGGTTCTGTTTAATCTTCAGGCGATAGTGATGTCGCTGCAGGTTGTCCAGATCTGAGACGACGCCTCGCAGTCCCACCGCCACCGGAGCACGTAGTCGCCCGGGGCGATCGACACTGGCACTTTCAACGAATCCTCGACAGTCGTGGCCCGGCCGGTGAGGTCTTTGATAGCGGTCCCAAAATCGATGCCCTTCGGAAGCCCAGGGGTGTGCGCACAGTTCTTGTCAGGGCACGCCCCGTCCGCAGCGTACCACGGCGCGCCGCATCTTGGACAGTGCCACTCGCAATGCTGCCCATGCGCCTGGCGCGGGACACGGAGGCGAGGCCGCCAACAAGTCAGCTAGGGTCCAAACTGCACCCCTCGCCTTTACGGCACGGATTGGAACGACCGGGGTGTCCGCCGGACGCAGCCGGGAAAGCAACACGGGGGAGAGGAGGAGGGGCGAAGCGGTACCGATGGGTTCCAGTCACAAGGGATGTCGGTGCCGTAAGGGAACGGGTTGAATGCCCAGCCCGTCCCGCCGCCCTCCGTGACAACGGTGGCCGGGGCGTCGAAGTCCTTGCTCGGATCGTTGTGGATCATCTTCTGGTAGTATTGGCCACCTTTGGTGGCAAACTCGAGTGGGTTGGCAGAGAAACACTCCTCGGTGAGCGCCGAGTTTGCCGGGCAGAGCTGATAGATATACCCGCCTCCATGCGCTGCAGTGATCTCCCACCGGGCCTTCGCAACCGACCCCCGCGTCCAGATCGTCTTCCCGATATCGGTCCGCTTCGGAAGCACCCTCGTACCGAGGTCACCCTGCTTTGCAAATTTGGTCGCGTTGTACGCCTGGAGCCAGATGGCGTGCGGACCATGTCAAGGCATTATCAGCAGGATTCTTGCCCCGCGCCGCGGTACTAAAGTGGAAGCAGGGCGGGGGGTGGGGGGGGGGTCCGGCATGGCGTAAAGAGGGGGATACGCACGCCAGCGTTGAAGACCTCGTACGTGTTCCCGCCTGCCATTCCACACGGATCGGCAGTCGGAGCCTTTCCCGGCGCCCTGCACGCTCTACCGTGCCAGTAGCCCGTAAGTGGCCGACGAGGCAACGTGCGAGTTTCCCATCCCCATGGACCATACAGTAGGAATGGTAGGGCATTATTTGTGAGAGGGCTTACACACCTCCACGGGTTGAACTTCCAGATGTCGCCGACAGTGCCCGGGGTTGAATTTAGATTGACAGTCCGATACTTCGGCAGCAGCGCGCCTTCCATCTTCAGCGGGTCGAAAGATGCCGCCCGCTCTCCAGGGCAGTGGTCGAGATTCGGAAGCCGAGTCCTGTCAGCATGGCAGCAGGGAAGGAAGAACCGAATCCGGTCAGAGAAGAAAGGAGACGGCCGGTCATGCTGGAGTCGATGGTGCCCGCGGGTGCTCGATCCGGCAGCCGCACCCTGGCGTCAATATCGGCAGGACAAACGCGAGCAGGTGACAAGTACCGAAGGGTACTGCAGCATGCAGGCGTAGCGGGGGGTAGGGGCGGGGCTTGGGCACGTCGGGGATAGGTGGTGCTGATGAGGGACGCCGGGGGTAGGTGGTGCGGATATGGGATGTACCCATTTCCATCAGCTGTTGAGCACCCGACTGATGAGCCCTGGGTAAACCAGAAGCACGACTGGCCGGAGGAGCAGAGGTCGGTACCGTTCGAGCACGCGCATGTGTACGGCTCGATCAGCCCCGTCTCAGGGTGCCTTCCTTCGGCCCACGGCATCCCGGGCGAGGCGTCGATTGAGTTACGTGACGGCGGCATAATCATCGAACCGTGCCCCAGAGCGCCGGCAACCATCGCGGCCAATACCATCACAACCCGCATCGTCCTAGCGGGGAAAGTGGGAGGGTATATGTGCTGCAATCGTCACAGCCCGCGGCAAGATCCCGGTAATGCCGAGCCCGCATCTTAGAATGCCGATGCCCTCCGAATCATCGTGAAAAGCGCGCAAGCCCTCGGGGTCGATTCGCAATGATGCACGCAGTACGGACCATGGCGCTAAGATGGCCGGGTGCGGCGAAACAAAACATATCAATGATACTAATGACTGGTGCCTCTAAACTACTCCTCCCGCACCCTCACCCACACATGCCCCACCTCTGCTCGGGATTCCTTACTTTTTTTCGCAGTCTTGTGTTCTGGTGTTGTTCAGTTTCCACACGTCGACCTTTCAGGTGAGCAGCTACTGTATGATTAATAGTAGAACGCGAACAACGGAATAAAACCTAACAGACGTACTTGATGCCAGCAAAGGTAAACCCCGCGATCGCGGTTGCACGCAGGGTAAGGATAGCCCCGTGAGGCGTTTCCCCTGTTATCCCTGTCTAATTGTGCAGCACTTTGGGTCAGCTCCGTCTAGGGTACCGGTATCGATAAACCCGATGATTATTTTCACGAGTCAGAATCTAACCACGAACAATAAGTTGATCTCTCTGTAGACTACGGTATCACGGATAGTGCAGAGAAATTAACATCCGCAATAGCACGCAGGGTAATGGATAGCCCTGAGCGACATGCCTCCGATGATCCCCACTAAGTGTGCCATGCTGTTGGGTCACAGCGTCGAGTGACGCTACTTAGACCATTAGACCATAGTTGCCATTCTTCTTACGTCTATTCTTTTGCTAATAGTCTAGAGAGATCTATTCCAATTTAATTGGGTCCGGTATTGTTCATAATTGTTCGAATACGGAGCCGACGTTTTTGATCTGCTCAAGCAGAATCTCGGCGAGCCCGAGCTCGCAACGAGGCACGCATCGCGCCAACTGCGGTACTGCTTACAAAGAATGCGAGCTGCTTGCAAGGCTTTGGCGCAAAATTTGACTATATATTGCTCTCCTCAAGTCCGCGTGCAATCAGCTGCACCGAACTGAGACGAGGAAGCGGCGCTCCCAGTGGTAGCCCGGGCATGGGTCAGCGATCCCAAGCGTATTATGGTCGTTCACCAACTCGCACACGCGCTTCCCGAGGCACGCATGCTCCACCAGCGCCTTCGAGCTAGGATAGTTGCATCGCTGGTCGACTTGAAGCGCCGACGGGCCCTCTGAGCACGGGCCCTGCTTCCCCGATGTCTGCTGGTATCCGAGCGAAGCAAACTCAACCGCGGTGATGGTCTTTCCGCTCCCACACTTGAGCTCGAGGGGCTTTCCGCGATCGGCCATGTGGCATATGACTCCGGGCTCGAACCCTTCGCCGCAGATTGATTCCCCCGCCACAGCCCGGCGGTACCGTCGCCGCATCAACGCCGGGTCTTTCTGGTAGTGATGGATCCAAAGCGACTGCTCGAAGCAATGCCCCCAGGGCTGGAACTCTTTACTGCCCTCGCGGTACCTTGCGGCGGTGACGGGCCACCGTGTCAGCGCTGGCGCGCAAGCCCCAGCCCCCTCGGGTTCAGACGGCGGCGAAACTAGCGGCATGATCGGACAGACGTAATATTGAAACCATTGAGGAGCACGCCGATCCCCCGATCTTCGACGCGGTGGAAGTTGAACGGGAGCCCAGGATCGCCGACAAACCGTGCAACGTCAGCGGTCAGCACGTACCCTGCCCCGGCGTACTTTGGGAACTTGTCAAGCTTCATGTAATTATCCTTGTCAGGCTTGCCGTTCCTATCCATTGCCGACATCCCGCCAAGAAACCGGCCAAAGAATAGCCGCTCCCCCTCAAAGTCGCCACGACGGATCCGAGAGACCAGCCGGTCAGCCGCAACGTAGCAGTCATCGTCCGACTTCATGAAGTAGGTGGTGTGAGGGCAGGCCCCAGTGGCCCACTTGAAGTAGTGCTGAACCCTGACTAGCAGGTTCGAGGGCTCGCTCCCGTGGTACCCTCTCCTGGTGCCCGGATCGACCGGGAGCAGCAGCAGGTCATGGTGTACCTTATTCTCTGCTAATAGTGGTGCGGGCACCCGGGTGCCGGGCTTGATCGACAGCAGAAACCTAACAACAGCGTCGCACGGCTCAACCAAGGCAGCCCATGTCTGCCGGATAACTTGCCGTCGCTCTGCACCGGCAGCGTTATCCTCGGTGAGAACCCCAATGACCACCGTCGGGGCTCGATCGCCGCACCCACACGTGACTGACCCGCCGGGCGGCCCGAATCCCCCGCCGTCAGGCCCGATCGACACCGCTGCCCGCCCTCCCGCCATCGAAGCGGCACTGGCAGCCATCGCCGGGGCATTCGTGGACACAGGAGGTGCTGCTCTTGCGGCCCACTCCAGCTGCTGCGAAGCCCGCGGCCGGTAGGGCGCCAGCTTTAGCAGCAACAACATCGCAACCCCCCCAAAAGCAAACCCCCAGCACAAGCCGCGGCGGTCGAGCCGCATTCGAATCTACGGTATCGATATTGATACTCGAGTACTCGAGGAGATGTCTTAAAATTCCAGGGTGCTCTTTGAAATACCCACTTCCTCATCAGCAGCAGCTCCTTCCCAGCTACCTAGCTAGAGCTAGCTCTCTCTCTCTAGAGCCAGGTACTAGTAGAGCTACAGTACTTTGGTAGCTCTGGAGTTCTAGAAATTCCTAAGGCCGAATGTAATAATGTAAACAGGGGAAAAGATTGGCATTGACATTATTTTTATTGTCTTGTTACTTCATTACATTTCCTTGGCTGAAAAGATTGGCTACTGGTGTGTATGAAACTACATACAAATGCTGTCGATAGACTCATTTTTGCTTCGGTTAGGAAGAGGCAGTAATCGTCGAAGTGGGTGTCGCCAGAGGGTCCATGGTAGTAGTAATAGTGGTAGTATGTCCGATCGGCACTTGATCGGTGACACGAGGGGGCGGAGCAAAGATGTGAATCTTGAATTTGTGCTGGCCAGCCCCACCACCCCGGTTGGAAGGATTCTAGAAATTCTAGCTCTGTCGATATTACATGCCATGTAGCAGTACTTCGAAGTATTACAATACGGGAAATACGGGTTCAAATAATGTCGAGCCCCTCCATGCCATAGACCTCGGCCCGTCATGATAGGTGCACATCGATTTCTCATCAATTCTTCATCACCTTCATTATGGGCCTCTGCTTTGCCGCTATTCTATCGTATTGATGGTCGAGTACTGGACTCGAATAATACATACTTAAAGTACAATTTTAGATCGTCATCACAATAATACTGTATTTTCTCTCTCTCTCTTTAGCCAGGCAGATCCAATCGTAGATCTATCGATACAGCAGTAGAGCTTGAAAGCTATAGCGAGTTAGTAGCAACTCTTTCCGTGGAAGGAGGTTCTGCCTCCTCCATTCCATCACATCCACTTTTTTCGCGTAGGGATGCCCGCAGGAGACTGGCTCGCCACGATAGAGTGCTGTACCCTTCTCGCCATATGTGTCGGGAAGTGCTGCAGAAGTCGGCGCCCACCGACGCTTGTGCTTGCGGTGGCATCCATCTTGACTGAGGGCGTCCATGCTGCTTTTCTACCGGGTCTAAGTCCGGCGGTCCACAGAGGCATCGGGAGTGTGAGTCATTCCCGCTATGGATACTGCTGATAGATCTGGCCCGTCTTGTTCCGTTGTAGGGGCTTCAATAGCAGTTACCCGCGCCCAAATCTACCCTAGCGACCCCCGTCCCGAGCGCCGCGCGGTCCATAGACGTAGTAGCTTACGCAACTCCGTCCCTTAACTCAACCCCCGCTGTTCTTTTTGTAATAGCAGCACGATGCCCAAACGTCGTACGAGGTTGACCGCGTGACCCGGGGCACTCGGGAAGAGAGGCGAAACTCTGGGGTTGACATCCTTGATGACGACTTTGATACGAAGCAAGGATTCCCCATCGTGACCCGATTTGAGCTTGGTCAAGGAGTGGACACTAACGATATCGGATCTCATTCGATCGCGTTCAGTCCCGCTGGCGAACTGTTTGTGACGGCGCACTGGGGTCAACATGGAGTCAGGATCTGGCGGAGTCCTATGGAGCTCTGGAACGAGACAGGCAGCCCGTACAGCATTTTGGAGACCACTTTAGACGTGTACGGCAACGACGTCAACGCCGTGGCGTTCCATCCAAACGGGAAAATGCTCGTAACCGGCGACTCAGACGGGGCCGTGATCGTCTGGTCTGTAGAGCTACAGCGCACAGCGGACGGTGAGGACCCGTCCTATCCGCGCTACAACGCTACAGCTGGAGCATCAAATCAATCTATGCTCCCGCGTCTGTACGAGTTTGCAGTGATGCAAATTATCCCTGAACATCAGGGACGGGTTTGGGCACTTGCATTCAGTCCAACTGGAGAGCACGTAGTGACAGCCGGGGACGATGGAATTGCACGTCTCTGGTCTGTTCGACCGGGTAGCGGCAGTATGACGCTACTCAAGAACCTGACTGGACACACTGAGCTTATTCGAGACGTTTCCTGGAGCGGCGACGGCGAAATGGTCGCGACGGCAGGCTACGACCATACTGTGCGAGTGTGGCATTTAGGCCGTGAGAGCGAAGCAGTGCAGATACTTAAAATTAATGATCATACGCGCTGGATCAGTGCGGTCGCGTTCAACCACATCGGCTCGCTCCTTGCGACCGGGAGTTGGGATAGTACCATCCGATTTTATTCGATCCGGACGGAGCGGCGAGGCGACGATATTCCGAAAGTAACAGCCACGCACATATCGACCGTGAAGGGCGCAGAGTCACGAAACGAACGCTTTATTTCTCTTACGTTCAACCGCGGAAATTCGTTTTTCATGGCTTCATCGTCAATGGCCGTGACCCGATTGTGGAGTATCTCAGAAGAAAACGAGCTCCGAGTTATCGGAGTGCTCCCTCGCGAACACAAACGCCCCGTAGTGTCGTCTATTTTCAACATGGACAATGACCTGATCGCAACCGCAAGCCAAGATGACACCGCAATCATCTACCGGATGCCGCCTGGTGCATGCCCTAACGGAACCCGGTACAGTATGAGGACTAGGGACTGTCTAATCTGCACGGACCAACAGTATATGAACGAGAACAGCCATTACCACATTCGCTGCCTTCACAGGCCTGCCTGCCCACCGGGCGAATATTACTCCGATGGTCTATCGAAAAGCAGGCGGTACGACCGCACTTGTACGCCTTGTGACAGTGACGAATACCTGCTTGAGGGGGACCTATATACTGGATTGCACCGCACGAGGTGCATGAAGCGTGATCTCGGCGCCTTTTGTAACGGACTCGGGATAAGCATCAATTCAACGACGGGGTGGTGCATATGCAAGCCTGGTCATTACGGCCCGACTTGCATCGAACTTGAACCGGATGCCACTGCTGGCAATGGACTGTGTGGTGTGGACGGGCGCTATCGTGGGTCGTCGACGACGGCAACGAAAACGACAACAACCGCGACGAGGTCATCGACGATTTCTACGTCATTCACCACCACAACGGCAACAGTGACCGAGAATTTTTGCCCATCTAACACTGATGGGTTTGTTGCGACATCTGGTCAGATGCATACGTCGAACGATAACCGGGTCTCAACCCACAGAAAGGTGGAGACAGCCGATGAATGCGCCGAGTTGTGCGCGGCATTCACTGACGGCCCTGAAATCCGCTGCTTATGGTTTACGTATAGCAGTATCAGTGAGGTGTGTTCGTTGTATTCCATGGTGGGTAGTACCAAGTCGGCAAAGGGGTTTACCTCATACGTGAGAAGGCTCGGGTGTTCAACCACAACATCGTCGACAATAACAACCCAGGAGCGCATAGGATCCGGGGACAGCGACGATGACGACCATACGGACAATGATGTCGCGATTGATTACGACCTCGTCACCGGTAACGGTGACGACAACGACGACGACGTTGCAAGAACTCTCGAGTGGGAGAATAACTTGTGTATTTGCAAGCAGGGTGTATTTGGTGCGCGGTGCGAGATTAATGCACGCAACCTCTGCAATAATGGTAACGGCATGCCAGTGAGCGAAAGTCGTTGCCAATGCGGCATGAATTCATCATGGACCGGCCCGAATTGTCAATACTCGAGATCAACAACTTGCAACGGCGGCGGAGCGGTCGCAAGTGACGGTTCATGCTTGTGCGACCGCGGTTACGGAGGCGAATTTTGTAATTATACGTGGGCTGCACACTGCAGTGACCACGGGAAGTTTATTCCAGACCGGCTGTACAACTTTCCCGAGCAAGTGAACCTGATCAAACTATCAGACAAGTTAATGTCAAATAATTGGACGCACTACCCCATCTGCGACTGCAACAAGGGTGCCAGAGGAGACCACTGTGAATCGCAAGCGTACCTCGCGGAACCAGCGGATACCTCGACGTTTTATTGGTCATCGTCTATACTCACGTTGACGATTGCAGGACTGTTTGTTTACTTGACCAAACGGTGGGAGCCACCGCTCTACGTTGTGATCCGTGTGTACGACACATTTTCAGGCTGGGGATTAGTTATGGTCGCGATGGAAAACGAGCGGTATACAAAGTTCAGCGATCACGGAAGCGACCCGCTCTGGGGCAACAACAACTATGTATGGTTCCAGACGCTCGGGTATGGGCTTGCCACTGGCGGACTTGGGCTGATGCTGTTTGATCTCTTGTATCTGCTCAAACGCTTCCCGAAGAAGGATAGAGTTGATCCAAACTTCGTGGTGCGCCGTAACGCTAGTAACTACGGGATGGGCCTACTAATGCTCTTAATTGCGGGGTGGGACGGGGTGTCCGCGTGGTTGGCACTCGTCTACCTGCATGCGGTCGGAGCCGATTCGACAGAATTAGGGGCCGACAACTCTCAATCCGTAGCGCTTGCCAGTCTTATTTTCAACCTGATCTCGGGGGTCGTAGTGCTTGAGTTCTCATACCGCCATTTGTCGCATCTCGGCAAACTACTCTACGTGTGGTGAGCCCTCAACCGCTTCGCAATGTCACGCTCTCGACTACCCTTACAGTCTCCGCACGAGCACTAGGGGCCGCACTTTTGCAATTTAAATTCGATAAATGTAGAGAGTTCGCGACGAGCCTTGTACATAACACACGCGGTTAGCGTATTTCGTCGCTAGTGTGACCTGTTGCATCGCCTCATTTAGTGAGCCCGACGATCCCAGCCGGGGGTGATGAATCGCTGAGAATGGCTGGGTTGGGCAGGGCGCCGCTCTGCGCCTGCCCCATCAGGCCAAGCATCTTCATGACCTGCGGTTTAGTGAGCGAACCTGCTTTTCTTTCGTCGCAAACGGCCCAGATCTTGCCAAGCATGGCCTTTTCGATTGGCGGATCGCTTTTTGACATGACCGGCTGGAGCTCACCGCCGCTGAGCTCGTCGTCGTCGCCCTTCTTGAACATGGTGAAGAGTTTTGTTGTGGCCTCGCTTAACGTCGGTCCGGCCGGTGTAGGAGCAGCTGTGGCCGTTGCCCCCTCTGGAATAGGGAGCCCGGTGATCTTTGGCGGTGGCGCTGAGAGATAGTCGTTTGGGTTCGGTGTCGCGCCAGACTGCACCTGCCCGATGAACCCGAGCATCTTGACCACCTGCGCCTTATTCAACTTTCCAGCCTTGTCGCTATCGCACACGTTCCAGATCTTTCCAAGCATCGCACCCGGGACCGCGGGATCGCACTTTGACATAACTGGCTGGAGCGCCTTCCCGCCAAGGCATCCGTCGCCGTCGACAGAGCTCTTGAGCAGTTCGAATAGTTTATCCGCCATCTGCTCGAGCACACCCGGCTCGCTGCTGTCGGCATCGTCGCCGTCGTCGTCATCATCATCATCGTCCTCTTCGGGCTCCGGCTCCGGCTCGGCCGCTGGTGCCGGCGCCGAAGCTCGCGCTTCCGATTCTTCCATAATGTCGCACCGTACAAGTCCAACCTGACCCGCGCAAACACCACGGTAAAAACTGACGCCCGGACTGTGTGGCGACTCGAATTCGTCGAGGTTCGGGAGCATGACGGCGGCTCCCTGCGTCAGTGTGAGCTCCCCCGCCCCCTTTGCTTCGTACGCTTCCTTTGCAATGCACCGGGTAATCGATACTTTGACCCCAGCGGCTTTAGCAGCCTCGGCTTTACTTTTGAGTGCATCTTCGTCCTTCTTCCGCTCCTCTACGTCGAATTCCTGCACCAAATCTTTAGGGACCAGCCCGATCTCGCCAGCGAGAACTCCCTGCCACTTTGGCTGCCGCGGATCTTTGAGCACGATAAAGATCTTCTCCCCCTTTTTAAATGAGAGTTCACCTTCGCCGCCGACGTAATCGGCGATAGCTTCCATCTTCACCCCCTTCTTCACACCTTCCGGTGCGGGCTTGCTCAGGTCAAGGTCGTCGCCGTCGTCCTCCACTTCATCGTCGCCACCAAAGCCTGAGGCAGCATGTAGCCGCGCAAGCTCAGCTTTACGTTCTTCGCTGTTCATCGCCGCGAGCGCTTCCGCCTCCGCTTTCTTCTTCCGCTTCTTCTTTTTGGTTTTGTCGCCCTGTCACAGCGGTTAGAAAGCGACGCATGAGCCCGCGGCGCGTTTTCTACGTTTAAATACGATAGACGGGCGGCAGATGGCGGTAGACGGGACAGTCTTGCACGGTCGGGTAAGATCGCACCAATTTTTCAAACATCAATGCCGTAGATTGATCAGGATTATTGGGGAGGGCGGAAGAGGCAGAATTTCCATATGGCAGGACAAGGAGGTAGGCAGCGAGGAGGATAAAAATGTCAGGAACGGAGAACGATCGTGGCCACAGTCAGCTCTCCACACCTTCTTCTCATACGCGTTGCATGGATTGGCGTGAGGCACAATGGTTGCCGACGCATCAATCACAACCTTCATCAGTATCAGGCACTGCGTCTCCCTCCCGAATTCTACCGGACGCCGCCCTTTCCCGCTCCCCGCTCCCCTCCCCCTTCCTCCGCGCCTGCCCGTCCCCTGTCCATCAGTCTATCGCGCGTGGATACCAGATCCCAGCGCGGCGCAGCCGCACCTTCTTCGTCTTCTTCACCTCTCGATCCGGGTTCGGGAATGGGATTTTGAGTAACCGCGAGTTCTTTGATCCTCCGCCACCGGCCAGGGTGGTTTTGACCGTCTCGCCCATTTTCTGGTTGATGAGGTCGGAAAGTGACGGGCACGCCGTCTCCTTCTTATTGATGGCGTACCTGCAAGTACCAACGCAACCGGGCAGGCGAAGGATTAGGCCCTACCCGTGTCGACTTCCTTGCAACCTCATCTGGAGTCGCTTCCAAGCCTCAGTGCTGCTCTGGACGGAGGGGGGGAAGGTGGGGGTGGGGGCAGCCGATACTGACCCGCCGTCCTTTTTAATGAGCCGAACGTGCCTGACTGAGTCGTTCTGGACCACAGAGATCGAGTACGAGCCCTTACTCGTCTGCGATTCTCGCACGAGGAAAGTTCCATCTGCCGCCCCCCCCCCCCACACACAAGAGAGTACCCGCATGGAAGGGAACAAGGGAGCGCACGCTCGGCGGAGTGAGTTGGAGTCTAGTCTTCCATTCTAATACCATCGCTCGGACGGGCGCCCATTCTAATACCATCGCTCGGACGGGCGCAAGCAGGCGCAGGTCGGGAGCACCGAGCAGAGGAACTCTCCTCCTCCACTCCCACCCAAATCACACATGCGCACGCACATACGCATGCGCGGGCGCGCACACACGGCCTCCCCCCCGCCGTCGCAGCCTCTTTCTGCGCCTAACCCCCGGCTTTCGTGCCCTGTTAGGGGGCAAGTGGCGTGATGGACACAGTGCAGTAGTGGATCTTCGAAGGAGTCCGTGCGGAGAAAGAACGGGAAGGACG
>JACLAD010014769.1_pt1 | contig 12724 bp, 7 predicted proteins | sample 8027901 | NCBI WGS metagenome assembly JACLAD01 (sample SAMN15725071, study PRJNA655200) | protist metagenome | isolation source: fluorescence activated cell sorting (FACS) single amplified genomes of... | place: Spain: Blaines Bay Microbial Observatory, Mediterranean Sea | collected 2016-07-05
GCAAAACATGCTGAATCCCATTTTGATGTATTTACTGCTGATATGACACCAATTGGTAACTCTGGTGTAAACGGGCAAGTAACAATATTTATACAAAAAGGTAAAAAAATATTTGGTGTTGGAACGGCATCAAATCTAGAAGCAAATATTAACGATCAAACTGGTAATTGTACCGAAGGAAATGGGTGCGGTGTACATGTACATAAAGGTACTGGTTGTGGCTCAAAAGAAGAACAAGGTGGACATTTTTTTACTGGAGATACAGATCCATGGTCTACTGTTCGTTATCGAAAATCAGATGCAAACGGAAATGCAAAGTTTGAATTTATCGTTAATAATGCTGCTACATCAATCAATGGGAAAGCCTTTGTAATTCATAATAATGCTGGTGGTAGAGTTGGTTGTGGTATTTTAAAGAAGCAACAGTCTGTTCAAATTGCACATACAAAAGGTATAAATGGTGCAGCAGTTATTGGAGAAGTGACTCTTTTTAATTTACCAAATAATAATGTTGTAGTAGGTAGTGGAGTAGCTTCAAAATTAGAAGCAAATATTAATGATCAAACTGGTAGTTGTACAGCAGGTAATGGGTGTGGTGTCCATATACATAAAGGTACTGGCTGTGGATCAAAAGATGATCAAGGTGGGCATTATTTTATTGGAACAAATGATCCATGGAAAACGATTAGGTATCATGAAACTGATAGTAATGGCGATACTTCATTTGTATTTTCCGCACAAAATAGTACAGCAACGGAAGGCAAACCTTTTATTATTCATAATAATGCAGGTGGCCGTGTCTCATGTGGAATATTGAAAGCAATGTCACATCATGAATGCCCTATGGTAAAATGTGCTGAGGAAAAAAAGGGATGTAAACGTGTTGTTGACGATACAAAAGATAAAGATGGATGTTTAGCAAATCCATGTGGAACAGATGTATGTACTGATATGAAAGATGATATAGTTCTGATTACTGTTTTGGTAATTGTTGGCATTCTTATTTGCTGCGTCATTGGTTATTTTTTCTCTAAAACACATTTAAAAATGTTTCATTCAAAAGCAAAAGGTGGTGACGGTAATGATGATGATAAAGGCATATGGCAAACAAATCCAGCACGAACATCCAATTTAGAACGATTGGAAATGGCTAATAAAATTTGATTTAATTAATATATATACTATAACTAGTACTAGTATATTATAGGTAGTATCTTTGTATCTTTGACCTGTGGTACAGTACCTGGTACAATACTTTACTTGATAGTATCTTTTTCTTTAATTTAAGGTAAATGAAGTAATTATCGGTTTACTAGTTTATTACATATTCTTATGATGCTAAACTGTCCTATAATTTAGAATAATATTTTTTACAATCTAAATCGAGTATAGACGTATAGACCGGATTGAATTGTGTATTCTAGTGCTCTGTTTATTGTGATGACAGTTAAAAAAAAAAAAAAAAATTATGTAGTATACAGGTATGCCGCCTGGTATATGCATCATTTAAAATGTAAAATATATTTCTATAAATGAGAAGAACACCAATATATGTGGGTATACATATGTACACTAAAAGTTAATAGACAGAAATAATCACCAATTGTGATATTACTAGCTACTACATATTTCATACAAATGTATGCAACAACAGGCTTAGGAAATCATGGACCGAAATTCATGAAATCGACATTATATTTAATTTTTGTTGGTATTGTTGAAATTATTTCTTATACTATTGTTAGAGCTGCTTTGGAAGTAGAACTAAAAGATTTAGGTCTATATGAATTTGATTATATCGATTTTATATTGCGTCATATATCTAGTTTTTTCGTTATCATGCTATTACCGATGTTAGTTGCCAGGATTGCTACAGATGAAGGTGTTGGTAAACACAAAGTAGTGACATTGCGTATACAAATTGCAGAGACTGTGTGTTATTATGGTAGTTTTTTAGCTGCATTAATTATTTTATTTTTACAAATATTAGGACATATGGAGTATATACCAAGAGAACTATTCTCACCTGTAAAGCATGATATGTATTGTTATGAAAATTCTTACATGTGTGTATGGGTACATTATACCATACGCATATTTGCGTTGCCATACAATACCATCGTTAGTAGTTGTGCACTTCCTGTACTTCTTGGTTTGAGAAAACCAGAGTTAATTGTTCGTGTAGTTGTCATCAAAAATATTATTTGGATTGTTTGTGTCTTTTTTTCATTGTATATATTGAATATTAGTTTATTAGGAGTTGGTTTGTCAGATTTTTTATGTAATTTTATTGCATATAAAATATGGAAACGCTTATTACGGAACAATACTACATTTCGTGAAAATTATAAATTCAAAGAAGTAGATAATAGAATTAAAACACCAAATTTTAAAGCGACTCGAAAAAAACCTGGTGATAGTGGAGGAAATAATGATTCTAAGGATTCTTGCTTAGGAGGACGTTGTTGCCGTCCATCATATGCATGTAGATTTTGTTGCTATATGTGTAAAGGTCGTGATCGATTATATAATGAAATACGAAAACAATTTTGGGGTGATTTATTTGTTATGGGAGTTCGTTCTACTATATTATTAGCCGTAGATGCAGCTGTTACTTTAATATTTGATGCTGAAAATGTTAAAAAAGAATGGACCGTCAATACAGCATTTGATGCAATACATAGAATATCAAGCATACCATATATGTTTGGCAATGCAGTAAGTTGTGTACTTATCGTTGTTGGTAGTAAATATTTAAATGAAATATATCGTGTGTATAATCCATATGATTATGAAAATCTTGCCAAGCGATTTCCAACAGTTGCATTGGTATGTGGTATGTTATGTTCAATATCTGCTGTTGTATTGGCTTCATTTTTAGTCGGTTCACCATTAACGAAAGCATCAGGTTTAATGGATTGGACCGGAATTTTTCCATTTATTTTAGCTCAAACATTTTCTGTGACGGCACAAATATATGAAGGTTTATTGTTTGCATCTTTAGATTTTCAATATTTAATGATAGTTGCAGTAATGTGTGCATTTCCATATGTAGCATGTGTTGGTGCGGCATTTTATCAATTTCATTATACATCGTTATTATGGACTGCACTTGCAATATTTAGTTCCCAGCGTTTGTATTTAGTATATAGACGAATACATCATCATACATTACCAAAATTAGAAGAGGAATCGAATAATATTGATGAATTTGATGCATTATTAAATGATACGGATGATGAGGAAGATGCTATATTTTTAAGAACCATTCGTTTGAAATGAATAGGGGGGTGGAGAGGCCGAGATTTTATATTTTTTCTACGAACGTACGAAGTAATATTTATATTTTACTTAATTATACGCGTATTTTAGTAGTTTTTTATTTCTACTCTTTGATAATTCCTACTCTCAAAAGAATAAATGTAAACCAAGCCAATATTGCGTAATATTTATCTCACAATATGTGCCAATAACTCCCAGGATATATATTCCACATCCTATTTTCCATTGCCTGGTAATGCAAACTCTTTCGTTCTCCATTTTTCAACTTTCAACTCGTAAATTTTATCTACGAAATATTCCGCCCGTACATCTCTGTTTGTATTGACACTGGTGCCACCAACAATATACACTTTGGTTTGACCTTCATCATCTTTTAAAGCCACCACTTTCTCATTAAACGGCCGCGCCCAAAGATCTCCCCGCAATTGAATTTTAAACCAAGTCCATGTTTTAACATTCAACGCATAGACACATGCACCATCGGCTTTTTTTGATCCTTTGTTACCTGAATACAAAATGATATCATCGCCTATAGGTACAGCCTCTGAATTTAAAGTGCATTTTCCAACCGGTCCTTTCCCAAAGGTTATTTGTTTTGACCATTTAGATGTAATAGTGTTAAATACCCAGACATCTTTCGACAATCTGTCTTTCAATGTCTTTTTTAGGCCACCTCCATGACTCATGACAATATCCGTTCCTATCACAGCAAAATGAGGGCTTGCAAGTGCAGGAGGCCATGATGTTTCATCCTTTACAATTTCAGTCCATATATTTGTTGTGTAATTTAACATCCACATATCATCTCCGTATTGACTTTTGGTTTTGTTGGTTTCCGATCGTATTTTTGCACCCCCGTACATGTATAAATTAATGCCGATAACAGCAAACATGGATGTTGAATAATCTCTTGGTGGAGGAATTAAGCCTTGTAAATCAAAGGATTCCCATTCTGTTGCATTTTGATTTATGTTCATTTTAAACAATTTATCAAAGACACATTTTGAAGATATAGTATCATGGCCTGTTTCTGTTGTACTACTAAAAGCCAAAGCGGTCTCTGAATTGGCCCATGCACAAACTCGCATCCGAGCACCACTATCATTAAAATCATTATATCGAGCACCATACTGTCTTGTAACAGTGCCATTGCTCATATCAAGTTGTTGTACTCTGTTGTCATACCCAACAATCCTGTTCCCAGCACGCACACGAGCAAACTTTGATGGGCCTATCAAATATATTTTCCCATTATCACACCCAATCAAGCCACCACTACATCGATCTTCCAAATTTGGAACCGGAAAACTCCTTGTAGTAATGCGAAACCCACCTTGGAAATTATTTTTAGTGGCTTTGTTTACTGCATTAAACCAAGCCTTGCTGCTGATACGCATTAAACCCAGCAATGTTGGGCCCCGAAGAAAGGACGCAATTATCACTTGGTAACACTCTATTTGCATCACATTTGTAACTACATCTTTCTCCTTTTTCTTCTTCTTATAATTATTAGTGTTATCACTAAATTCCTCTTCTTCATCATCATTCTCAGATTCTTCATCATCATCATCTTCACTGCTAGATTCGTCATCACTATCAGATTCCTCCTCTTCATCGTCACTATCAGATTCCTCCTCTTCTTCTGATGAAGATTCTACTCTTTGTTTTTTCTTCCTTCTTGTATCAATGTTGAACTGTTTCAATTGACGTACTTGCGTGAGACGAAAATTAACACTTCGTTGTATGGACAATAAATCTTCCTCCGTCCATGCAACATTTGGTGCCAATATTGTTGTATTGATCTGCTCTGCGTTTAACGTGGTCATGGTATATATATTTTATGTTTATATAGATTGGAAATCAATTGATGTTCTGTATCTTCTTCTTATCTATTTTTACAATCAATACTCTGTTCATATATATATCATGCGAAAATAGAAGAAGAAGAAGAATAATAATTTATTATTACGGGTCACAAAAATAAATTATTCTGAAGCCTGTGTACATGCTAAATTATATTTAAATATTGGCAAGCTGGCAAAGGAGGTAGTTTTTGTAATCTAATAAATCTGGTCATCCCCGGTTCAACACACATTTTTTTTATACGAATTCGTACGAGCGTACATTTAATGCAAACCAACACACTCTCACACACACACATACACGTTCGTACTAGATATTGTACGACCGTATGAAGTATAATAATCACACACACATTTTACTTAATATTTTTCAATTTTTGTATTAAACACGTTCCCAATACAAAATAAGCAACAGCAATACCAAATACAGCTACGTAACCTTCATGTGCTCCTTCATTGGTCTTCACATTGTCCAATACAATTCCTGCTATTGGTGTTGCTATCATTTGTGGCAATGTCAACGATGTATGCCATACCCCCATATCAGTAGCTGCATTTTCCTCTGATGGTAAAGCTTCGACTACCATTGCCATATCTACAGCTGCAAATGAGCCAAATCCAACGCCAAAAACAAATGCAGCAACCCCACATGCAGTAAATGACGTGGAGAACATCAACATAATTGTAGCAATTGAAATAAAAAACCCAGCAAAATAAACAAATATTTTTCTTCGATCATATTTATCAGATAAAATGCCACAAATGAAACCACAACTGCCTCCGCCAATTACAATGATGCATAATAATGCAGATGTCATAGTAGTTACTGTCATATTAATATGATTTTTTTCCACTGGATAAATTACATCTTTTACAAAATATTGAATAAATTCTTGAACAGAGTATATTCCCATTTGTATTAACCATCGCGTGATATATACCCATCTAAAATCATTTGATTTAAATGGTCTTATAACATCAGACATAAAATTTGTGATTTTTTCACAGCATGTCTCATTATTATTATTGAAATTATTATTAAAATCATCGTCTCCTGTTACTCCATCAATTCTTCCGAAACCATCATTCATTGGTTTGCCATTATCCGATTCATTTACTATTTCTTTCGTCGTGCATACAGTTACGAGCATAAAAAAAATATGAATAAAAGCTAAACCGATATAGACATTTAGAACACCAACATGTTTTAATCCTGATCCAAGCCCAGCACCAATTAATTGACCAAATGCAGTACATGCAGCTAATATACCAGATACGTTTCCAAGCTGTTCTTTTGGCACAACATCTGGTAGCAATCCTAAAAATGCACTGCTGCCAAAATTACTAGCTGTTTGAAGGAAAAACCATATTGTGGCATATGCTCCGATTGTTTTGCATGCTGGTAATAGTAATATCAAAAGACTACAACAAATGGTCCCAATAACTATATATGGTTTACGACGACCATATCGTGTAACCGTGCGATCGGATACATATCCAGCAACAGGTGGTATTACAACGGAATTAAAACCACCAACTGCAACTACGAATCCAAGTGCAGAACCTTTTCCTTCATCTCCAACCATCATTTCTATTTGATATGGAACGGCAACAACTAATAAACATGTCCATAACGCGCTCCATCCAATCATATATGAAGTTAAAAGAATATAACCAAGTGTTGAATTTGGTCTATGTTTTGGATCACATGCACTTCTAGATGACGTATCATATGACTCTTCATCACTGAAATCATCTAACAATATTCGCTTATCCATATTTTTATTGAATGCAGATGATTTTCCTCCTGTAGAATGATTATAATTTTGGTTTGGATCACCGTTAATAGACATACTATGATAGTTATTATTATTTGAGTTTAATTGTGGTGCAGATGATGCTCTTCTTATTCTAGTGGTATTATTGTAAGTCGGTAACGACATACGCAGTGCAAAAACAATGATAACAAGGCAAGAATAACCACTACTATAGTAATGTAGTGAATTGACACATACACACACACACAATTACTAATATAAAATGATCTCACACTCCGTTTGTTCTACAAAAGCATTAAATATCAAATAGTATATATATAAATGAAAAATGAAAATGAAATTTAAAAATATAATAAATTGATGTCCAAAGATCCCTGGGAGTTTTGATATTCTAATATCCCTTTCAAGTATAAATTATTGACAATTTGATAGCTAGGCATAAATGAAATTTTGGGCTTCTTTGCTTCTTTCTTTAACTTTTCTTGGCAATGGCATAGACATAACACTAAGTATAATATAACCAACAGGCTTATTAGGCTATAAAACCTGGTATAATTCTCTGGACACCAGAGCTATAAAACACTTGCCGGGCTTGCACTTCATTCAACATTAACATATGCACATAATAATAATATATTATTATTAATAATAATAGAGGAGTTGGAAATATTATATTTACATAAGAGAGAGAGAGAGAGAAAACAATATACATACATATATATATATATATATATATATATAAATTCATATTATTGATTTTAATTTATTTAACTATTTATATAGATTGACTACATGTACAACAAAGGACCAGATTATGATGGCGATGGAGCCAAACCTATCCAAGCACAACCTTATGGTACTGGAATTGGTGTAACAAATGTTCAACCAATAATTCTTAATAATAATGCACAAGGTCAGCAAAGCTTTGTACCTCAAGCGCAACCAACTTTTAATGCTATGGGTAATAATAATAATAATAACAATGGGAGTCCAATGTGCACAATGGTTAAAGAAGACTTAATGAAAATTTTAACAGATTCAGGATATGGTCAAACCAACCCCGCAATGTTTAATATGTATTTTCAGCAAGGTTCTTCCCCCCCTTTATGTCTAGGTTGTATGAGGCCTTTGCAAAGCCATCCATCAAGACAGCAAACGAATAGCAGTCTTAATCCTAATAATATGCCTACGATGCCAGGCTTGGGGATGCAAGCTACTATGATGCCAGGTGCTACGACCATGATTTCAAGTATGATGGGTGGAGGGATGCCATTTGGTACACAGCTAACACCAGATGCATTGCCAACTGGTGTCATACGCAATGGGTCCGTTGATGGAGGAACAGTTGGAACTAACAAAGTGCAATCGATTCTCGGTTGCATATTTTTACCTATAGGATTTATGATACTTATAATATTTACTGCAGTTGGTTTGTACGACTCAAAAATGGGAGGGGTATTTGTAATACAACCGGCTATATTCATAACTATCGGGCTTTGTTTTACTTTTATTCCAAACAAAACTCGTGTATCATTTGATCGCAATAGTCGTACATATACTATAGAAACGTCAAAGTATTGGTACCCATGCCTTGGCAAAAAGGTGTACAACGGTAGTTTTGATGAAATCAAACTTGCAAGTAGTGTCAACTCAGGATGTTCTCAAAACAAACAACCACAATATCTTATCAAATTGCATTTAGCAAGTGGTGAGTCTATAAACGTAGGCACTTGTAATTGGTTTTTATCAAACGCTCGTGTGGCGGAATGGAATAATTATATTACTAATACGTTACACCAGCCAAAAGCATAATAAAATAAAAAAAATACGAGTGTTCGTATATAGTATCGTATCATGGTGTGTTTTTTTATATATAAAAGAGATATGCATACTCGTAGTACCCTTCGTACCGCGAGTACATTAAATATCTTTTTGAGAAGTGTATAGCAATTGTCATGGGTAGAATATTAAAAATTAAAATTTACGTAATACATTATTATTATTTTAACAAAGCACATATGATTTACACTGTATAATATATACTCATCCCCCCGGTGGTAAAATTATATATTGAGATGTGGGGGACATTTTTATTTTTTTTTATTACATTTTTACATTTTACACCTTCAAAAAATATTTTTACACTTTTCGCATTTTTATTTTATAAATATGATGTTTAGAAATCAGCTTGTTTCATAGCTGCAGATGCTTGTATATCAGACATTAATAATTTTAATTTCTCTTCATATGCATCTGCTGTCATCTTATCTAATAATTCATATATATTTTGACTACGGAAATTTTTTGTGGCCCTTTCTATTGTTAAAGTTTTCCACCATCGTGCACCATATATATTTTCTCGCAACGCCATTTGCATTTTAAAAGCAGGAAATAATAGACAAGGATATTTCCGGTTAAAATCTTGAAATTCTTCAAATGAAACAACACCATCACCATTAATATCTATCAAATCGACTACTTTTTGGACTCGCATATTACTACTCCATGCATCGCCATAAACTTGTGCTATCAATTCTTCTACTTCGTCTTTTTCCAAGCTCCCACTGCCATCGATATCAAATAAACCAAATGCAAACTTAACTAAAGCTTTAAGTTCGAATGTACAATAATTCCAGATACATAAGACAAATTCTGAAAAATCAATTTCTCCACTACTATCTTCATCCATTAATGAAAAAACTTTATCGGCAAAAGGAGACGGTTCGAGTTTAAAAAAGCGATAAAATTCTTCTAGATCAATTGCATTCGAATTATCTCTATCAATTTTTTTAAATACAGAATAAAACAAGTCTATATGTTCTTTATCAAGTTTTAATTCATGAAAAAGTTTTGTTGCTAACTCACCTTGGCCAGGTATATTTTCATCTTCTTTAAAAAATCGTTGAGGGTATTTTTTACCCTCATATATATATCGTACTCTGGTTACAGCAGATCCCATACGTAAATTTATCCCATTTATTTTTATATTTCAGAAACAGTCATCAATAATGATGTAAAACATATATATATGAAAATATTCACTGATACATTTTTGATTGTGTGTGTTTTTAGTTTATTATATTTTTTAGTATTTTGTAATATATATACGTATAAAGTATTATTAATAGTAGCTCTAGTAATAGTAGTAGTGCTTCACAAATCACAACGTTCGACCAAAGTATTAAGTAAGATGAAGTATTCGAGCAATATTTCGTTTCATGTACGAGGATTAACAATAAATATTGTCATAAATCATTGTATCCTTAAATATAATAGTATCGTACAGCATAGAAAACGAGATAGTAATAATATAAAATAGCAAGTGTCAAGGCCAACTGGCCAAGCAAGTGCAAAATAAAAAGGCTGTTAAAAACACCACCCCCATCACGTTTCTTTTTTTTTTTTATGGGGGTGAATGCAATGGTATCGCTATGCTAGCTAATGCTAAATTCAGTTATAAGAACATAAATAATACAATTCAATAATAATACTACAAAAATAAATACTATAATATTACATAGTAAGATGAATATATATATTTATGTTTAGAAGAAAAAAGATTGTAAATTGTTAAGAATTAATTGCTAAGAGATACATATATTTTAACATTCGTGTGGAATAAATTATCGTGTAATTTTTTTGAGACAGTGGATTGAATTGTGTGTAGTATTGGTATTATAATTAGTTGTAGTAATAGTAACAATAAATATTGTTTCAAATTATATATATATAATTATTATTATATTTCAGTGATATTATTATTGTTTAAATATGGATGATGAGTCGTTGCAACAAGTATATTGTTGGGTAGATGAAATTGCTTTGTCTAGACCAAAACGCAATATTTCACGCGACTTTAGTGATGGTGTATTAATGGCTGAAATCGTTTCTAGTTATTTTCCAAGAATTGTAGAATTACATAATTACAGTGCAGCCAACTCTGTACGTCAAAAGTTATATAATTGGAATACTTTAAATACAAAAGTTTTTAAAAAAGTCGGTTATCAAATATCACAAAAGGACATTAACAATGTTGTTAAGTGCGTTCCGGGTGTTATTGAGCAAGTTTTATTTGATACAAAACAAAAACTGGATAGTGTCAGAGCTAGTGGTGGCCCACCAAGAGCACGCCCGGCAGAAAAAAGAGGTAAGGGAAATCGTAGTGCTCGAAATAATAATCCAAATATGCCAGGACGAAACAATAACGGCCCACCACGTGAGTCCAAATTTAATAATAATCAAAATCAACAACAATATAATGCCCCATGGCAACCGTCAGTAGGACAACAAGAAGTACGTGGTGGTGGAGTTACGAGATCAATGCGTCAAGGTGTAGATGAGGAAATTTTAATTGAAAAAGAAGAAACGATTCAAGAATTACGCGAGACAGTTGAAATTCTTGAATTAAAAGTAAAGAAACTTGAACAATTAGTTAGGTTAAAAGATTCTAAAATCCAAGCACTTCAAAATTAACAAATGTAAATTATAGAAGAGAGGAGAGACGTCGTTTTGATAATTGTATGAAAAACACGTGCGCACATGTGTGTGTGTGTTGAATGTTTAGTAATACTAATTAAATTATATTTATATATGATACCAGCAAAGGTAATGTGTGATATCTCACAATTTATTATAATATGTGGAGATAACTGGATTAGGCCACAGTGTGTAAAAAATATTTTAAAAATACGCTTGCGTAGATTTCGAATTACGAACGTATGATATTTAGACAAAAAAATAAAAAAAATCTATAAAATATGATTTCCAGAATGATATAAAAAATTCTCTTTTATTTATAATTGATTTCCAGATATATTTTACGTAAAAAAAAATATTTTATGTATTCGTATATTTCCCTCCCTCTCTAGAATTACTGTACACTTTTTACCTCGCGTACTTATATTCTCTTCTTTCAAAGTAGACTTTTTTGAAAATATATTTACATTTTGGCTTTATTATCTTGTGCTATTTTTTGCCAATTTGTTTCTGGTGCAAAATTAACTGCTTGTGGTCCTAAAAAGGATTGTTCCGGTGGCAATGAACCACCAACATATCCCAAAGCGTATCCACCTACTTCATATCCAATTAATTGCTGAACTTGCCGTGGTAAATCTTTTGCAATTGCAGGTGGTACAGATAAATATTGATTTTCTTCTTGTCTTAACCATGCTAGATTCCAATCCCAGTTCACGCCATATCTCATTTTCCCACTTCTATTTTCTCCACCAGAATGAAATGAACTGCCAAGATAAAACATTGCTGAACCGCGAGGCATTACTGCTTGAGTAATATGCATATCATCTGTAATTACCTTTCTGCCCCTTGGCAACTTGTAACTACCAGGGACTACTCTTGTTGCACCATTTTCTAATGTGAAATCTGTACCAACGGCCCACATACTACTAACTTCCACTTCAACTTCCGTGAAATCAAATACAAATGCCCAACGGTCTCGATGGATACTTTGTGCAGTTTCACTTGCACCAATAGCAATAATTTGAGACAAATGCAATTGCCATGGTTGCGTTCTGTAACCAGGTGCCATTAAACGATCTTCTCCCATTTCCATATAACGTTTTGGCATATTTAATACTTGATAACCTAAAATAGCATGCATAATTTGACTACAAATTGGATTGCATGCCATTTCCCATGAAGCAGGTGAACGTGCAATAAGTGAACCAACTCTCTTTGTAACTTTCCCAACAAAATCATCAAACCCTGAGTTTTTTGCTTCCAAATATGGATCCATTTCCTTTACAAATCGGTCACAGCAATCTTGGCTAATAATACCTTCAATAA
>JACLAD010005549.1_pt1 | contig 12721 bp, 5 predicted proteins | sample 8027901 | NCBI WGS metagenome assembly JACLAD01 (sample SAMN15725071, study PRJNA655200) | protist metagenome | isolation source: fluorescence activated cell sorting (FACS) single amplified genomes of... | place: Spain: Blaines Bay Microbial Observatory, Mediterranean Sea | collected 2016-07-05
GCGAATGAGAAAGAGCAGCATAGTGTATTGATGACTGGTGGTAAATCGTTATTAGCTGCACAAATCATTGCTAATATACGTAAAGATGAAAAATTGTCCTGTGTATGCACACGATTCGATAGAAAACCACCGTTGGATTCTGCTGGAGGTGTATATGTACAAGGTTCAATTGGTGATATGGAATCACTTCGCACAGTTGCCGAGGATTCTAATGCATCTATTTTAATACATATGGCTGGATGGCAACAATATTATTTTGAAATTGGTGCGAAGAAACGCAAAGATTTTTTCGATTTGAATATACGAGGTACGTTCAGCCTTATGGAAACATTACCAAAGACTCGTGTCAGATACCTCTTGTACATATCAAATACAGCTACAAATACCACATCAAGCGTTTCAGGTTGGTCTGCGTCTACATGCGAAAATATGCTACAACACTATGCATCCATCTACAATGTAAAAATTATTATCCTACGTATGTCTTATTATATTCCTCATTTTGATACCACACAATTCCAAGGAAATTTTTACAAATGGGGGCAGAAGTTTTGGAACGATGAAGGTATTCATATTGATGATGCTGCAAACCTTTGTATTGAATGTATAAAATATTTTGCACAGGATATTCGAAAAAACCATGGTAAAAATCGAAAATTGATTCAAACGGAGCCTCCACTGATTTTGTATGGCAGCAGTTTGTATGATAGTAATCATCGAAATATATCAGAAACATTGAACTTTTTTAAAGAATGGCAAGAAGCAATAGATAATAGAACACAAGATGAATTTTTTATCAATACATATGGTCAAGAATTATTTGATGTAACACGAAAATATCAATTAGAATTAACGCACACACCTAAGCTTTATGACTTACGGAAAACAACAAAAATGTTAAATGGATGGAAACCAAGATATAGCAGATTGCAAATTTTATACGATTTATTAAAATATGGACATAAAGGAATGCAAGGTCCTTTATGGGCTGGCAATCCAAGTAAAGGAAGTTACCTGAATGACGATGGTGTTTATATTGAACGGTCGACATGAACATATATTTTTATATATATATAACAAAATATATTTTATTAAAAATATTACCATGGTGTGTATTTTTTTGCTCAAAAAAAGTATTGCACTATCTAGCTAATCCTATATTGAATATATATATATATTAGTAAGAAAATATAACTCTATAATATACACACACACACTCTAAAAGTTTTATTTATAGAAAATAATAGTCAATAAATTAGAATAAATATATAGTCAATACGTCCTTTTTTCGTAACTAGTAGGATCCCTCGATCCCTCTCTAATTCTCTACTAATGCTACCAGGTATAAATCGTAAGTAAGTATAATACCTGGTATAATAGCAATACCTCCTGGTATTATTTCAATTATAGCAAAACGCTATACTACCTGGTAATAAATACGCCGGCTAAATATTAATACAAAACAAATTATCAATAATTCATAGAATTCTAGAATAATAATGTTGAATGAAATATATTTAGTACAGATACAATAGCAAATAATAAACATAGAAGAGGAAACTAAATATATATATAGTAATAATTATAACAACAACAATTTATAGCCAAAAAAAGGTCTGATTTTTAAATATTGATATACATATTATTTTATTAAAATTGTATTTTTGAACGGTAAGAAACAACAACAATAATAATAAAATCAAAAAAATGATGGTAAAAAATAACAATATATTATTCATGTTGATGCTATTTATAATATCCACATTAATAAGTACATATGCAAAGGAGGAAGAATTATATGAAAATTTAGCTGAAGTACATGCCGATGGTAATATAGTAATCATTGATGATGAAGGCACAACATGTGATGTAACAGAGGAATATTGTGGTATGAAATATAATTTGGATTATTTAAAAAAACTGCATGATGTTGCTCGAAAATATCCAGTGCCAAAGGGTAAAAAGATTGCGGTAGGTTTCAATGCTAATGTCGATATGATTGTTCAAGGACTAGGAGTTGTACAAAAGTTAACCCCAAAACCACGTGATGTTAAATCAATATCTTCATTGAGCGATTTTGTAGACAGCTTTGCGTATTGGTTTGAAAAAGGTGCGGCAGCGGAGCGCTTTGTGGACTCTCCAGATTTATTCAAACAAATTGTATCCAGTGCAGAAAGCACTGAAGGCGAAGTATTGTATAGGACTGGTGGGAACGCAGCGTTAATGGCAACAAATTTAGCTTCGTTATCCTGTAAATGTGATGTTTTATTAGGTGGAATTGTTGGAAAACAGTTAGATATACTGTTGCAATCTAATATTAAGACGGTTGCTGAGCGTGGTGTAGGAGAAGATCCGATTCATCTTATTTTAGAATATCCAAAAGGGGCAACGTGGAATGGTATAGTAGCACCAAGAGCGAACAGATTTATTGTAGTAAGTGATGAATATAATGCCAATTTAAAATCATTTGAACCTATGATGGACTATATAGTCAAAGAACAAGCAAAAAATAATTACTATGATGCATTTATTGCATCTGGATTGAATCAATTAGAAGGCTTGAAAAAAGAAAATCGCATGAAACGTGTTTTAAAAATAAAGGAAATGTTGAAAATGTTACACCCTCGAACACCAATTCATTTGGAATTAGCAAGCATGGCCGATACAAAGTTTTTGAAACAAATGGCAGAGGAATTGTTATCCACCAGTGATTCCTTTGGACTAAATGAGGAGGAATTAGCAATGTTATACGAGGTATTAGGTGGAAGATACGCCACTTTAGTTGATGGAAAAGTTGTCAGTAAGGAGCCATTAAAGGTATTTACTCGTGATGAATTAACTGGGAAAATTCCAGAACCTCGTGCCGTAGCCTCGGCATTAGCTTATGTCATGGATTATATTGACTTACATACCACCCCAAGTTTCGGCAACCGTCGCTTAACTAGAGGGCATTTTCATTCATTAGGTTATCATATAATCGTTTCTCGATTGAATAGTAAGAAGCAATCTTGGTCTCCCATGCTAGCCTCAGCCGTTGCACAAGGTAGTATTACTGCGACGTTAAAGGCATGTGGTTTTCCAAATGATGGTGTATATAACAATCGTGTCAAACAAAATGATATTGAATTCATTGCCCCACTATCATTTACTATCGCTGATGGTTCAAACATTAATTTAAGTTTAGATAACCCTGTTGCTATGTGGGCTGAAGGACAATATCGTTTTTTCTTTGCACCAGTTTTAATTTGCCATATACCAAAGGTGACAGTGGGATTAGGTGACGCAATTTCTTCAAATGGCTTAGCATATAGTTTAAAACTGGATGATGCTTAAAAATATACAGAGTTGAGAGATAGTGTAGGAGGAGGATGGGTGCGATATCATCTTCATTACACGCACGACGAGTATTATTTTAAAATTCGTATCATACACCAGTATCATTATAAAAAAAAATATATTATATATATTTTACAATATTATATTTTAAATCTTATTTTAATTACTCGTGTATTTAAAACATTTTTATTGAACACAAATTAATTTCATGCCAGCATGATACACAAACTCTTTAATTTTAAAAATCACAAACCCTCTCAAACAACTGCTCCACCCGCCATTTTACCCGTTGATCTTCTCCTTTTCATACTTTTCTTTGTTTTTCCTAACTGTGTATTACTACCTCCATTATAACCATTATCGTTTACTACAGTTTTGTCCAATGCAGTTGGAGAAAATGTGACTTTACTTTTGTTCGTCTTTTGTCTACTTTTTTGTTGTTGATGACGCTCCCTATCTTGATCACGTTGTCTATCACTTGATTGAGTGAAATTCAAACTTAAAATATTAATAGTTTTTGCACCATTGTATAAATTTTTCGAAATAGTAAATGCGGCAGTTCCATCACGACGAGCGGCAAACCTAATGTCAATCTCATCATTTAATGTATTAGATGCTTCATCGAAAACATTGGCGAGCACTTCAGGATATTTATTAAATTCAACTTGAAATCCATGACGTTGTCGTATGCCCTCAAACATTTCTCTATTTGTATAATGCCTAAAATGAAATAACGAATCATCTTCACTAGTTATAATAATACGATACGATTCTAAATTTGTTGCTTTCCATTTACACTGCAATCGTATGTCTAGCGTTCCTGTATATTCAACTCTTTTTTCTCTACGCGGCAATGTATAACCATCTCTTGCATAATTTTTACCTTGTAATATGATTAATTTAGAATTCAATAGCTGAGTTTCATACAATACAACATCCCCATTTGCTTTTTTTGACATTCTTTTATTAACCCGTCGTGCACTTCGCGATTTAGGTGATCTTCGTGAAGATGGGCTTTTGCTCCTCATTAAAACATCTGGAGAATCTGTTGATAAATCCCCGATTCTCATTGGGGTTGTCATTTTCTTTTTCTTTTTATTACCTTTATTTGTTCTTGATTTCGTAGGACTTGCAACATAACTTTTATCTTCTTTTTCTTCAATCTTATCGTTGTTTGTGATTCTTGTATCAATATTATTATTATCGTTTTTATCACTTACTGGCATTCCAGATTCAATAATTGTGCGTATGACAGTATCCATTTCTGCCGACGTAATTGCCATTGGTTTTGCATCCTCAAAATCTGCAGTACTGTCATCCGTTAAAGCACTATCGGCTCTCCCTCTATCATCTGTTGCAATATCATTATCCTTGACATCGGTATTTCCCACGGTCTGTTGCAATGATTCAATTTTCGACTTTACTACACTAAGTATATTTTGCAACTCACGATCTTTCTCTGATTCTATTGCTATCGTCGATGCTACAGATTGCATTAAAATATTTGAGGAGGAATTGTTTAAGGATTGCATTTGTTGCAAATTTGCCGTACTTCTAAATGGAGAAGAAGAAGATGACGACGGTGGAGGTAATGGTAAAGTATTGGCATTTATTGCTGTTGAAAATGATGGTGCTGCTGCTGCTGGTGGTGGTGGTGGTAGTATTTTGACATTATCTTGCGTAAGATATACACCAGCAAGTGATGTTGCTGATAATTTACGAGAGATAAGGCGATGTGTCGTTGCTAAAGATGAATCTAACTCTTCATTATTGTCAATTTTGACTTCCTCATATCGCGTCGTGGAAAGCGCTCTGCCTTCTCTATTGTTGGTCATGATATTTTTGTTTTTCATATTTGTTGCCTTAACGCTACGATTTTTCATTGTTTTCTTTTGTTTTATTCTATGATTAAATGATTTAATGGATGGTGCTTTCAATAATTGCATAATTTCATCGTTTCGTAAATGAAATGCTTTAACGACATCACTCCGACGAAGTTCATCTTCAAGTTGGTGCACCTCTACCCACCGCCTTCTCCATGAACCTTGTCGTTTTTCTGGGCTACCACCTGCATATTGTGAAACTTGCTGCAGTAATTGTTGATGTTGTTGAGATCCAACTGTAATAGCAGTACCAGTATCGCTTGTTTTTTCCCAAAAACGAGCAAACATTGGCAGGACATCATGTAATAATAATTTATGAAATGCTGCACCAACCATATTACCTTTATTGTTACTTATGTTTGGCGATAATGTGGCTGGTGCATATTTACGTGTAGCTAAATCAGCTAATGCTATGTAAAAATCTTCATAATTCATTCGCCGATTAACCATTGATTTACGTTGATTACAAGCTGCTTTTGTAAATGAATTTGATTTCCAACCATTATTTACTGGTTGATTGTGATGATGTTGTTTAATTGTTTTATGCATTGCTGAAGTTACTTTCTTAAACACAACATCAATAATCCCGCGCGTAATTCTAGAGCTTAAAATTCGACATTCTCTAACAAATTTATAAAATCTTGCTGCACTCATTTCTAAATCGTCCCCTTCTGTCCCAGCAGGATATTCAGCAGGTGCACCAGCATACCAAATAAAAAGCCTTTTTAATTCTACATCTAAACTCTCTACATGAGGTAATAACTGTGGAAATCGTGTTGGTATTCCTCCAACATCAAATGCCGCTACTGAGAAGCGAACGTCGTGTACGCCAAAAGCTTGTGTAGCAGCTTCTGCACGTTCCAGAGCATCACGTGGCTCTACACCACTTGTTTTACGTACAAGAAATTTATTATTGCCTTGAAATAAACTTGATCGTCTTTTATTATGATTTAGGGTTAATGTTTTTGGTATCCGCCTATTTGCCGCTACTCGGGCATCTTCTTCACTTGTTGATTCACCTTGTTCTATCCAAAATAATAATAATCGAATTTTATCTGTTTCTGTTGGATATGTTTCTTCCCATTCATCACCAGAAAATAATATACCTGCAGAACGTCTTAACGTTTCTACCCATCCATAAAAGGTTAAGCAATCTCCTCTAGCACCTACTTTTGTATTGGTATCGTAATTAAATACTTTTGTTTCTAATCTACTTAGTTCACCGTTTTGGTTATTATTATTTTTGCTTTTAATGAAACTAGTAGTAGTTCTTGAGTTTAAAAGAAAATTATCACTTGTTGTTGAATTTCCTAAGCCAATAGAAGAATTCACACGTCGTATTTTTTGCATTTCATCATAGTGTGTAGCTTTATAAATTTCCATGATTTCTGCTCTTGATATTAATTGTGGTGAGATTTGACAACGTCTACAAAAACCAAGAAACGCACCTTTATCTAATACACCATTTTTATTTGCTAGTTTATTAAATATTTTTCTCAATGCACCTTCTTGTTCTTCCAAGATAGATTTCGGTGTATATTGCAATTCATCTAAGACATGTTGTCGTATACTAGTATTATTCGACATCGTTTTTACAATATTTTGATTCGTTTGAAGTAATAGTTTAAAATGATAGAATCGTTATACAACAATGTCTTTCTATCTTTTCTTGTATTTTATATACATATTTTTAATTCTATTTTTTGAATATATATATAGCTAGTACTATTACAGTACTATTTGATGACAGTTAATAATCCTCCATGTGGCAATTGTGTCCCGACAGCCGCCTGACGACAGCCTTTTTATTATTGAAAAAATAGAGAGAGGATTAATACCACCTGGTATTTACATGTTATTATCTAATAGCTGGCTAGGTATTACAGGTTACTGTATAGTATTATGTAGAATCAACAATCTTGAAAGAAGAATATTTACCAGGGAACTTTTTTTGCGTTACAAAAAAAATCAAGAATTTTTGACAGAGAAATGACATTTTATTGCCGCTACGATATCATACTGATATATTTACTTTAACACACACATATAAATTTAAATTGTTTTACATTTTTCATAATTTTATAGATAGATTTAAAACACAAACTCAATCATCGTCAACATCTTCTTCTTCTTCTTCTTCTTCTTCTCTTTTAACATGCTGATAAAAGACCATCTTCAATTATACGACGTAGGGCACCTAATGTGGACAAACGTTTCATATCTGGTAATGGATCTTTCTTCACTTCTGGAACAGGTTCAGCTGTTTTTGCTTCTTCACTTTTTTCACCATCTTCTTCAGGTGGGGTCTCTTCTTCACCCTCTTCGTTTTTCTTGGCTTCTTCCTCTTTTGCTTTTTCCGCTTCATCGTATTTTTGTTTTTCTAAACGTTTTTCATGCCAAACATATGCCACTCGTGCTAAATTTTCAATAAATTCATGAAATAATAACTCATAATCAAAATTAGATTCATCGTCATTCTCATCAAAATCTTCGTTTACATTTAACACATCGCCACTACCAGCAATAACTTCATTTTCCATATTTGTTTCTGGTTGATTTCTTGTTACTGGCGATGTATATCTTGATTTCAAATATATTTGAGATGCAACAGTTATAGACATTGTACCAAGTTTACGTGTATCCACTTTTGTTTCAACTACAGCTGTCTCGCCGTCTTCTCCTACTTCTTCCGTATTTGACTCTACTACTTTCTCTTCCTCGGCTTCACTACTACTACTACTATTACTACTGTTATAAACGATATTACACTTTTGCAACATTTTTACAAAATCACGTACGTACATTGTTTTATCAGCTTCTTTCAAATCATCACCATTATGTGAATATTGATTAAAAACTTTCTTTAAAAAGTCATCATATTTACTTAATAATGCTTTCATTTTTTTTGATGGGTTCCTAACTTTGCCTTCAATATCATCTCGTGGCTCTTCTTTCTCACTTGGTGTTCGTTCACGGCCTACTTTCGTGCTTAATAAATATTGCAATTGCTCAGACAACAATGGTTTCACATCTTCATACAAGCGGCTTGCAATCCTAGCTAAAACTTCCACAAATTCACGGAACAAAATTGGATGCTCCGGTCCATGTATATCCTTTTCCTCTTCTAAATACATTGAATCTGGTGCCATGGGTACCATATTTTCAGAAACACCTCGTTCACTAGCTTCTCTTCTTCTACGTGCAAGTACAACTGCAGATGCTAATTGTATTCTTGTCTCATGGAAACAACGATCGATTAAACTAGGTGGCAAACTACGTTGAATCAAATCACAATCGCGACAAAATCGCCAGAATTGTGCTAAACTCATTGTAAATGTATTAGGAGCATGTGGTGCATCTGTTACTTTAGTTGCATAATCATTGTATATACGTTTTAAATCAGTATTCCATCTCATGATGACATTATCCACAGCACGCCTCTCCTTCAATAGATCGCGCGGGGCCATATTTGGCATCAAGTCACCTATATTCAACTGCACATTTCTAGATGTTCCAGCAAGTACGTTAGATCCATTATTAAATTTACTTGATTTACTTTTCTTTGATCCTTTCATAGGTGATTTCACTGGACCTTTTGTTGGACTTTTCTCTTCTAATGACACATCGTTATATGCCATGCGATCTTCTTTAAACGGCCCTTCGTATACTCTACCATCTGGAAATGAATAAACGCCATGTCCATGTTTTAAATTTTCTTTAAATTGACCGTGATATCGTGATCCATTGGCAAAGTAGAAAAATCCATTTCCATGTCTTAAACCATTTTGGAACTCTCCGACATAACGATTACACATTTGACGCTCAGTTAATGCAAATGCATCACTAGTACCAATCCATACATGTTCCCCTTTCCCATCAGGTTTATCATCTTTCCATGTACCGTCGTATACTTCACTTAATGAATTCCAGACCATTTTTCCAGATCCATTTTTTTTATCGTTTTCCCATTCACCTTCATACACGTTACCACTTGCATATATAATAATACCTTTTCCACTACGTTTCCCTTTTAACCACCCTCCAGCATATTTGGAACTTTTATCTTCATTATAATATATGACACCTTGCCCGTTACGCTTGCCATTTTCCCACTGACCTTCGTATACAGATGGTACTGCAGTCAGTTGCATCGTTCCAGTGCCATGTCGGATACCACGTACAACGTCACCAACATATGTACTACCGTCACTCCAAGTATATGTACCTTTTCCCGTCATTTCATTTTTATCAAAGTCTCCGTCATATATTGTCCCATCAATCCAAGTATAAATACCTTTACCGTGCATTACACCATTTGACCATTCTCCAGAATAGGAGTTGCCTCCACGAAATACAGCTTTTCCAGTTCCAACATAACGCATTTTATTGTCCACATTCTCACCGTCAAAGCTTTCAATAATACAGGCAGTTAACTTTGGTTCAATCGTTTTACCTATATCATTTGCAGGGTCGACTGGGATTATATTTTTTCCATCTTCCGTTTTATTTGGATCCTGCACAGGTGCATTTTTCTTCTTTTGATGGTGCTTTGACGACATTGTAACTAAAATATTTACTCGTGCTTCTATACTATCGTAAAGGTAATATAAATAAAATATTTACTCGTGATTATCTATAATATCGTAAAGGTAATCTCTTCCTTTTATACTTTTTTAATTTGTTGATCGTGTAATTTCTTTTTCTACAAATAACGATAATATTTATTATTTATTATTATTGCAAAATATTTCTATGTTGAGGTGTTAGGAAGAAGAAACGGCTACATATCTCACATGGCTCTTTTACATTGATAATGATCAATACCACTATTTATCATTACATCGCGCAAATTTTTCATCAAATTTCATTAAAATGAGCATTTTCAACCTAAATTCTTATAATTCATTGTTGTGATGATGGATTTTTCATTTCATTACATGAAAACAAAGGAAAAACATTGAAAATACCTTTTTAAACTTAGGCTCCACTAGTATACCATTTTTCCTATCAATTGGCAAAATAATTTTGACATTTCTTGTTTTCAGAAATTAGGGATAGCAGAATTTTAAGCATCAAATTTTTACATTAAAACTTGTACTTAAATAAATTATTAATTTACAGAAATGACTAAAACAAACTATAAAATTCGTATAAATCATTAAATTATAAAAATATCCATTTTTTAAAACACAAAATACATGTAAAAATTACATCGTCATTTTAACAATTTCATCCTCTTCTTAAAATTACATATAAATACCATTAATATGAAATCGTACAAAATATCATATTTTAGATGGAAATATAATTTTTTTACAGAAATTATAAATATCGTTTTTGGAAGATTGAACCCTATCAACAATTTAGTATAATATTTTTATACTAAATTGTGTAAGACATAGCCGACACTACATGTGAAAATCACCTATCAAGTAGTGTTACAGCTATAGGGTTACGCGTTTTTTTCAACTTTTAACGGTTATTCAAATATGAAGTAGATATACGAATATTGATATACCTCGTACAATTATTACTAAGTATATCAAAATTGATCGTGGATACTTATTTTGCTAAAGTCATGTATCTGTATACACAAAAAACTACCTTTTATAATTTTCAAATTCTCCATTTTTAGTCCAGCCTATGTCCATAGTAATTTGAAAAAAAATCATCATTTTGAAAAAAATTCGTTACCTTGTCAGTTTCATTTAAAACATAATTAGATCAAAATATTCATGTACTTCTTTCCTTTAGGGATATGTTAAGAGATGTGTCTTATAACAAATTAATTTGTAGAAGATTTAGATAGAAAAAATCGACATATTGTATTTTGGTGATATTTCTGATAATTTTTTAATATTTTGGTCATTTTTTGGGCTGTAACCCTAAACTAACCCGATCTTGAAAATCACATATCGGTGTCAAGCTCGACTTATATGTGATGTATGGACAGGAGAATGGTCGGGAATTGTTCAGGGGATCAGTATACGACTTTTAGGTATTGGTTTCAGCTTTGTATATAATGGTAAAGTGTAGAAATGGCATTCGTGTGAGTGTATGTTGGTGTGGAAAAATAGAGTGAGAGGTCCCGTCATGTACGGGTATGACCCCGCAGTGCTGAGTAGTGCTAGCGTCTCTAACCCTAACGTAAATGATCAAAATGCACGATATTTTTAGTAAGCATGGTTCTACTGTTAAACTCCCCAGACCACGACCTACAGATAATGCATACGTAATAGGTAACGGATATACAACGTTTCAAGGTCTAATTTGTATAACATCAATGAAAGTTTCCAACCTTTCGTGATTTTCACCATTTCGATGGAAAAGTGCTCTAATACTAACTCCATGCTAACGTACGATTTAAATATTTTTTTCAGCACTTTTCTTTAAAAACATAATTATACATGTAAACTCTCGGAGAAAAGTTAAATATATCACCTAACATATAGAATCTCCAACATTTTATCAAAATTTTTTATGTTGCATGTTCAAAATGAAGATTTCTAGCTCCAGTTAGAATTGTTGTGATTTAAAATCGATTTGGAATTCTAGGCCATTTTCAGGCATGTGAAAATAAATTGCAAAATGGGGTATAATCGAAACAATATATCTCAAGTCAATGAAAATATTGATATAAAAGTAGGTTCGATTCTCATTTCTACATGTATAGAACCAAACCTAAGAGTAAGTTGATGACAACTGAGTGTCAGGAACACACTTTACTAACGACGTTTCAATTGCATGTCAAAGTACCCTTACTATGGAATAGGCTTGTAAAACCTTAATAAAAGTGTCAAAAAAAGTGCATTTTTGAATGAAAATTCACTTTGGGTGTAGCGTTTCATGTAAATGTAATATTTATTTTGGTTGGAGTTTAGAGATACAAGTTATATATATAAAGAGAGGATCTGAAACTTTATATGACTTTAAAATGTTGGGAATGATGTTGGGAGACGTAATGCAAATTTTATATATCTGATGAAATTTCTCAATTTTCGTACCCATTTTGGCGGAACTTCTCAAAATGAAAATAAAATTGGCAAAAATATTCATGTTTGAGGTGTTATAGAAATGTAGTATAAATTTTGTAGTCTAATTTACATAATTTTGGTAATGTACTTAAAACTTAAGTATGGAGATTTTTTGTTATTTTCTATAGTAATGAAAATTGTCCCTATGAAGTTTTTTTAAATATATGGAAATAGCACTGTATAAATTAGCATTGTCAGAGCACTTTCAACATTTTACTTGTAAAAATTGTGTTTTTCTGCCATGTTTTCTGTTTTTCATTTCCTATCATATTTATACTTAATGTGGTCCTTTTCATATACTCAGTAGATTTGTAGTGTTTGATATATTTGATAGGACAGATTAGGTATTTTTTGTACTTGAGAGGAGGGTAAAAAATTAAATTAAATCAATTTGGTTTTGCAGAAAAAGATCCCTCAGTTTTGTTGCCTATGATTTTTATTTGCATTTTCTTCTTTCACTAAATGCAC
>JACLAD010006004.1_pt1 | contig 12715 bp, 11 predicted proteins | sample 8027901 | NCBI WGS metagenome assembly JACLAD01 (sample SAMN15725071, study PRJNA655200) | protist metagenome | isolation source: fluorescence activated cell sorting (FACS) single amplified genomes of... | place: Spain: Blaines Bay Microbial Observatory, Mediterranean Sea | collected 2016-07-05
CCGTCTCTTCGAAGCTACGCAGCTTGCGGCTGTGGATACGCTCCAGCGGCATCTCGCGCAGCCGCTCCATCGCCCGGATCCCGATCATCAGGTGACGCGCCACCTGCGTCTTGTAGAAATCCGACGCCATGCCCGGCAGCTTCAGCTCGCCATGCAGCGGCTTGTCGGAGACGCATAGAAGCGTGCCGTAGGGCACCCGGAAGCGAAAGCCGTTGGCGGCGATGGTCGCGCTTTCCATGTCGAGCGCCACCGCGCGCGACTGGCTGAGCCGCTGCACCGGGCCCGACTGGTCGCGCAGCTCCCAGTTGCGGTTGTCGATGGTCGCCACGGTGCCGGTGCGCATGATCCGCTTGAGCTCGAAGCCTTCGAGCGCGGTGACCTGCGCCACCGCATCCTCGAGCGCGATCTGGATCTCGGCCAGCGCCGGGATCGGCACCCAGACCGGCAGGTCGTCGTCGAGCACGTGATCCTCGCGCAGATAGCCATGCGCGAGGACGAAATCCCCGAGCCGCTGCGAATTGCGCAGACCGGCGCAGTGCCCGACCATCAGCCAGGCATGCGGGCGCAGCACCGCGATGTGGTCGGTCGCGGTCTTGGCGTTCGACGGGCCGACGCCGATATTGACCAGCGTGATCCCCTGCCCGTTCTCCCGCTTGAGGTGATAGGTCGGCATCTGCGGCATCTTGGCGGGGATGTGCATCGCGCCTTCGGGGTCGGTGATCACCTGGTTGTTCGGCCCGACGAAGGCGGTGTAGCCGCTTTCGGGATCGGCCAGCACGTGGCGGGCATAGGCCTCGAATTCCTCCACGTAGAACTGGTAGTTGGTGAACAGCACGTGGTTCTGGAAATGGGTCGGATCGGTCGCGGTGTAATGCGCGAGCCGGGCCAGCGAATAATCGATCCGCTGCGCCGTGAAGGGCGCGAGCGGCATCGCCCCGTCCGGGTAGGTGAAGCCGTTGCCATTGACGATGTCGTCATGCGTGGTCGAAAGATCCGGCACGTCGAACACGTCGCGCAGGTGGAACTCCATCGCCCCGTCCTGCGGCACCGTCACGCTCGCGTCGTTGGCCACGGCGAAATGCACCGGCATCGGCGTCTCCGACGCGCCGATCACCACCGGCACGCCGTGGTTCTCGATCAGAAGCCGCATCTGCTGCTTGAGATAATTGCCGAACAGGCGCGGCCGCGTCACCGTCGTCGCATAGGTGCCCGGTCCCGCCACATGGCCAAAGCTCAGCCGGCTGTCGGCCAGAGCGAAGGTCGCGGTGGAAAAGCGGATCTCGGGATAGAAGGCGCGGTAGCGCGTCTCGGGCACGCCGCCGCCCAGCGTCTCGGTGAACTTCTCGCACAAGAAGCGCGTGGCGGTGTCGTAGATCTCGCGCAGCCGCGCCAGCGCCGCCTCTGGGTCGGTGAAGGCCTCGGCGGCGGGGGTGTGGGGCGTCTGGATCTTCAGCGTCTTCTCCATCTGGTTCAGTCCTGTCCTTCGAATGGTCCCGTGATCTCGAAGCGGGTGACATCCACCAGCCCCAGATCCGATATGCGCAGCTCGGGGATCACCACGAGCGCGAGCAGCGAATGTTGCATGTAGGCGTTGTTGAGACGGCAGCCAGCCTCGCGCATCGCGTCGCCCATGGCCTGCGCCGCGGCCGCCACCTCGCGCGCCGGCGCGTCCGACATCAGCCCCGCGATCGGCAGCCGCACCAGCGCGCGCTCCTCGCCGTCGCGCCAGACCGTGACCCCGCCGCCGACCCGGCCCAGCCGGTTGGCGGCGCGCGCCATCATCTCGGCATCCGTGCCGACCACGATCATGTGGTGGCTGTCATGCGCGACGGTGGAGGCGATCGCCATGCGCCCCTCATAGCCGAAGCCCTCGACGAAGCCGTTGGTCACGCCGCCCGTGCCGCGATGCCGCTCGACCAGAGCGATCCGCGCCACGGGCCCCTCGGGCATGACCGCGCCGCCCTGTATGGGAAGCTCGCGGATCAGCGCCCGCGTCGGCGCCTGGTTCTCGACCACGCCGATCACGCGGGCGCGCACCGTGCTCGCCCCCTCGGGGGCTTCGACCTGGAAATCATCCGCCACCAGCTCCTTGCCGAGACGCACCGTGTCGCGCGCCTTCAGGGGCCAGTCGTAATGCGGACATGTGACACGCAGATCACCGTTTTCGGCCACCAGCACACCGCGCGCGAAGACCTGCTCGATCGGCAGGCTCTTCAGGTCCGAGGTCAGGATCACGTCGGCCCGCCGGCCCGGCGCGATGCTTCCCAGCTCGCGCTCCATGCCGAAATGCGTGGCGGTGTTGATCGTCGCCATCTGCAACGCCACCAGCGGGTCGCAGCCGCAGTCGATCGCGTGGCGCACCACCCGGTCCATGTGGCCGTCATCGACCAGCGTGCCGGAGTGGCAGTCATCGGTGCACAGCACGAAGTTGCGCGGGTCGAGCCCCTTTTCGGTGACGGCGGTGATCTGGCTCTCCACGTCGTACCACGCCGAGCCCAGCCGCAGCATGGAGCGCATGCCCTGCCGCACCCGGTCGATCGCGTCGCTCTCGCGCGTGCCCTCGTGGTCGTCGGCCGGGCCGCCAGCGACATAGGCATGGAACGGCGCGCCGCGATCGGGGCTGGCGTAATGCCCGCCCACGGTCTTGCCCGCGCGCATGGTCGCGGCGATCTCCGACAGCATCTTCGGATCGCCCGCCACCACGCCGGGGTAGTTCATCATCTCGCCCAGGCCCACGATGCCGGGCCATGACATCGCCTCGGCCACGTCCTCGGGAGAAATCTCGTGGCCCGTCGTCTCCAGCCCCGGCGCCGAGGGCGCGCAGCTGGGCATCTGGGTGAAGATGTTGACGGGCTGCATCAGCGCCTCGTCATGCATCATCCTGACGCCTTCGAGCCCAAGCACGTTGGCGATCTCGTGCGGGTCGGTGAACATGGTCGTGGTGCCGTGCGGGATCACGGCGGCGGCGAATTCCGCGGGCGTCAGCATGCCGCTTTCGATATGCATATGCGCGTCGATCAGGCCGGGGATCAGGTAGCGGCCATCCGCTTCGACCACCTGCGTCCCCTCGCCGATGCAATGCCCGGCATCGGGGCCGACATAGGCAAAGCGGCCCTCGGCCACCGCCACCTCCCAGCCGTCGAGGATTTCGCGGCTCTGCACGTTCACCAGACGCCCGCCGCGGATCACGAGATCGGCGGCTTCGCGGCCAGCGGCCACGGCGACGAGACGGGGGGCAACCTCGGCCCAGGGTTTGACGACATGTTCCATCTTCGGATTTCATACCAACCGGCGGGCCGCCGCAACCCCGCCGGATGCGTGACGCGAGAGGCCCCGGCGCCGCGCAGGCCGAAACCGGGGGCATGCGTATTTGCGGAAAGATGAACCATGGGCGCGCGAGAGCGTGATCGCCGCGCGCGGAACGCCCCTCCCGCAAGGCGCGTTGCGCGGTCGAGGAGACCCGCCATGCCGCCCCCCGCCAAGCTCGTCTACTACCCCGATTCCGAGCCCGGCATCCGCCGCCGCCGCTGCGGGCGCGGCTTCGCCTATACCGCGCCCGACGGCACCACCATCGCACGCGGGGCCGAGCGCCGCCGCATCGAGGCGCTCGCCGTGCCGCCCGCCTATGACAATGTCTGGATCTGCCCCAAGCCGCATGGCCATCTGCAGGCCACCGGCCATGACGACCGCGCGCGCAAGCAGTATCGCTACCATCCCGACTGGCGCGCCTGGCGCGAGGCGCACAAGTTCGACCACCTCGCCGCCTTCGGCGAAGCCCTGCCCGCCATCCGCCGCCGCATCCGCCGCGACCTGTCGGGAGAGGCGGGCGAATTGGACTTCGCCATCGCCGCCGTGCTGGCGCTGATCGACCGGGTGTCGATCCGGGTGGGCAACCCCGAATACGCCGCCGAGAACCGCACCTATGGCGCGACCACCCTGACGGGGCGGCATATCCGCCTCGATGGCGGCGAGATGCGGCTGCGCTACACTGCCAAGGGCAACAAGCGGGTGGACCGCAAGCTGAAGGACAAGTCGCTGATGAAGGTGCTGGGGGAACTGCACGACCTGCCGGGCAGGGAGTTGATCGGCTGGATCGACGAGGACGGCACGCCGCGCTCGGTCTCCTCGGGGCAGGTCAACGCCCGGCTGGCGGAGATCACCGGCTCCGAGCACGTCACCGCCAAGACCTTCCGCACATGGGCGGGCTCCGAGGCGGCGCTGGCCTGCGCGATCCGCGAGGAGACGCTGACCATCAAGGGCATGAGCGAGGCCGCCGCCGAGCGGCTGCACAACACGCCGACCATCGCGCGCAACAGCTACATCCACCCCAAGGTGATCGCGCTGCACGAGGCGGAGGCGGAGGACCGCGCCGCATTGCTCGAAGACCTGCCCGAAACCGCCGGGCTGCGGCAGGCCGAACGCGCGCTCTTGAGGCTGCTGTCATGAGCCTCGATCGCTTCGTCGAGGCGCAGAAGGGCAGCTATGCCACCGCCCTGTCGGAGATCGAGGCCGGGCAGAAGCGCAGCCACTGGATGTGGTATGTCTGGCCGCAGATCCGGGGCCTCGGCCATTCGCCGATGGCGCAGCATTACGGCATCGCCGATGCCGAGGAGGCGCGCGCCTATCTCGCCCACCCGGTGCTGGGGCCGCGCCTCGTGGAGATCAGCCGCGCCATGCTCGCCCACAAGGGCCGCGCGCCCGAGGACATCCTCGGCGGCATCGATGCGCTGAAGCTGCGCAGTTCCGCCACGCTCTTCGCCGCCCAGCCCGGCGCCGATCCGGTCTTCGGCGAGATCCTCGACGCCTTCTATGACGGCCCCGACGACCGGACCCTCGCCCTGCTGGACCGCTAGCGCCGCATCGGGCACATATCCCGCATGAAAACGCTTCTCTCCTTCGGCCACGGCTATTCCGCCCGCGCCCTCGCCCGCCTCCTGCCCGACGACTGGCGCGTCATCGGCACGACACGCTCGGCCGACAAGGCCGAGGCTTTGCGCAAGGCGGGCGTCGAGCCCGCGATCTGGCCCGGCAGCGACCTGACACCCGCGCTCGACACGGCCACGCATCTGCTCGTCTCCGCCGCGCCCGATGCCGAGGGCGACCCGGTGCTGCGCGAATGGCAGGATGCCATCGCCGCGCGCGCGGGACGCTTCGCATGGGTGGGCTACCTCTCGACCACCGGGGTCTATGGCGACCGAAACGGCGACTGGGTCGACGAGGAGAGCGATCTGCGCCCGGCGACCAAGCGCGGCCGCGCGCGGGTCGAGGCCGAGGCGGCATGGCGCGCCATTCCCGGTCTGCCGCTGCACGTCTTCCGCCTCGCGGGGATCTACGGCCCCGGGCGCGGCCCGTTCGAGAAGGTGCGCCAGGGCACGGCCCGGCGCATCGTCAAGCAGGGGCAGGTCTTCAGCCGCATCCATGTCGAGGACATCGCGCAGGTGCTCAAGGCAAGCATCGACCGCCCGAACCCCGGCGCGACCTACAACCTGTGCGATGACGACCCGGCCCCGCCGCAGGACGTCATCGCCCATGCCGCCGAGCTTCTGCGCCTGCCGGTGCCGCCTGAGGTGGCCTTCGATGAGGCCGAGATGACGCCGATGGCGCGCAGCTTCTACGCCGAGTCGAAGAAGGTCCGGAACGACCGGATCAAGGACGAACTGGGGGTGCGGCTCATCCACCCCGATTACCGCTCGGGGCTGGCCGCGCTTTTGAAGGACGAGCGCTAGGCGCGCTTGCCCATCACCTCGACACCCAGCACCGAGAGCACCTTTTCCTCGATATGCCGGGCCGAAAGCCGCGCCGTCTCGTACATGTCCGCCGGGCTCGCCTGGTCGATGAAGATGTCGGGCAGCACCATGGAGCGGAACTTCAGCCCATGGTCGAACACGCCTTCATCCGAGAGAAGCTGCGCCACGTGGCTGCCAAAGCCGCCCACGGCCCCTTCCTCGAGGGTGATCAGCGCCTCGTGATCCGCCGCCAGCTTCAGGATCATCTCCCGGTCAAGCGGCTTGGCGAAACGGGCATCCGCGATGGTGGGCGTGATGCCGCGCGCAGACAGCGCCTCGGCGGCCTTCACCGCCTCCGACAGCCGCGTGCCGAAGGACAGGAGCGCGACGCGGCTGCCCTCCTGCACGATGCGCCCCTTGCCGATCTCCAAGGGCTGCGCCTCGGGCGGGATCTCGACGCCCACGCCCTCGCCGCGCGGAAAGCGGAAAGCGATCGGGCCTTCGTCATGCGCGGCTGCCGTGACCACCATGCGCGCAAGCTCCGCCTCGTCGGCGGCGGCCATCACCACCATGCCCGGCAGGTTGGCCATGAAGCCCACGTCGAACGACCCGGCATGGGTCGCGCCATCCGCGCCCACGAGGCCCGCCCGGTCGATGGCGAAGCGCACCGGCAGGCGCTGGATCGCCACGTCATGCACCACCTGGTCGTAGCCGCGCTGCAGGAAGGTCGAATAGATCGCGCAGAAGGGCTTCATGCCGCCCGCCGCGAGGCCCGCGGCAAAGGTCACCGCGTGCTGCTCGGCGATGCCCACGTCGAAGCAGCGGCTGGCATAGCGGTCCATGAACCGCGCAAGCCCCGTGCCATCGGGCATCGCCGCCGTCACGGCGACGATCTTGTCGTCCTTTTCCGCAGCCTTGATCAGGCTTTCGGAAAACACCGAAGTGTAGGAGGGCGCATTGCTCTTGGCCTTGGACTGCTTGCCCGAAACCACGTCGAACTTGGCCGTCGCGTGGCCCTTGTCGGAGGCTTCCTCGGCAGGGCCGTAGCCCTTGCCCTTGCGAGTGATCGCATGGATCAGCACCGGCCCGTCGGCGCGCGCCTTGACGGTGCGCAGCACCGAGAGCATCTGCTCCATGTCGTGCCCGTCGATCGGGCCGATATATGAAAAGCCCAGCTCCTCGAACAGCGTGCCGCCGATGGTCATGTGCTTGAACACGTCCTTCGCGCGCTTCGCCCCCTCCTGGAAGGGCGGCGGCAGGAAGGACACCGCGCCCTTGGCGAGCGCCTTGAACTCCTGAAACGGCGCGCCGGCATAGAGCCGCGAAAGATAGGACGACATCGCGCCCACGGGCGGCGCGATCGACATCTCGTTGTCGTTGAGAATGACGATCAGCCGCTTGCCGAGATGGCCCGCATTGTTCATCGCCTCATAGGCCATGCCCGCGCTCATCGCGCCATCGCCGATCACCGCGATGCAATCGCCGACGCTTTCGCCCTCAAGGCCCCGCCCGCCGAGATCGCGCGCCACAGACAGGCCCAGCGCCGCCGAGATCGAGGTCGAGCTATGCGCCGCGCCGAACGGGTCGTAGGGTGACTCAGATCGCTTGGTGAAGCCCGACAGCCCGTCCTTCTGGCGCAGGGTGCGGATGCGGTCGCGCCGCCCGGTCAGGATCTTGTGCGGATAGGACTGGTGGCTGACGTCCCAGATCACGCGGTCGCGCGGCGTGTCGAACACCGCGTGCAGCGCCACGGTCATCTCGACCACGCCCAAGCCGGCGCCAAGATGCCCGCCGGTCTCGCTCACCGCCGAGATCGTCTCGGCGCGCAGCTCGTCGGCAAGCCGCCTGAGCTCGGCATCGCTCAGCCGCTTCATGTCGGCAGGGATCTTCACCCGGTCAAGCACGGGGGTGACGGGGCGGTTCGGCGTCTGGGTCATGGCGAGCCCCCTGATGTTCAGTTGTCGCGCGCGATAACGAAGCGGGCAGTCTCGCGCAAGGTTGCCGCGCCTGCGCCATAGGGCGCGAGCGCGTCGCAGGCGGCTTCGACCAGCTCGCGCGCGCGGGTTTTCGCCGCATCGAGCCCGAGCAGCGACACGAAGGTCGCCTTGCCCGCACCCGCATCCTTGCCAACCGCCTTGCCCATCGTCTTCGCGTCCCCCTCCACGTCGAGGATGTCGTCCGCGATCTGAAAGGCAAGGCCAAGTGCTGTAGCGTAATGCCCCAGGGGCCGCGCATCCGCCCCCGCCATCACCGCCCCCGCCTCGGCGGACCAGCGGATCAGCGCCCCGGTCTTGCCCTGCTGCAGCTCGGTGATCTGGTCGAGGTCGAGCGGCCTGTCGGCGCTTTCGGCCATGATGTCGCGCGCCTGACCGCCGACCATGCCGGCGATGCCGCCCGCACGCGCGAGCGCGAGGCACAGATCGGCGCGGTGCGGCCCGACGGCCGGATCGGCGCAAAGCTCGAAGGCGAGGCTTTGCAGCGCGTCGCCCGCGAGGATCGCGGTGGCCTCGTCCCATGCGACATGCACGGTGGGCTGCCCGCGGCGCAGGTCGTCGTCATCCATGGCGGGCAGGTCGTCATGCACCAGCGAATAGGCGTGCAGCGCCTCGATCCCCGCGGCGGGCAGAAGCGCCGCCTCGCGCGTCACGCCGTGCAGCCGCGCGCCTTCGAGCACGAGAAAACCGCGCAGCCCCTTGCCGCCCACCACCGCGTGCTCCATCGCGCGCGCCACCGGCAGGTCGTGGCCTGCGAGCCGCGCGCGCAGCACATCTTGCGTCTCGCGCCCGGCCTGCGCCAGCGCGGCGCGGAACGCCTCAGCCATCGAGCGGCGCGGTGCCCTGCGCCTGCCCGTCGGGGGCTTGGGTGATCTTGGCGACCTTTTCCTCGGCTTCGGCGAGCTGCTTCTCGCAGCGCGCCTTCAGCTCGGCGCCGCGCTGGTAGAGCGCGATGGACTGGTCGAGCGCGACATCGCCGCGCTCCAGCTTGGCCACGACCTGCTCCAGCTCCTTGATCGCCGCCTCGAAGCTCATCTCGTTCACGGGTGTCGCGTCGCTCATCGTCCGCGTTCCTCCAATATCCTGACATGGGCGGCCACGCAGGCGCCCAGCGCCTCGAGGTCATAGCCGCCTTCGAGCGCGGAGACCACGCGCCTTGCGCAAAGATCCTCGGCCAGATCGCAGATCCGCGCGGTGACTTTGGCGAAATCCCCGGTCTCCAGCATCAGCCCGGCCAGCGGATCGGCGCGATGCGCGTCGAACCCGGCGGAGACGAGAATCAGCTCGGGCCCATGCGCCACGACCCGCGGAAACACCTTTTCCTCCAGCGCCGCCAGCAGCCCCGCCCCGTCGGTCCCTGCCCGCAGCGCCACGTTGACCACCGTGTCATGCGGGCCGGTGTCCGAGGGATCGCCCGTGCCCGGGTAAAGCGGCATCTCGTGGGTCGAGCAGAACAGGATGCGCGGATCGTCCTCGACGAGATCCTGCGTGCCATTGCCGTGATGCACGTCGAAATCGATGATCGCCACGCGGCTCAGCCCGTGATGGTCGAGCGCGTGCTTCGCCGCCGCCGCCACATTGCCCAGAAGGCAGAACCCCATCGCCGTCTCACGCTCGGCGTGATGGCCCGGCGGGCGCGTGGCGCAGAAGGCGTTGGCCGCTTCGCCCGACAACACGAGATCCACCGCCCGGATCGCGGCACCCGCGCCGCGCCATGCAGCCCCGAGGCTGCCGGGCGAAAGCCAGGTGTCGGCGTCGAGCTGATGCGTGCCCTGTTCGGGCAGATCCCGGCGCAGCGCGTCGAGATACGATCCGGGATGCACGCGCAGGAGGTCCGCCTCGGCCGCGAGGGGCGCCTTGACGCGCATGAGGTCGAACGCCTCGAGCGCGCCGAGCACCGCGTCGAGCCGGGCCACCTGCTCGGGATGGCCGGGGGGCGTCGCGTGGTCGAAGCCGTCGGGATGGGTGAGAAGCGCCGTGGTCATGACCGGCAGGCAAGCCCAGATCGGCGGCATGTGCAAGCGCCGGGAGGATCACCCGTCTCGCGGGTGGCCCATGGCGATTGCGTATTTGGAGAAAGATGAAAGGGCATGCGCTCCCCTGGTTCATCTTTCTCCAAATACGCAAATCCCGCCGGTTCAGTCGGGCGTCAGCATGTAACCTTCGCCGCGCACCGTCTGCAGGTAGCGCGGCTGGCGCGGATCGGTCTCGAACTTGCGCCGCAGCCGGGTGATCTGCACGTCGACCGCGCGCTCCTGGCTCTGGCCGTCGCCGCGGCCCAGCTCCTCGACCAGCTGCGCACGGCTCACCGCCTCGCCCGGCTGGGCGGCGAAGATCCGCATCAGCTGCGATTCGGTCGCGGTCAGCCGGATCCGGGTCTCGCCCTCCCACATCTCGCCGCGCGCCACGTCGTAGCGCACCGGGCCGAGCTCCAGCGTCGCCGCGGGTTCGGGCACGGCCTCGGGCGCGGGCTGGCGGCGCAGCACGGCGTTGATCCTCAGGAGCAGCTCCTTGGGATCGAAGGGTTTGGCGAGGTAGTCGTCGGCCCCGGCCTCGAGCCCCATGATCCGGTCGCCGGTCTCGCCCCGCGCGGTCAGAAGCAGGATCGGCACCGGCAGCGTCGCGCGCAAGGAGCGGCACAGCGAGATGCCGTCCTCGCCGGGCATCATCACGTCCATCACAATGAGATCGAAATCGAGCCCCGAGAGCAGCCGGCGCGCATGGCCCGCATCGCGCGCGCCGGTGACCAGATAGCCGTGTCGCGCGAGAAACTTCTGCAGCAGGCTGCGCAGCCGCGCGTCGTCGTCGACCACCAGCAGATGCGCGAGATCGGTGCTCATCAGCCGCCCCTTCCGGCCAGCGCCTCGTATTGGCGGCGGCTGTCGTCGTCCATCATCGCCTCGAGCACCTGCCGAAACCCCGCCACCGCGACCGGCCCGGCGGTGCGGTAGGCGGCGCGCATCCGCTCGCGCTGGGCGTTCGACAGCTCGCGTTCGAGCGCCGCGCCCTCCTCGGTCAGGTGCAGGTGCCGCTCGCGCCGGTCGCGCCGCCCCACCCGCACCTCGACCAGCCCCGCCGCGATCAGCGCGCGCAGCACCCGGTTGAGCGACTGCTTGGTGACGCCCAGAAGCGCCATCAGGTTCGACACGGTGGTGCCGGGAGAGCGGTGGATGAAATGGATCGCCCGGTGATGCGCCCGCCCCATGTCGCGGCTTTCGAGGATGCGGTCGGGGTCGGCAGTAAAGCCGCGATAGGCGAAGAACATCGCCTCGATGCCCTTCCTGAGCTGCTCGTCCGTCAGGAAGAGGAGACCCGATCCCCCCTGCGGCGCCGGTGCCTCGGCCATGCGCTGTCATCTCCCTTGGTCGCTCGACTTCGGGACACAATAAGTCAGCCTTGTTGACATTCCAAGGGCGAAGCACTAGCGATCTGCCCCATGAGGCGCAATTTTCGGTCTCGCAGGCCTGCGCCAGCCCCAACATCTTGACAGGGAGGCACGCCATGTCCGGTGGCTATGACGATCGCGACGGAAAGATCTGGCTCGATGGCCAGCTTGTGGAATGGCGCGGCGCGCAGGTGCATATCCTGACCCATGCGCTGCACTACGCCTCCTCGGTGTTCGAGGGCGAGCGCTGCTATGGCGGCAAGATCTTCAAGGGCGTCGAGCATTCCGAGCGGCTGCGCAGATCGGCCGAGCTTCTCGATTTCGAGATCCCCTATTCGGTCGAGGAGATCGAGGCCGCGAAATACGCGGTGCTCGAGGCCAATGGCTGGTCCGACGCCTATGTGCGGGCGCTGGCCTGGCGCGGCGCGGGTCCCGACATGGGCGTGGCTTCCTTGCGCAACCCCGTGCGCCTTGCCGTCGCGGCTTGGGAATGGGGCAGCTATTACGGCGACGCCAAGATGAAGGGCGCCAAGCTCGACATCGCCAAGTGGAAGCGCCCCTCCCCCGAGACCGCGCCGAGCCAGGCCAAGGCCGCCGGCCTCTACATGATCTGCACCATGTCCAAGCACGCCGCCGAGGCCAAGGGCTGCTCGGACGCGCTGATGTTCGACTATCGCGGCTACGTGGCCGAGGCGACCGGCGCCAACATGTTCTTCGTCAAGGATGGCGAGGTGCACACGCCGCTCGCGGATTGCTTCCTCAACGGCATCACCCGCCAGACCGTGATCGCGATGCTGAAGGACAAGGGCGTCACCGTGCATGAGCGCCACATCATGCCCGAGGAGCTCGAAGGCTTCGAGCAGTGCTGGCTCACCGGCACGGCGGCCGAGGTGACCCCGGTGGGGCAGATCGGCGATTACAACTTCGAGGTCGGCGCGCTGACCCGCGACGTGGCCGAGAGCTACGAGAAGCTCGTGCGCGCCTGACCCTGCCGCGCGGCCCGCATCGCCGGGCCGCGCTTTCCGGCGGGGCGCATCGCCTTACCTCTCCGCGGACAAACCGCAGGAGACCCCATGGACGACGCCCCGCATCGCGACCCCGAACATGCCGACCACGTGCGCAACGAGGCCGAGGCCGATGCCGTCAACGAGGCGAGCCATCTCAGCGCCCGGCTCGTCTATCATGTCGTGCTGCGCGAGGGCGAGGAGGAGCTGAAGCGGCCCCTCGCGGCGCTCGCATGGGCCGGCCTCGCGGCGGGGCTGATGATCTCGGTCTCGGTGATGGGCAAGGCGGTGCTCGCGGCGCATCTGCCGGACGCGCCCTGGACGACCTATGTCACCGCCTTCGGCTACAGCTTCGGCTTTCTGCTGGTGATCCTGAGCCGGATGCAGCTCTTCACCGAGGACACCATCACCACCGTGCTGCCGCTGCTGACCCATCGCGACGCCGCGACGCTGTGGCGGGTGGCGCGGCTCTGGGGGCTGGTGCTGGGGGCCAATGTCGCGGGCGCCTTCCTGGCGGCGGCCTTCTTCGTTCACAGCCCCGCCCTGTCGGCCGAGGCGGCGACGGCGATGGGCGATCTCAGCCTCAAGGCCACGTCGGGCGGCGCA
>JACLAD010007899.1_pt1 | contig 12713 bp, 13 predicted proteins | sample 8027901 | NCBI WGS metagenome assembly JACLAD01 (sample SAMN15725071, study PRJNA655200) | protist metagenome | isolation source: fluorescence activated cell sorting (FACS) single amplified genomes of... | place: Spain: Blaines Bay Microbial Observatory, Mediterranean Sea | collected 2016-07-05
TAAATACGCCTACGTCGCCAGCCTCGAAGAAATCAAAGAGAACGACTACAACCTCAACATCCCGCGCTACGTTGATACCTTTGAAGAAGAGGAAGAAATCGACCTGATGGCGGTGCGAGCGGAACGTGAGCAACTGCAGTCACAGCTGGCAACCATCGAGCATGAGATGGAAAGCTACCTGGCCGAGCTGGGTTATCAGAGTAAATAAAGGAGAAGTGGCAATGGAACAGCAACAGATTCAATCACTGACAGCCATGTTTGAAGGCCATTCTCAGCGTACAGAAGATGGCGTGGAGTACTGGTTGGCCCGGGATGTTCAGCACTTACTGGGATACGGCAAGTGGGACAACTTCACCAGTGTGATCTCAAAAGCCAAAACAGCCTGTGAAGTCAGTGGGCATACGGTCTCTGACCATTTTGCCGACGTCGGGAAAATGGTCGAGTTGGGCTCGGGCAGTCAGCGCGAAATCGACGATGTCATGCTTACCCGCTATGCCTGCTACCTGATCGCCCAGAATGGTGACTCCCGCAAGCAGCAGGTGGCGTTTGCCCAGACCTATTTTGCCATGCAGACCCGCAAGGCAGAGCTGATTGAACAACGCCTGCTCGAAGCAGAACGCGTGCTTGCACGGCAGAAGCTCTCCGCCACAGAGAAAGAACTCTCCAGCGTGATTTTTGAGCAGACTGGTGGCAATGACAACTTCGCACTGATCCGCAGCAAAGGTGACACCGCATTGTTTGGGCGTAATACCAAAGCCATGAAAGCCCAGTGGCAGGTGCCCGATAGTCGCCCGCTGGCAGACTTTGCACCGACCATCATCCTCAAGGCGAAAGACTTCGCCACCGAGATCACCATACATAACGCTCGCGCCCAGAATATGAACCGCGAGCAGCAGATCTCCAGTGAGCATGTTACCAACAACGAGGCTGTGCGCCAGACACTCATCAACCGGGGTATTCGCCCGGAAGAGCTGCCGCCAGCAGAAGATGTCAAAAAAATCGAACGCCGACTCGCGTCAGCCGATAAAAAGTCGCTTAAGAACCCGGAGACGCTTGGATTAAAGGATGATGCTGATGAGTAATACGTCTATAGCTCTTTCTATGGGAGCCGTGATGAAGAAGAATCTGGAGGAGCTGGGTTATGGTGCCTGAGGGGTGGAAACATATACGACTTAGTGAAATATGCACAACGGTTACCAGTGGCTCTCGTGACTGGGCTCAGTACTATGCCGACGATGGCGCTAAATTCATTAGAATGACAAATCTTCGGAGAGAAAGTATCTGGCTGGACTTATCGGATCTAAAGTTCGTTGATATCCAAAGTGACTCGGCAGATGGAAAGCGAACATCGCTTCGAGCTGGCGATATTTTGATATCAATCACAGCTGAGCTTGGAAAGATTGGTTGGGTAAATGAAGGTCTAGGTGAGGCCTATATCAATCAACATACAGCGCTGATAAGACTAAATAAAGAGAAAGCAAGCACTATGTTTGTGGCCTATTTGCTTTCGTCGCAAGAGATGAACACCAAAATCAACAGACTGAACGACTCAGGTGCGAAGGCAGGGCTCAATCTTCCAACTATTCGTGCAATACCTTTAAGTCTCCCCCCACTTCCCGAACAAAAGAAAATCGCCCAAATCCTCTCCACCTGGGATAAGGCCATCACCACCACCGAACAACAGCTCGCCAACAGCCAGCAGCAGAAAAAAGCCCTGATGCAGCAGTTGCTCACCGGCAAGAAGCGTCTGTTGGATGAGAATGGGGTTAGGTTTAGTACGGAGTGGAAGAAAGGAATACTGAGCGACATAGCAAATATCGATTCTGGCTACGCTTTCAAAAGTATAGATTTTACTGATTCGGAGATGGGTATCCCTATTATTCGAATGAGTGACTTCAAGGCTGGAGGTTTAGATATTTCTGGCGCAGCTAAAGTTGTTCCAGAGACTACGATTGGTCTTGATAGGTTCAAGTTGAAAACAGGCGACTTCGTATTCGGAATGTCTGGTAGTTTAAGTAATTATGGCTGGGTAAAAAAATGCGATCTACCATGCTTTCTTAATCAACGTGTAGGTCGTATACAGGCCAAAGAATGCGCTGTACAACTATTTGTTACGTACTTGTATCTATCCGATAAGATTCAACAGTCGATACTTGATAAAGCTGCAGGAGCAGCTCAATTGAATATTAGTACTAAAGACCTGAGGAATACAATCGTTCACTATCCTAGTCTTGAAGAACAAAAAAGAATCTCCTCACTGCTTTCCAGTGCTGATCAGGAAATCACCGTTCTACAGCAGAAACTTGATGCTTTAAAGCAAGAGAAAAAAGCACTGATGCAGCAGTTGTTGACGGGAAAGCGCCGGGTGGATGTTGATGCTTAGTTCTTTTGCCAAGCTATTACTGACCGCCACTGCTATTGCTCCCGTTGGCTTTAGTTATGCGTGGGTGGCGTACACGGAAGGTCGTTTGAATGTTGCATTACTTGCGGTAGCAGCTTCCTTGGGGTTGGTACTCATTTGTATATGGATGCTGCGTTATGCACGCAAAAATCTTGAGAGCAGTATTTTTCATATCTCTACAGTTGAGGCTGCAGACCGGGAGAATATGACTTTTCTTTTACTGTATCTTCTACCACTCTTTACGGCTAGTTTTGCATCGCTAAACTGGCAGGTGTGGATACCAATATTGGTTATATTCGCCGTGATTGTCAGTACAGGGTATAGCTATCACTTCAACCCCCTTCTTGGTTTGATGGGATGGCACTTCTATAAGGTCTCTACGCCAGAAGGAGTAACCTATGTATTGATAACAAAAAAAGAACTTCGTAGCGCACAGGATGGACTGACTGTGGTGCAGCTGACGGAGTATATCGTTCTGGATAAGGAGGTTTAACGTGCCACAAAATCTTTTTGCACTAGTTTTGGTTGATGATGCTCCCGAGGTTAGGCGTGTCCGCCTGAATGCGGATCTTCAAAATAGAATTACTGAGTTGCTTGGCCACCAACAACAGGCTTTTTTCAATGGCATTGAAGATGAAGTAATTTTTAACGGCGACTGGAAACCCGATTCCAATGAAGTATTGGTGTTAGAGGAGCTCGCCGAAATTGAGCTGATGAGTACTGCCATTACAAGCAATGCTACATCTTATGATGCGTTGAATCTGTCCCGTCTTGACGATGAGCCCATAAAGGCATTGTTCAGCGGATATGCGAGCGGTGGGAATGTAACAGTCCAGGTACAGCGTTTTACCTCTGCACAGTTGCTGGTTCGAAATCAGATTCCTGTTCTGGGACTACAAACAGGCAATACCTTTACTGAAATCACTGAGCCCATGTTTACTTTGGGACGCAGTCTGGTGGCTGTGATCCAGAATGGGCAACTGAAATTCAAGAGCTTCTCCAATCTTCGCACTGTATTCGATCTGACGGGTGCCTATAAGGAAGCCACGGATTCAGATCTGGCGTCTTTTGCTGGTCATGCTCTTCTGGCCTGCGATGATATTGATAACTTCAAGTCAAACGCAGACTCGTCAGTCCGAAAAATGGTTCACGCGATCAGTCAAACTGATGTCTTAAACCAACATGGTTTGCAGAAAATCACCGATGTGGCTGAAGGCTTCTCTCAGGTCAATATCACAGTGGCGGATGGACAGATTCAGATACCAGCGGACAAAAAAGAACTGAAAACACTTTTGCAGTTTCTGCTGGAGAACATCTTCGAAGGCCCCTTGTCCGGAAGACAATTTCGAACCAATTCTAAGACGCCTGCTAACCAATGAGCATGGGCCGGTAATGCCAGGTATGGACTTGAATCAGCTTTTGAAAGGGATGGGGCGGTAAGGTTATGACGCTGGATCCAAAAGAACTGCGGTTTGATGGTGAGAATGGTCGCGATGAGTTTAACCGAGCCAGAGTGGCAGACCAGGTTATTCGCCTTTTAACGTCTGATATCGATATATCGCCAATGGTCATTGATGGTGACTGGGGGACAGGGAAGACGGAGTTTTGCCATAAGCTGATAAATAAGTTTCGATCCGCTCACGACAACTATCAAATCCTGTACGTCGATGCCTTCCAGGCTGATCACGCGAATGATCCTTTGATGACGATTCTGGCAGCAGTCGCTAGTTTGATCCCGGAGGGCGAGAAAAAACAAGGCTTTATCGAAAAGGCGATCCCTGTAGCTCGGTATGGTTTCAAAACATTATTAAAAGCGGGCGCCAGCCACTTGTTGCGTGAAAATGCCGATGACATCGCTGATGGCCTAGAAGAACAGCTTCAGGAGGCCGCAAACAAAGCCATAGATGCATCAGTCGCTGCGGTATTGAAAGATCATGAGAAGGCTTCACAAAACCTGAGGGCATTGCAAGATACTCTAGCGGAGCTGGCGAAAGACAGGCCCGTTGTCATCTTTATCGACGAGCTTGATCGCTGTCGACCTGATTTTTCTGTTCATATGCTCGAAGTGATTAAGCACACCTTCGACGTTGAAAAAGTAAAATTCGTCTTGGTCACTAATACCCGGCAGCTCCGAGCAGCTATTAAACATAGCTACGGCCCGACGGTAGATGCACAGCGTTATCTGGATAAGTTCCTGAAGTTCAGTATTAAGCTACCAACAGAGGTCTATGGTCGTTCTGGCTATTACGAGGAGCAGTTACTCGCAGCAGTCGAACATTTCCTGAAACTAATGTCCTCAAGCTCAGCTTTAACTGATACAGATTTAAATGACCCTAACAAAGCTCTTTTTAGGTACATCAGCCATTTGATTCGAGTCAACGAACTGTCTTTGAGAGAGGTAGAAACGTTAGCTAGACACTTAGAGATCTATCACTCTCTTTCACAAGGTTTGGGCTCGAATAGACCTTACGGATATTGCCTGTTAAGAGTCTTCGCTGTACTTGTATTTTGTTTCAGACAAGATATCTATGGAGACATACAATCGGGACGAACAAGGGCAGAAGTCGTAGCTGAATATTTTGGTGTTTCCGCTTTACCTGAGTATGACGTGTCTAAATTTATGCGAGAGCATGCATTGACATTAGGTGTGATTTTGGGTCAGAACGCTACGTATTCATCAGAGATGTTCACACCTGAGGAAGATGTTTTTCGGGAATGTTGGAGGAACGACTTTAGTCGTTTCTTTGATGGAATGGGAGCGCCCTCTGACCCTTGGAAGCCAATTAAAGACGTTTTCTCGGTGCTAAGTCTTTCTGGCCAGCGTCGGTAACATAATGATTACCAATCTATAGGGGAGCCCACAAATGACCAATCAACCAGCGATACCACCGGCCGGCGAGTTCGTGGTCTTCACGACAGATGACGGCCAGGCTCGGGTCGAATGTCGGTTTGAGTCGGATACCTTGTAGTTACCTCAAGCCGCCATGGCTGATCTTTATCAAGTGACTCCGCAAGAGATGATGCAGCATATACGCGCTGTTTATGACGAAGGCGAACTTGATTAGAACTCAATCTGTAAGGATTACTTACAAGTTCAAATGGAGGGGGAGGGAGGCCGGTAGTGCTTTATGGCACAACGATTTGACTCCAGGTATGTGTTGGGCAATACTGTTCTTACGACTCACCCCTTGCAGGGTCATTTAGTTGGCTGCTGCTCGGGGCGGAAAAACCGCCTTAGGGCGGTTTTTTCATTTCTGGCATAAGGAAGGCCATGAAAACCATCATCTATGTTGACGGGTACAACCTGTACTACGGTTGCCTGAAGCACAGTCCAGACAAGTGGCTCGATCTTGAGAAGCTCTTGTACCAGCGGGTTGTCTACCCTCAAAATCCTGCGTCTGAATTGGTCAAAATCCGCTTTTTCACAGCTGATATCAAAGCCAGGGTGGCGTCTAATGGTCAGGCCGCGCAAGAAGCGCAGCAGCGCTACCACCGTGCTTTGTGCGTTTTATATCCTGAGCGCACCGACATCATCAAAGGCTATTACAGCCTGGAGAAGGCCAGACTACTGGAATATCGCACGCCGCCAGACAAAGGTGCTCGTGTTGATGTCTGGAAGCTTGAAGAAAAGCAAACCGACGTTAACATGGCATTGGAAGCCTACAGGGATGCTTGCAAAGGCAGGGCACAGCAACTGGTGTTTGTATCTAATGATACTGACCTTGCCCCTGCACTGGCTGCTTTGCGGGAAGATTTTGGAACGAACATCCAGATTGGTGTGGTTATCCCTGTGCGGGACAGTGTTCTGCGTCGTCCTCCTAATCAGCAACTCAGCAAGTATGCAGACTGGACCAGGCAGCACATCACGGATCAGGAGCTATCTGAGAGTCAGCTACCAGATAGAATTCCAACCCGGAAGAAACCCATCACCAAACCGGAGTACTGGTAATGGCTGTTCAGCAGGCCCCAAAGTTTCAGGAAGAATACAGTGCCAAGCTACCGGCGCTGACGTTATTGGCCAATCTTGGGTGGACTTTCCTCTCACCTGCTGAGGCGTTGGCTAAGCGTGGTGGCAAGTACGATCAGGTGGTGTTGCGGGATATTCTGCGGGCCGAACTCGAAAAGCGCACCTTCACCTTTGCCGGGCAGGCACATTCGTTGTCGGCAAAAGCCATTGATAACCTGATCGCTGAAATCTGTAGCCCAGCATTGAACGAGGGCCTGCTGAATGCCAATGAGCGCTTGTACAACCACATGCTGTATGGCATTTCGGTCACTGAGTTTGTAGAAGGCAAGAAGGCCAACCCAACCATTGCCATCATCGACTGGCAAAACCCCGCGAATAACAGTTTTACCTTTACGGAAGAGTTTATTGTCACCCGCTCGGGCGGTGCTGGCTCGTCAGCTCAGGATACCCGCCGCCCGGACATCGTCTGTTTTGTGAATGGTATTCCCTTAGTTGTCATCGAGGCCAAGCGCCCGGATGGCAGCAGCCGCAAAGGGCCGACCATTGATGAGGGCATCTCGCAGTCGTTGCGTAATCAACGCCATGATGAAATCCCGCTGTTATTCGCTTACAGCCAGTTGCTGTTGGCGGTGAATGGCATTGATGCACGTTACGGCACCTGCGAAACCAATAAGAAATTCTGGGCGGCCTGGCGTGAAGAAGACATCACCGATGCGGAGATGTTTGCCATTAAGAATCGGGCACTCAATGATGCTCAGAAGAAGGGCTTATTCAGCCACCGCAACCCGGATGATCTGGCGTGGTACGAGAATCTGATTGCAGGCGGTGAGCTGGCAGTCTCTGAGCAGGACAAAATGCTGATCAGTCTGGTCAGCCCGGAGCGACTGCTTGAAATGACGCGCTATTTCACGCTGTTTGATAAAAAAGTCGGCAAGATCGTCGCGCGTTATCAGCAGGTGTTTGGGATTAAGCGTCTGATTGAGCGTATCAATACCCGCGATGCGTCTGGCGGGCGGGAAGGCGGTGTTATCTGGCATACCACGGGCTCGGGTAAGTCGTTCACTATGGTGTTTTTGAGTAAGGCGTTGATTCTGCATAACAGCCTTAAGCAATGCCGCATTCTGGTGGTGACAGACCGGGTAGACCTCGAAAGCCAGCTGAGCCAGACCTTCACCAGCGGTGGTGAACTGGCGACGTCAAAAGATAAAGACGCGGCAATGGCGACCTCAGGCGCGCGCCTCGCTGAGCAGATCGGCAAGGGTACTGAGCGGATTATGTTCTCGCTCATACAAAAATTTAATTCAGCGACCAGGCTGCCAGAGTGTCATAACGACAGCGCCGATATGATCGTGCTGATCGACGAAGGGCACCGTAGTCAGGGCGGCGAAAACCATATTCGTATGAAGCTGGCGCTGCCGAATGCGTCGTTCGTGGCCTTTACCGGCACGCCACTATTAAAAGACGATAAAACCACCAATAAATTCGGCCCGATCGTTCATGCCTACACCATGCAGCGTGCGGTAGAAGATAAAACCGTGACGCCCTTGTTATACGAAGAGCGCATTCCCGATATTGATGTAAACGACCGGGCGATCGACCGTTGGTTTGAGCGCATCACCGAAGGCCTGACGGATCAGCAGAAGGCCGACCTGAAGCGTAAGTTCTCAAAGAAAGGGCAGGTGTACGGCGCGGATGAGCGTATTCATCTGATTGCGCTGGATATCGCTAACCACTTCGTGAAAAACGTTCCCGACGGACTGAAAGCTCAGCTCGCCTGCGACAGCAAAGCATCGGCGATTCGCTATAAGAAATACCTCGATGAGGCAGGCTTATTCGAATCGGCAATCGTGATGAGTTCACCGGATACCCGTGAGGGGAATACGGCGGTGGATGAATCCGGTACCCCCGAAGTGACGCAGTGGTGGAAAGAGCACGTCGGTTCACAAGACGAGCAGACGTACACTAAGCACCTGATTGAACGCTTTGATAAAGACGATTCGCTTAAGCTTCTGATCGTGGTGGATAAACTGCTTACGGGCTTTGATGAGCCAAAGAACGCTGTTTTGTACATCGACAAGCCGTTAAAAGAACACAACCTGATTCAGGCCATTGCGCGTGTTAACCGCCTGCACCCGAAGAAAGAGTTTGGCTATTTGATTGATTATCGCGGGATACTTTCTGAGTTAGATACCACGATACAGAAATATCAGGATCTCGCCTCTCGTACTCAAGGCGGCTACGACATCGACGATATTGCGGGCCTCTACAACCAGATGAGCACGGAATATAAACGCTTACCGCAGTTGTATAAGCAGCTATGGGCGATCTTCGATGGAGTGAAAAACAAAGCTGATACAGAATCTATGCGTCAGGCATTGGTGCCCAAGATAGAAGAAAGAGAATCGTCAGTTCCTGGTGAGCAAAGCGAGCTGGTCGATGTGAACCTGAAGAAACGTGAAGACTTCTATCAGGCGCTGACAGCCTTCGCCAGTTGCCTCAAGGTCGCGTTGCAGTCCGTGACCTTTTTTGAAGACAAGAGCTTCACCGATGAAGATCGCCACCATTACAAAGAAACCCTGAAAGCCATGACGTCACTGCGTCAGACCATTCAGCGCGATACCGGCGAACGAATTGATTACGATGAGTATGCAGAAAAAGTAAAACAGCTTATCGACAAACATGTGGTGGGTGTTGAAGTACGTGAGCCCGGTGGCCAGTACGATGTCGGCAATATGGGTAAAAGCCAGAAACCTGAAAACTGGACTGACAATAAGACCCGCAACGAAACCGACATTATCAAAACCCGTGTTACTAAGATGATTGAGCAGGATCTTCAGGATGACCCTTACGCGCAGGAGGAATTCTCAAAGCTGTTGCGTCAGGCGATTGAAGAGGCCGAGGCGCTGTTCGATCATCCGTTGAAGCAGTACATGTTGTTCCGTGACTTTGAAGAGCAGGTGCAAGAACGGCGTTTGGATGATCTGCCGGATGCCTTTGCGGGCAACCGTCACGCACAGGCGTACTTTGGTGTCTTTAAGAAGGTATTGCCAGAGGCACTGGCAGTGATGGATGAGCAGGTTCAGAACCGCTGGGTAGAGCTGGCGTTTGAGGTAGACCGCCAGGTAGAAACCGCCGTCGCAGAGAACTCAATTAACCCTCAGAATATTGAAGCGGATATCCGTACTAAGTTGCTGCCGATGTTGTTTAAGTACTGCAAAGACGTTGGCGCCGGGCTGGATAAAGTGAAAAAGATGGTTGAGCTGATCGTGCAGATTACTCGTGTTGGCCTGAGCAATAAGTAACTTATGAACGTGCCAGTTCGCCCCAAGGGCGAGTCGATGAGCTTTTATTACGGGGACGAAAAGATCTCGTTCACCCGCCTTGCCCGGCCATCCGAAAGTTCAAAAGTATTGATCAAAGTACACCCGGATTGCCGCGTAGTCGCACTGGCTCCAGAGGCCGCAAGCCGGGATTCTGTGCTGGCTGCTGTTAAAAAGCGTGGCCGGTGGATTTATCAGCAGCTTTCAGAATTTAAAACACAGTTGGCAGACTATCAGCCGCGTCAGTTTGTTAGTGGCGAGAGTCATTACTATCTGGGTAAGCAATACCTGCTCAAAGTGATTGAAGACCCAGAGGCCAGGCAGTCAGTAAAACTGCTGCGCGGTTCGATAGAAGTAACCGTCAGAAGTAAGTCACAGGACAAAGTCTCTGGACTTTTAAAAGACTGGTATCGGCTGCGGGCAAAAGAAACCTTCGCCAAGCGTCTGGATGCCGTATTGGAGCAAGCGCTTTGGGTTGAAGAACGACCACCGATGAGAGTGCTCACTATGCAGACTCAATGGGGGAGCTGTTCGCCTAATGGCAGGATTACCCTGAACCCTCACTTGGTTAAAGCGCCACGTGATTGCATTGATTACGTGATTCTTCACGAGCTGTGTCACATTGCTGAACACAATCACAGTGAGCGGTTTTATCGTCTGATGGGGCAGGTCATGCCTAAGTGGGAGAATACGAAAGAGCGTTTGGATCGTATGGCAGGGAAGTTGTTTCTATAAGGGCTTAGCATGGAGGCAAGAATGGAAACTGAATTGATCATTACGGAAATAATCGAGAAGCGCTTTGCGTATGGCAGGGCAAGCACTTATTTGAAATGCCGCTTATCAGATGGCCGAAATGTGGCGTTTTGGTGTGACTATGGTGAACATGGAGAAAATATTCGAATGGTTGAGCAAGCCACGCTGCCTGTAAGAGTTGATCTGGCGGATTATGGGTGTTGTCTGGCTACACCTTATGACAGAAATGAATTTGGATTGGCTTTTAGCGTGCCTGAGTCAGCAGATATTTCTTTGAGGCTTCTGTAGGGCAGCCTGTTATGAAGGTGGCCGTATCTGTTTGCGTAAGCGAGGCGTACGTTGCTGGTTCTGGAGTTTCAGGTAGGATGCTTACTTTTGTGTCGCTGTAATACTATTCAGTTCAGCCGAGAGTACAACGCTTTTTAGGTTTCAAAGGATCGAGATAATGAGTGCTATTAAGGAAATACTACAAGATACTATGGCCGATGCTAAATCGAAAAGCCATGGAGACGATAGCTACAAAGTTTTTAAACGTGTTGAGTCAAAGTTTGCCAGAATGAACAGATCCCGACTCGCGGCAAAGCTTGAAGAGTACCGTGAAGGAGGGTTTCAGCTCACCACTGCTGAGCTATTTCGCGAGCGACACTCATCTGAGAGATTGGGTAAGTTTCTAAGGGTTACTGGCTTTTCCCGACCAGGTCCGCGCTGGGAGGCCCACCATATCGTCTCGGCGATACATCGAGAAGCTGTTCCAGTACGCTTGTTGATCTCAGAAGATGACTTCTCAATAAGGATTGATGATCCTGATAACGGTACCTGGATGCCTAAAACAAAGGCTGACGCCAGGCCAACGATTTACCCAGACGCTATCGGACATAATAGAATTCACAGGCAGCGATACTATCGTTGGCTTGAGCACGCAATTGGGGCGTTGATGGATGAAGATCAGGTCAGGGCTTTTCTCAATACCGTACGGTCTCAGCTCCTACATGGAAACATTAAAGACGAAATTAAGCTTCAACAAGAAATTGATGAAGCTGAATACAATGACTGGTTGAAGAAGAATATTTGAAAATGATTTATCAATTGGAAGCTGACTTTGAAGCATTCTATTCTTTTGATTTTGATGTAGAAGATTTGCTTGAGAAAATGCCTGGTTACAGTCAGAGGTTTCGCGCAAAACCTAGATTATCAGGCTGGATTGAGCCCCAGGGGAGATTCTATAAAGGTACTGGCTTCACTGGGAATGTAGAGTGTATACCTGATATTTCAATATGGGCTCTCGGGAACCTGGTACTCAACGAGAGAGCTTATGATATTTTATCTGATCATATAAACGGCGCAGGTGAGTTTTTGCCAGTACGGGTCGATGATAAACAATACTATATGTTTAATACGTTACACATTCTAAGCAGCCAAGCGGTTGATCTTACGGGTGCTATCGAAGTTGTAGATTCTGGTGTTCATTTTGGAGCATCTGGATTGAAGGTCATTGAAGACGATTTGAATGACGTTGATGTTTTTAAAATGAAAGAAGAGAAATTGATCCATAGTTTTGTTACTGATGGATTTAAAAAATTGTGCAAGGATGCAGGACTTACTGGCCTTAGTTTCCTATCTTTAAATGGAGTTTAAAATGAAAGTATCTGATGTATATATCTCAATATTCTAAAAGCTTCTTCGGGAATCAGTATTTCCTGAATACAGCGAAGTGGCTAATGATGAGGAGGGGGAGCAGGTTTGTATCTACTCTTCAGAATATTTACCCGTCACCACATCGAGATACCCTCTGAGTTTCAAAGTGACGGCGAGATCTGTTAACAATGGTGAATTGCTGAAAAATGTGACACCTGAGTCAATAATTGCTGTGTTGGGTACGTTTCGGGAAAGTCTCACAGATGCTGAGGAGTGTGTTTTTCAGGTCAGTAAGTATTCAACGCATGTTGAGCAAGAAACGGGAGCTTTCAGACTTTGGTGTGAGGTCAAGCTTAGCAATCTCAATTCGGAAGTTGTGAATACCAGTTGGTGATACGGACGCTACGTAATCGCGAATAGCCTCCGGCTGATTCGCTCCCACAGGGAATGAGATTCACAAGGAGTTTGGTGATTTAGCCTGCGATATCGATTTTTGTGGGGAAGATGTCGGGAAGAAGCTTCCCTCTTACATGATTGGGGCGTTCTGCTGAGGTTCGCGAATAGCCACGCAGGTTGTCGGGAAGAAGCTTCCCTCCTACAGAGTTCATGGCTTTATCAGTTTTTCGCGCATAGCCAG
>JACLAD010015461.1_pt1 | contig 12686 bp, 10 predicted proteins | sample 8027901 | NCBI WGS metagenome assembly JACLAD01 (sample SAMN15725071, study PRJNA655200) | protist metagenome | isolation source: fluorescence activated cell sorting (FACS) single amplified genomes of... | place: Spain: Blaines Bay Microbial Observatory, Mediterranean Sea | collected 2016-07-05
GCGACTTTCATCATTTCGTCCTCCCGTTGTGTGGACGATACCGCGGTGGAGCTGAGCTGCAAGTTCGGTACGGGAGAGGGGTGAGCGCTGGCGCCGATGCGACATGCTGGCCTGCGCGGCTTCGTCAGCTTGCCGCGCGCTGTAGCGGGTGAGAGTCTGTGATCAATCTGAAAGCAGGAGGCTGACATGGCGCAGGGCGAACCGGTTTCTTCCGGACTGCGTGGACGCTGCGGCACGTGCGGCGAGGGAAAGCTGTTCGGGCGCTATCTGACCTTCAAGGACAGCTGCGACCATTGCGGACAGGATTTCACGATTGCCGACACGGCGGACGGGCCAGCCTTCTTCGTGGGCTTCTTCATTCTGATCGTGTTTGCGCCCTTCATGTTCCTGCTGCCGATCGCGGATGTGTCGATGACGCTGAAGGTTGTTGGGCTGGCGGTGACGATGGCTCTGGCCATCGGCGCCACGTTGTGGCTGCTGCCGATTGCGAAGGGAATCTTCTTCAACCTGCAGATTCACCATAATTCCGGCCAGCGGGAGCACCGCTCGGGGGAGTGAACTCCGCCGCTGGCGGGTGTATTCCCTCGCGGCAAGGCCACGAAATCGTGTATCGTCATGATTGTTCGCCTGTGCTAGACAGCGTCACGCTTATCTGAACCAGGGATTCCATAGATGATGAGACGTTTCGCGACTGCGACGGGGATTGGGCTTGTTCTGGCGGTCTCCGGCATCGGCATTCACTCCGCGATGGCCAAGGCCAATGACAATGCGGTCGTGGTTGCTGAACGAGCTGACAATTTCCGCCTCGTGGACGCCGATGGCCGCGCTCACGAACTTTACCGCCTGAAAGACGCCTCAGCGATCGTGTTCGCAACGCACGCGCTTGGCGCAGCGGATATGAAGAAGTTTGCTCCGGAGATCGAAGCGCTGAAGGCGGCCTACGCCGAAAAAGGCGTGGAATTCCTGATGATCAACGCGACAGGCAAGGACAACCGCGATGCGGTCGCCGCCGAAGCGGAGAAACTCGGTCTCAGCATCCCCGTCCTGATGGATGACATGCAGCTGGTCAGCGGCCATCTGGGTGTGACGTCGACCTCGCAAGTCTTTGTCGTCAATCCGAAAAACTGGGAAGTCGTCTATCACGGCGCGCTCAACCGCTCGCTGGCCGAAGGCAAGAAGCCGAAGGGCGCATCCTACGCTGCTGACGCCATCGACGCTGTGATTGCCGGCCAGCCGGTTGCCGTTGAAACGGTCGCCGCGAAAGGGACATCGATTGCGTTCCCGGACCGCACGGCCGCTGCGAAAGTGGCCCACGCCGATATCTCCTACGCTGAAGAGGTCGCTCCGATCCTCGAAGCCAAGTGCGTCTCGTGCCACCAGGAAGGCTCGATCGCGCCGTTCGCGATGGATCGGTACGAAGTGGTGAAGGGCTTTGCCCCGATGATCCGCGAATCGATCCGCACCGACCGCATGCCCCCCTGGGATGCGGACGCGCATGTCGGCAAATTCAAGGATGATGCAAGCCTGACGGCTGAGCAGACCAAGACCCTGATCAACTGGATCGAAGCCGGTGCACCGCGCGGCGAAGGCGTCGACCCGCTGGCGGCTGAGCGTCGCGTGGCGCCGGAATGGCCGCTGGGCGAGCCTGACCTGATCGTCGAGATCCCGGAATACACGGTGCCAGCTTCCGGCGTCGTCGATTACCAGTATCCGATGGTTCCCAACCCCCTGACCGAGGGCAAGTGGGTGAAAGCCTCGACTGCGAAAGTTTCGCAGCGCCAGGCCGTCCACCACATCCTGTCAGGTCTGCTGCCGGAAGGCACGACGTTCGGCGACAGCATGGAAGCTCTCGGCGGCACGGTCGGCGGTTACACGGTCGGCATGGAATCGGTTGTCCAGCCAGACAATATCGGCGTCTACGTCCCGCCGGGCGGCAACTGGGGCTACCAGATGCACTACACGCCGTTCGGCAAGGAAGTGGTTTCGGCTGAGAAGATCGGCCTCTACTTCTATGACGAGGACGAGCTGCCGGAACTGCGCATGCGCGAAACGGCGCTGGTGGACCAGTTCATCACGCTGCCGCCGCATGACGGCAACCACAAGGAAGTCGCCTACTTCCAATTCCCGGCTGATGCGGTCCTGCACACCGCTGTCGTGCACGCGCACTATCGCGGCACGTATTCCAAGCTGGAACTGCAGAAGCCCGGCGAAGAGCCTGAGGTGATCCTCAACGTCCCCTTCTACGACTTCAACTGGCAGCGCATGTACGAGTTCGAAGAGCCGCTCGATATCCCGGCGGGTTCGAAGCTGATCGCGACCTATATCTACGACAACTCCGCGCGGAACCCGGCCAACCCGGACCCGAGCGAGGAAGTGACCTGGGGCGACCAGTCGTTCGAAGAGATGTTCTACACCTCGCTGCGTTACCGCTGGAAGGAAGAGACCGTCGACAACCCGGTGAACTACACCGAGCAGATGCTCGAAGGTCGCCTGATCGGCATGATGGACGATAACCTCGACGAGAAAGTCCAGGTCGAGGAATTGCGCGGTCCGTTCGCGCGCCTTGCTCCGCAGTTCGCCCTTGGCGACGTGAACAAGGACGGCGGCATCGACGCGCAGGAATTCGTTCCGATCATGAAGATGCTGCAGAGCCAGGGCCGCCGCGGTTCGGAAGAGCCGAGCGCGGGGGAATAAACCCGGCTCTCAAGCCAAGAACTTGGAAGCGGCCCGGTTTCACGACCGGGCCGTTTCTTATTCGGGGAAGCCGACGAAGGTTGCGGCGTCCTCGACAGACTTGCGGTTCGAGACGACGGCATTGGCTGGGAAGCTGTCGTCGGGCCAGCCGAGCGCGACGGCTTTCATGATGACCTGGTCGTCGGCGATGCCTGCGTGTTCGCGGACGACGGGCGATTGCATGATGCCCTGGGAATTGATGACGCAGCCGAGACCGCGCGACCATGCGGCGTTGACGAGGGCGGTGGTGACGGCGCCGCAATCGAAGGCGGTGTCGTCGCTGTCGGCCAGTTCCTTGTCGTAGGTGACGATGACGCAGACGGGCGCGTCGAACTGGCGGAAACCGCGCAACACCCAGTCCTGACGCTTTTCCTTGTTGTCGCGTTCGATGCCCATTGCGCCGAACAGCTGTTTTGCGACCTCGACCTGACGCTCGCGGTGGACGCCTGCGAAGGGCTGGCCGGTGCGGAATTCGCGCGACTGCGGGACGCCGGCGACCATGCGCTCTGTGTTGCCCTGGCGGATGCGGTCGAGCGGTTCGCCGGTGATGATGTAGAAATTCCACGGCTGGGTGTTCATCGACGAGGGCGCGCGCATCGCCAGCGTGAGGATCTCCTCGATCAGCTTCCTCGGGACGGGATCCGGTTTGTAGCCGCGGGTGGAACGGCGTCCGAGTACGACTTCGTCGTATTTCATTGGCTTTTGCCTGTCTGACTTGATTGGAATTTGCTGCGCGTCCGCGCTCGCGCTCGTTCTTGGTACAACCGGATGGGCAGGCGCCACGGCCTTCGCCCAGGAAGCAGACCAGGCCCAGACCAGCGGCCCGCAGGAAAGCACCGGGCCGCAGTCTGGCGGCAGTCGTGAAGTCGTCGTCGTCACCGCCAACAAGCGTGAAGAATCTGTACAGGACATCGCCGTCGCCGTTACGGCAGTTACCGCGCAGGACAAGCAGGAACTCGGGATCATCTCGATCACCGACCTGACCAACGTCACGCCCGGCCTCTCCTACACCCCCGGCAACGAGCGCGTCACGCTCCGCGGCATCGGCCGTCTGTCGAACTCGTTCGGCGCAGACCCGGGCGTCGCCAACTACAATGACGGCATCTACACGCCGTTCGCCACGCTCGCCGGCAAGGACCCGCTGTTCATCGAGCGCGTCGAGGTCCTCCGTGGCCCGCAAGGCACGCTCTACGGCCGTAATGCCATCGGCGGCGCGATCAACACGATCTCCAAGCGTCCGTCTGATGACTTCACCGCTGAAGTCGTCCTCGGCGCCGGCAACTACGACTACCGCAAGTTCGGTGCGACGCTCTCGGGCCCGATCACCGATACGCTGCGCTACCGCGCAACTGGCTTCCAGGAAATCCGCGAAGGCGTCGACTATAACTTCGGCACCAACGAAGACATGGGCTGGGAAATCGACGACTACTTCCTCGAGCTGCAGCTCGAAGGTGAGATCGGCGACCGCTTCAGCTGGTGGTTCAAAGGCGCAGACTCGGGTTACGACAAAGCTGGCCCTCCGGGCGGCGAAACCTCGGGCTTCAACAACCAGCCCTACGAAACCGAAAATCCTGCGCGCTGGTTCTCGACCGGCGGCCTGACGCCAAACTCGGCCTGGGGCTTCACAGCAGATCCGGCGATCCTCAACGTCACCCAGCTTGGCAACCTACAGGTCAACCCGTTCGCCGAAGCCGGCGTGCGCGCCTTCAACGCGAATGAATTCAGCCGCGCTCAACTGAAGGAGTACGACGAGTACATCTTCGAAGGCGTCTACGAATTCGACACGTTCGACTTCAAATACACCGGCGGCTACACCTACTACGATTACCAACTGCCGGGCGAAGGCGACAACACGCCGATCACGTCAGTCACCTACGCCGCTGTCACGCCGCAAACCGGGGCCGCGGTTCCCGCCTGCGCCGGCACGGTGAACCTGCCGGTCTCGGTCCTGCCGCCCGCCGCCGCTGGTTGCGCCGCGCTCGCAGGATCCAAGACGATCTTCCCGAACGTGTCGGCCTATTACGGTGAGAGCCGCTCGCTGTTCTCGAACGAGATCAACCTGATTTCGACGACGGACTCGCGCCTGCAGTGGCTCTTCGGCCTCTACCAGTACCAGGACAACCAGCAGCAGCCGGGCCAGGTCCAGTACCTGAAGGACGATCCGATCGCCGATCAGTACTTGGCAGGCAACTTCGGTAGCGTAATCGCCAACCCGAACCGCTACCTGCAGTTCTTCCAGAACACGAGCCTCCAACACGCCTACGGCGTCTACGGTCAGCTCGACTACGAGATCAACGACCAGTGGAAGGTCACCGGTGGTCTGCGTTGGTCGAAAGACGTGAAAGAGTCCAAGGAAGAAGCCTTCCTCGCCTGCTACATCGTCTGCCGCGCGCTGGGCGTCCCGGCCGACTATTGGAACTACACGTCCACAAACTACGGCACTCGCGTAAACAACGATCCGAACGCTTACTTCGACGATCGTGGTTTCGCCGTGCGCCGTCTGGAAGGCGACTGGGATGCGACGACCGGCACGGTCGGTCTTGAGTACTCCCCGACGGTCGACACCCTCGTCTTCGGTAAGTACTCGCGCGGCTACAAGTCCGGCGGCTTCAACAACCTCGGCTTCGTCGAAAACCCGTACACCGACTCTGAGTTCGTTGACTCGTTCGAGCTCGGCTGGAAGCAGGAATGGTACGACATCGGTCTGACGACGAACATGGCGGCCTTCCTGTACAAGTACCAAGACGCCCAGGCGCCCCTCTCTGTCGAATCGGGCAAAAACCCTGATGGCACGGCGATCTTCTCGACGCGCTTCGTCAACCTGCCAGAGGTCGAGACCATCGGCTACGAGCTGGAATCCAACTGGAACCCGGTCGGCGAACTCAACATCGGGTTCACCTACGCCTACCTGCGTCCGGAGATCACGGATGATGGCGGCACTCTTTATGTCGATACCGACCGAGACGATCGCACGCTGTCCGAAATCCCGGGTTCGGGTGTGGCTCCCAACACTCCGGAGGACGTGCTGTTCGATCCGAAACGCGAAACACGGCTCATCGGCAACCTCCTGCCGCAATCGCCTGAGCATCGCGTGTCCGCCAACATCCGTTATGAGTTCCTCTATGAGGACGGATCGCGACTGGTCCCGACGCTCAGCTACTCCTGGCGTGATGACTTCTACGACGGCATCTTCAACAACGAGTTCGGGAAAATCCCGGCCTATGACAACCTCGACGGTCGTCTGAACTGGTACTCCAGCGAAGGCCGCTTCCAGGTCACGGGTTGGGTCCGGAACATCCTGGACGAAGACCAGCTCACTGCGCTCGGCGCCAGCTACAACCAGTCGCGTGCGGACGCGGGTCAACAGGCCCTGTTCAACACCTTCAGCTACTCGCTGCCGCGTACCTACGGCGTCGACGTGATCTTCCGCTACTAGTCAAGAGCGGTATCGCTAATCTGCATCAGCCCGCGCCATCCCGGCGCGGGCTGACTGCTTTTTGGGGCCCTGCCCGCCACATTCAGCACGCATTCAGCCGCCATCTGCGATAGTCAGACGACTTCCGGGACACGCAAGAAGGACAACATGCTGCGCAGGTCGCTCGCCATCGCAACCATCCTGTTCGCGCCGCTCGCCGCGCCTGCTGCCGCCGAGCAGAACCGCTCGCTCTCCGCCCTATCAGGCCATGACTACGCCAGCGCCGTCGCATCCCGCTTCATGTCGCAGCAGACGCGGCTGGGGACCGACTTCATCGCCCGCACCTTCGCGTCCAGCCTGCAGCGCTCGCGCGACAACGCCCGTGCCAACGCCCAGCCCATCCCCGATGAGATCCGCAAAGGGCTCGCCGGCTACTACCCGGAAGAGCTCCTCGACACGGTGCGCTACACGGTCGGCGATTTCACGCCCGACGGCCTCGCCGGCTTCGCGATTCGCAACGGCAACGCCGCCGCCGTCACGCTGATCGACACGGTCGTCTTCTCCGACGAGCAGCACGTGAACAATCTCGCCCTCTGGGCCCACGAGATCCACCACGTCTATCAGTACGCGCAATGGGGCCTCGACGGCTTCGCCCAGCGCTACGCCTTCTCATGGAACACGGTCGAGGAAGACGCCCGCACGCGTACCGAAGACTTCGTCGACTGGTACAAGGCCCAACACGGGAACTGAGCCGCCAACGCGGGTTCGCGCGCCGCTACTCCGCCCTGAATTCCGCTTGCCGCGCCGCCTTCAGTATATTTTCCAGCGAATAATTGCCTTCGTGGCATTCATGCGAATACATCCGCTCATCCGTACGTGTCAGCGAATATTCGCCCAGCCACTCCTCCGCGTAGACCGCCGGGTCGATCACAGTGAACTGATACAACAGCTCGTCAGCCGTCACGCGCGTATAGCGCTCAACGACCGTCGCCTCGGCGCTAACGATGAACCGGGGAAATGGCCGAATCCGATCCTCCGCAGGTAGGCCGATCGTCTCGATCACCAGCGTGTCGCCCTCCCAGCGCGCAATCGAGTCGCCCAGGTCCGAATGAATTCCCGCCGGCTGATGCTGGTCCGTGAACGGGATGACCCGCGCCTCACCGCCATACTCGGTGTGGATCACGACATGCCCGGGCGTCTGCACAAAACGCACGAAGTTCAGCCCGGCCGTGCCGGTGTTGGGCGCCAGGCCGCCTTGCGCGATGCACCTTTCCGCCAGCGGCCGATCCTCCGGATTATCCATCGGACGCTCCATCGGATCGGTCTCGCTCACTTCCTTGCGCGCCGCGGGCGTATAGGGCAGGCGCCCATCTGCCGGCAACACCACCATGCGCGAACGCCGCTGCCCCCGCACGATCGGCAACCCGTCCTTGGTGTCGGCAACCAGCTCTTCCGCTTCGGGATCTATCGTGAACGCGGTCCACTTTCGCATACCCGCCACCATCATCGCGATCATCTCTGCGGCTTTCTCGTCGCTGATAACCAGCGTGTCGGCCATCCCGCTTTCTTCAAGCATCGGGAAAAAGTCGCTCGTCCAGACCACACCCTGAAAATCCGGACGACCGTCGGCTGTGCGCGGTACGTCCAGATCCGCCTGCAACGACGTCGGCGTGTAGACCGCCGCAGCCTGGGGAGCGCTCGTCGCCTGCTCTTCGGCGGCGGCGCCCACAGATACGGCGAGCCAGATTGCGACTGAGAGCCCCAAAGGCGCACGGGGGAGAAAGCGTACGTTCATGGCAGGTGTTCCTTGCTCATTTATTGGTTAGCAAAGCAGACCAGAAGTGAAACCGCCGCGAAATGTCCTTTGGGGTCATGCAGATGACAGATGCAACACCCACCGCTCCCCAGTCCGGCCCAACCGTCGGAGCGGGTTTTGCACGAGGATTTCTCGAGTTTGCCGTCGCCAGTGGGGCGAATCGGCAGTCCCTCCTCGCCCGGGCCAGCCTCACGGAAGAGGATTTCGCCGAGCCGGATAGTCGTATCCCCGCCAGAAGCTATGTTGCGCTGATGATGGCCGCCAAGGAACTCACTGGCGATCCGGCGCTGGCGCTGCACTTCGGACAGAAGGTCGAGATCTCGAAGGTTTCCATCGCCGGCGCCGCAAGTCGGCTGGCCGACACGTTCGAGCAGGGTATCATCCAACTCAACCGATATGTGCGACTGATCATCGAAGCCGACGCGCCGGGCCGCGGCGAACGCTTTGTGATCGAGAACCATGACGACGGAGTCTGGTTCATCGACAACCGTCTGAACGCAAACACCTTTCCGGAACTCACCGAGTCCGCCTTCGCGCAATTCTGCTGCCATTCAGGCCGCTCGGAGCATCCGCAAGGCAACTAGCTGATCAGGGCCGCCCACGTCACCCACGACAAGCCGCACTACTGGGAAGAATATGAACGCGTCCTCGGCGTTCCGGTGGTCTTCAGAAGTCGCCACAACGCGCTGCTCCTCGACCCGACATGGCGCAGCTACACATTCAAGGGCCCCGACCCCGAGGTCCGGGAAATGTTACGCGAGCACGCCGACCGCCAGCTCGCACAACTCGACAGCGCTCAATCCGAAACCCGACGCGTGCAGGCCGCGCTTCTGCCGACCCTGCACCAGGGCGAAGCCAGCGCCGAGCAGATCGCAAATACGCTCGGCGTCAGCCGCAAGACTCTCTACCGTCACCTCAAGACGGAAGGCACGACCTACGCCAACGTCCTCGACGACCTCAGGGCGCGTCTCTCCCGGCATTACCTCAATGAGCGCCGAATGTCGGTGAACGAAGCCGCCTACATGCTCGGTTTCACCGACGCCAGCGCCTTTTCACGCGCCCACATGCGCTGGACCGGCCAGCGCCCCGGCAGCCTCAGAGCGCCCAAGCCGGCAACCTGACGACGGCGCCGCTATCCTGCCCCTCCACATGGCCGGCATCGCCAGCCATCGTCCGCAACTGGCCCTTGGCCGCCAGCCGTAGTCATCGCATCGCCACAGTGAACTGCGCGCCGCCCTCCGGATCAGACCGCAGCCTCAGGGGCGCCCCTGCACCGCGCCTTCGCTAAAGCTTCTCTCCTGACCCTCGGCTTGATGAACCGGCGATCCGACGCCAATATCGCGCGCACCGAGGGGCAGGGTTTTGATATGACACTCAAGTTTCCGGCTCTTGCCGTTTTCCTGGTCCTGCAGTCGATGCCGTCCTTTGCGCAGACACAGCCCGTCGATCCCGGCGCGCCGCTCAGCGGATATCCGCGCAAGGCGCTCGGTGCGCCAACGCCGGCTGAACTGAAGACCGCAACCTATGTTCGTAACGTTATCTACGGTCATCGCGATGGCATGGCGCTGACATACGATGTCTTCAAACCGAAGCAGGCAAACGGCGCGTTGGTCGTGAACATGGTGTCTGCTGGTTGGAGGTCCTCCTGGGGACCGCCGGAGGAACGCCAGGCGCGGTACCAATGGCTGATCGACACTGGATTCACTGTCGTTGCGCTCTATCACTCGTCCGCGCCGCGATTTCAGGTCCCTGACGCGGTGGCCGATATTCGCCTCGGCCTACGCCACATAAAACTGCATGCCGCCGAATACGGCGCCGATCCCGGGCGCATTGGTGTATGGGGCGCGAGCGCAGGAGGACATCTTTCGCTGGTCGCCGGGCTGATGGCTGACGACGGCGATCCGGCGGCCGAAAGTCCGTTGGAACGGTCAGACAACCGCGTCAAAGCCGTTGTCGCATACTTCCCCCCGACTGACCTCGACGTTCTGCTGGGGAACCGCGAAAAATCCGGCGCCATAGATTTCGAAGACGAGCTGCGTGCATCCGTCTCTCCTATCCATTTCGTGGACGCACTCGATCCGCCGACGCTCATCATATCTGGCGGGGCGGACAAGGGCGTGCCGATTTCCCAGTCGGAGACCATGCGCGATACGCTCGACAAGGCCGGCGTAGAGAACGAATTGAAGATCTTCCCGGACGCAGATCACGATTTCTATGTCAAAGGAGACCCGGTAAGGACGGACGCCTATGCGACCGAAGCCATGAACATGATGGTCGCGTGGTTCACGACGCACCTCAACTAACTAGCGCTCCGACATGATCCTAGTCCTGAACTGGCGGATTGGCGTTGAAAACCTGAGGTGTGTCGCCGGAATCTATCGCGGCATGCGAAAGAGCCCGTTCTGGTCTGCCTGGAAAGCTGAAGTAATGCACCGAACAAAGCGAGAGCTAAGCGTCTGCTATTGGCGAGCTCCAGCCCCTCAGTGCCTCCCCCCAACACCTACCTAAAGCTTCCGGAAATACCGCGCCACAGGCCAGCGCTCGAAGCCGACGGCCTCATAGCTTGCGCGTGACGGCGCATGCCCGGGATCGCCGCCTGTCTCCACCATTGCCATCGCCATGCCCTGCTCGCGCATGAAGTCGAACCCCGCATCCATCAGCGCCCGGCCAATCCCGCGCCTCTGATTATCCGGATCAACCGCCACGATGTAGATTTCGCCCATCGAGTCTTCGGGATGGATGCGCACGCCGACAAACCCGATCACCGCCGCGCCTTCTACAGCGACCCACGTCGAAACATTCTCGTCCTTCAACAGGTTTGCGACGTCATCCGTCTGCCGCGCCTCCCACCCTTCCGGATAGAAGGCGTCATAGACGTAGGCCGGCACGGCCGCGCGCATCTTCGGAAACACCGGTCCCCAGGCCCGCATCGACAGCGCGATCACCGCGTCTTCCTGGCCAGGCTCGTATCGGCGGATCTCGTACGACATCCACTCGCCCCGCGCCGCCCTAGGACTGCGCCGCCTTCACGTCAGCGATCCACCCCTCGACACGCTCGGTCAGGATCGGCAGCGGCACTGCGCCGCCGCCCAGCACCACGTCATGGAAACCGGCATAGCTGAAATCATCCCCCAGCTCCGCCTGAGCCTGCGCGCGCAGATCGAGAATGTGGTTCATCCCGATCTTGTAGGTCGTCGCCTGCGCCGGGTTCACCAGATACCGCCGCATCTCCGAGCGCACCGAAGGCTCGGGCCGCGGCGAGTTCGCCAGCGCGTACTCCACGCCCTGCTGCTCGCTCCAGCCCTTCGCGTGCAGTCCGGTGTCCACCACCAGCCTCACGGCCCGCCAGATCTCCCCCGACAGCCGGCCAAAGTCAGAGTACGGATCGCCATACCCGCCCATCTCCTTGCCAAGATACTCGGCATAAAGCGCCCAGCCCTCGGTATACGCCGTGTAGGAATACTGGCCGCGGAAATTCGGCAGCCCCTCCATCTCCTGCGCGATCGAACGCTGCATGTGATGACCCGGCAGCCCCTCGTGATAGGCAAGGTTCTCAAGCCGGAACACCGACGCGGCGCGCATGTCGATCAGGTGCGCATAGAAAATTCCCGGTCGCGACCCATCAGGCGAACCCGTCATGTAGTGAGCCGCGCCGCCTGGCTCCTCCCGGAACGCCTCGACGCGACGAACCTGCAGCGCCGCACGCGGCAGCATTCCGAAATATTCGGGCAGACGCTCTTCCACCACGCTCAGGTGCTCGCGCGCGAGCCGCAGATACTCCTCGCGTCCTTCATCCGTGCTGGGCAGGAAGAACTGGTCGTCCGTCCGCATGAACTCGAAGAATTCCTGCAGCGTCCCGTCAAAGCCCACCGTCTCCTTGATCTGCTCCATCTCCGCATGGATGCGGGCGACTTCCGCAAGGCCCAGCTCATGGATCTCGTCGGCCGTCATGTCGGTGGTCGTCTGGTTCTCCAGTCGCCAGTTGTAATACGCCTCCCCGTCCGGCAGGGCCCATGCGCCACGCGCATCCTCGGTCGTATTCACGATGTCGGCTTCCAGCCACGCAATCAGTCGCTCGTAGGCCGGATACATGTCTTCAGTCATCGCCCGCGCTGCGCGTTCCGCCAGCTCCGCAGCCTCGGCTTCATCGGCCGCGCCGGATTCCGCCAGCGCCTGCGTGTTGTCGAGCACGCTCTCATAGAGCGGCGACGGGGCGCCGCCATCGAATGGCGCGCCAGACGTCACCCGCCGCGCCTCGCTCAACGTCTGCTCGTAGGCAAACCGCGGCATGCGCACGCCATCATCCGTCGCCGCCTTCGCCCGCACCAGGTAGTCGTCGATCACCCGGCCAATCTCGGAAATGCGCGCGACATAGGCTTCCATGTCCTCGACATCGTCGACCTCATGGAAGTTGATCATGAAGTTCGGCAGGCCCGTATGCGGACCGCCCCGCGCGAAGATATACTGGTGACGCCGCCACGGTTGCGCCGCCTCCTCGCGCTCCAGTTCCAGCGCCCAGATGTCGTAGGATGTCTTGGCGACGTCGTTCAGCTTGTCATAGTCGAACCGCGCCTTCATCTCCTCGACGCTCTCGCGCCGCCAGGCCAGATCGGCGTCCATCGCCGCTTCGGTCACATCGCCCAGCTCATCCTGACGATCGTCCCGCCCCAGCCGCGTCAACCATTCCGGCGACCGCAACAGCTCTTCCTCGAACTCCCCGTC
>JACLAD010012325.1_pt1 | contig 12674 bp, 9 predicted proteins | sample 8027901 | NCBI WGS metagenome assembly JACLAD01 (sample SAMN15725071, study PRJNA655200) | protist metagenome | isolation source: fluorescence activated cell sorting (FACS) single amplified genomes of... | place: Spain: Blaines Bay Microbial Observatory, Mediterranean Sea | collected 2016-07-05
TAGTAGGAAAGTAAGGAGTCGAGGCAGAGGCAGAGGCTGAGGCTGAGGCTGAGGCTGGGGCTGAGGCTGGGGCTGAGGCTGGGGCTGAGAGGCAGTGGCAAAGGCCGAGGTTGATGTGGTACTTAAAGGTAAGGCTTAAGTAAGGCTAATACTGTATGTATGTACAGTGTGTGTGGTTTAATTACAGTACTGAGTAGAGTACTGCACCTACTACTATATATGTACTCGTATATCATACTGTAAGTCTGTATGTACGTATGTACGCGTACTCGTAAGTATTAAGTAGGGGAGTACGAGTATAATACTTATGTACTCGTAATTGAAAAGCCGACTCTCATAAATTATTAAATTATTCTACGATGCGTTCGATTCATCATGAAAACTAGTCTAGTCGCACCACCAGTCTAGTCTAGTGACTCTAGTCGCACTATTTTCGAGCGAGTCTAGTCTGGTCGCACTATTTTCGAGCGGGCAATTTAGTTTGGTACAGCAGCATGTGGGGCTGGCTGTCCGACCGTGTCAAGAAGGCCAAAGATGCGGTCTCGAGCCTCACAGAGGTTTTTACCGGCACCGGCACCGGCACCGGCACCGGCACCGGCACCGGCACCGGCGACTTATCATCCTCCGCTTTCTCTGGCGGGGGCGAGGATCTCGGCGACCCCACCGTGCAGGAGGAGATTATGCGGCGGGCACAGTCCCTTGAGGCCCTTAACGGGCGGCTCGTTAGGGTGAAGAAGGTGCGTTCCCTTGCTGTGCAGTTTTCATGCTCGACGGCAAAACACGCACACGCCATACCCTGCTTTTGCTGCGTATCTTGCTGGGAAAAAGAACTTATTGCCCCTCTTGTCTATATTGCCTCTAGGGCACCATGTTTATCGATGAGGACGGCGATATTGCAGACGAATTTTTCGAAGTCCAGTCTGATGGAGCGGTGCGCCAAATCACCGACAATATCAAGCCTCAAGGTTTCGTGCAGCTTTCGCCTGCTGCCATCTCTGTCGACGTTGGGGTTATTTTATGTGAAGCAAGACATTGATTTGAGGCGCGCGTTGTAAATTAAGTAATAGTGGATCCCCGTCTGAGTAGCGCCTTCCCTGGGGATTAAATAGATTAGTAGAAGTACATACAATAATAGTCCGGGACAAGGGACTTCTTTTTCAAGACTCATCGTCCTCCTCAACGTCCCCCGAAATTTTCCCCATTGCAACTTTCAACAATCTCTGCCTTTCCTTCTTGTCCACATTTTTCCCCGCCGTTTTCCCGGTGATCACCTGCACAATGTTCCGCAGCTGTCTGGGAGAGTATTCCTAAGATGCAAAGAGGGCATTTTTTAAAAAAAAGGAAAATAAGAAATCAGATAGTCCAGACGATGGGCATACTGCGCTGCCTGCAGGGACTACTTACTTCTCGGTGATCTTCGATCCACTTTCCGAGCTCCGACTCCGGGAGATAAAAAGCCGTGATAAAGTTCGACACAAGGTCCGATTTCGGAAGTGGGGGGCTGCAAGAGGAGAAAAGCAGGGTTGTCAGCAAAATGGTCACAAAAAAAAAGTTAGCTTGAAGGGGCTGACAGGGTGGGGAGGGTGAGGAGACTTGTTTGCTCACCTCAGTGGGACGATTTTCGTCATTTTGTTCAAAAACTGGCCAAAGTCAAGCTGCATCAGTGCACGACCATTATTTGAGCATTTTTTGGCAGTTGCAAATCCCTCAACAAATTGCTTGCAAAGCGACTCGATCACAACAGTCCAAACCTGTTTCTTTGCTTCGAGGGGAATTGCTCTTTCACCGAAAGAGTCCAGGCGCCCCCCGAGCGTGGTACACTCTCGAACGATATCATCAATGTAGGAATTGTGGCATTCCTGTAGATCATTCACATTCCACTTGCACTTGCTCATGTTCTTCGGTATGGTTTCCGTGAACATTCTGAGCTTAATAGAAGCAACGTCGTAAACAAATTTGCGAAGGCCTGCGACGAGAGACACGCACGACTTGTAATATTTACCAACGCTGTCTATTTTGTCCTGCTTGCCCGCAAGCACTTTTTTCAGGCGCCCATGAAGCGACCGCATAATTATGCCCACGAAGCCCAGAGATTCGGCCGCGGTGATGCGTTCTGCAAGGGCAAAAAGGGTGCCTTCCTTGTCAAGATCCACGACGGGGCACAGCCCCAACGGCTCTGGTCGCCAGCGACTCTTCTTTTTCTGAGACGCTGACTCTTCTGAATCCTCTTTATCCTTAGTCTTCTTCTTCTTCTTATCCGCTTCGTTTCCCGTGTGCCTTCCGTATACGTTTCTCAGGTACTTGATGAACGACATGTACCGTGGACTAACCCGCTTGGACATGTATTCATCGGAGCAGTCCTGGGTAAAAAATTCAAAACACCAGTGGACGTAAAACTCAAAAATTTCGGTGATGAATTGAACAACATCGCCAGCGATGACGTTCAGTTCCTTCATCATTTGCAGGTACCTCCCTATCGAACGCACAACATACATGGCAGTTACCGTGCAATGTGGTGGCGGCGGCCCCTTTCTCGGCAGAGTGGAAGAAACACCGCTCCTGGCTTCGTCCGTGCTTTCTTTGCTATCCAGAGGAGCTTTCGCCAAGAGATTGGGTCCAATCGTCGTGTCGTCATCATCCATAAATTCCTGAGACGTGTCTTCGTTCCTCTCCTGCTTAAATACCAGTGCGCCCTTTCTATACATTTCAAGCGCGTCTATGCCGGCGTTGTCGTCGTCCTCCGCGGCTCCTGGGGCTTCCTGATCTATGATGCCATCTGATGTGTGCTCGTCGCTTGTCGAGTCAGAGCGCTTCGGAGCTTGCTCGCTGTCGGCTACAAGAGAACCCTTTCTCGACGATCTAAAGAATCTATACTCTTTCAGGTCCTTGAACATATTAAAGTCCGGCTTTATATTCTCTGCCTTCCACTTGTCGATGCTCAAGAGCCCCCGCAACTTTGTCAGGCGATCCTTGTGAAACACTTCAAAGTAACCGATGCACTTTGCTTTCATCGCCTTATCCATAGTGGCCGCCCCATGGCCGCCGCTGAAGGACGAACCAATGTTTTTGAAGACGTTTATGGTGCTTACGACTCCCATGAAACGATCAAAGTCATACGAGCTGATATCAACAAGCGTGAAGAAAGAGGCCACCTGTTTCTGAATTTCCTGCCAGATACGAAAGCAGCCGTGCTTCAGTTTCAAAACACCATATTCCTGATCCCACTCTGGCATCTCAAGGCCGTCCTCGTCCTCGTCCTCTCCATGATTGCTTTTCAAACCAGTTTCATCCCTCTCAAGCTTCTTCGAGTACTCTTGTTCATGCCAGACCTTAACTTGCTGGTAGTTCACCATCAGATCGCACATTCCCGTACAGAGGTCGCGGAGGCACGCCTCAAATCGAGGGGCCCCTACAGATTCGCAGAGCTGCTCTGTGCTCTTCCGCCCCCCGCTCTGTTTGCTTTCCGAGGCAACAGTATTGGCGTGTTTGACTAGGGTTTTCTTGAAGTTTGTCATGATGGCATTTGCAAATATCATTGCCAGCTGATCGAGCGCTACTGTGGGCTTTTCCACAAATATGTAGGCCTCCATGAGACCCTTGTAAGATTCGAGAGAGAAGCTATCGCACACGGCCGAGAGCTCTTCGTTTAGACGATCCTCGATGAGATCAAACGTGTCTTCGAGGTTGCGCGCGAGGTCCTGCACGCAATCGTAGTCAGCGTACTTTTCGGTCGTGTCCTCGATGTCGTAGGCCAGCTTGATAGCCCCCATAAAATTTTTTTCCTTGAGAAGGTCTTCAAGACGGGACTTGGCGCTTTCGAGCTCCGAGATGACCGTCAACGTTTTGACGAGCCCGACGAGCACCATCTTTTTCCTGTGGTTCTTCAGGATGCCCAGGCTGACCCGAGTGTTTTTCTCGGAGCGCTGGAGGCTCCGCCTGCTGGTAGTGCACATATGACAGAGCATCTCGAGCTGGTCCTGGAGGTAAGACACACGCTGGAGCTCTGTGGAGAAAAGTTCGTGGTTGGAGAGGACAACCTCGGAGAGCTGCCTTGTGACGGCCTGGAGCTTCTCGAAGCGGTCTTTTTTTATCCGATCGAGCTCTTCGACGCGGGCGGGGCCCATCTCCCCCCGCACAAGGGTAAATCTACTGGGAAGCTCGGGGTCGCACAGAAAGCCTTCAACGGCATCGTAATCTGGTGTGAATATTTCTTTGGGGAGTGCCTTCTCAATGTCCTGGTACGAAACATCTTTTCGCTTTGGCCTGCGCACGACGAGACGCGACACGTCAATGGCGATGGCGTCGGAGCCGCCGGCGCTGCTGTTGCCGCCGCCCCCGCCGGCGGCCTGCGCATCGAGCTCCCTCTCAGCAGCATCGAGCTCCTGTTGCTCACGTCGCTGATCCGCGCGGGTGCGCCGCCGCTCCCTGCTCTCGGCAATGCGGTTCTTAAATCTCTTCATCCTGTGGGCGGAAGAATTGATAATGAATGAGTTAATCTTACATATTCATAAATAGATAAGTAGTACTGGTACCAGCGGCAAAAAACGCGTGGGGTACAAGTTTAGTGCTATAAAAAAGTATAGAGTAATGTCGCACCCCCCGGGCTGCACGACCAGCTAAGCTAGACGTGCACCCCCAAAAACCGTTTGTCAATCGAAGCATTTTTGGCCGAGTTACGTGTACCCCAGTGGGATTGTTACCGATGACGTCAGGGGCTCAGGTAAGGTGGTAAAATAGCCAAAAACCGCATATCAAAAAAATGCCTAGCAACCCATAAAATTTGAACCAATGAACAGTTTTTCACGTAATATGCATCAATTGAAAGATAAGGGGAATATAAATTGATTTAAGTGTTCATTTACTAAAATTTTATATTTTACATTATTATTTCGCGCATTTTCCATCTTACCTGAGCCCGTGACGTCATCGGTAACTAAGGCATTTTTAAAAATGCCCAAATTCAGGAAAAAAAAATTTTTTTTGAGATTAAAATTAGATAGACAGCCTAGAACCTCACAAGTGTATCCATTTTTATTCTTGGAATTTTTAAAATCGAAAAACTATTTTTTTCTTTCACTACTTTTGCCGCTGGTACCAGTACTTATTAATTAATTAAGTTAAGGGCCTACATATGTATTAGATAGAGGATTAAATTAATATGACATAATACATAGGAGTAGCTAATACTTGTTACTTATTACATATGTAATAGGACCTACTACTTAATTAATACGGTAAGCGTATACGAGTATTACCGCGGTCTTCAAGTTAGACCTCGCTCTCGATCAGTGGAGCACCACGGGGTTTTCGCCCCTCTTTCGCCCATTTACTTTTTGTGGCACTAGGCGAATTTTCTTTCCTGGGGCCCGGCGAGGGCGGAAAAGAATGCATCGAGGACACGCTATTATCTCTTGATGGTCGTCGCAAGCCGGTGGGCCTGCCGCCAAACACATCTTCCGCATTATCAGCTGGGGGTGGCGTGTTGGGGGAGGCCTTTGGTAGTAGTGAGCGCAAATCGTCCCAGTCTGTTATGGGCGGAAGTGAATCGAAATTTTCTTTTGATTTACGAGTTTCGTCAGCAATAGACTTGGATTTTCTTTTAAAAGAGCCCTGCAGTATTAGAACAAAAGGGGGGGAGGGGTGGTAGATCAGCAAAAAAATGGAGAAAAATATGAATAGTCGTAAAAGGGCTTACTGCTGATTCCAATTCGGCAATCTTTTTTCTGAATGATTCAGAACCCGAGTCCGAGCTTACCGCTCCCTTTTCACTTTTCCCTGACCCTGATCCTCGACTCTGCGCACTTGATCGCCTTCTCTTACTTTTGAAGCTACCAGTCATTGTATATGCACTCCCTTGGACTGTTGTACCCCCCCCATCCTCCTCGAATTCGAAGGGGGCTCCAAAGGGGTCATATGAGCCTGCCGAAGCCACGCTATCAACAAGGCTAGACTGGCTTCCAGATGGTTTTCCGTCAGTTTCAGATGACTGCTCTGGGATGTCTGTTGTAAAGCCGTTTTGGCTGCCAGTTTGTATAGAAGAGCTGCTTGTCTCATCGCCCCATAGGAGCTCCATTTGCTCCCGATAGAGCCAGTAATGAACCATGTGCTCATCTAGAGTGCTATCTAGCACAGACTCTACGATCTTTGCCCTTTCATAGCCCATAACAACCATTCTCTCTATAACAACTGGATCAAGCATAGATTGATCCGATGGCCTTAGATCAGGAAGAGGCATGAGCTGAGGCCAACCGTCGTTAACCCAAGGATGTGCTATGTTCGTGTCGGATGTGGTGAGATTGAGACCGTAGAGGAGCAAATAGCACGTGGGGACACTTACCCATCAAACCTTGCATATCGAGACGGTCGCTTGGGTTAGCGTTGAGGGTTTGCTTGAGAAAATCTTTACATTTTCCCGTGAGATGCTTGGGAAATGAAGGCCCCTGACCTGTTGTCATCATTTTTACTAGCTGTTTGGGGTTGTCGGAGGGAAAGGGCAGTGAGCCCGTGAGCATTGCATAACAATTAACACCGATGGCCCACAAATCAACAGCTTCCGTGTAACGTATCCCCCTCAATAATTCTGGAGCTGCATAAGCAGGGCTACCGCACTGTGTCTTCATATAGGGCCTCTCGCCCGTGAAGGTCTCAGAAAATTCATTTGACAAACCGAAATCGATGATTCTAATATCTAAGTCACCGTCGAGTAGCAAATTATTGGGTTTGATATCTCGATGAATGATGCCATTTCTGTGAAGATGGTCGACAGCCGACGCAAGCTGCCTCACGTATCGCCTTGTTGTCTTTTCGTCGAGACATCCGTTCTGAACAATAAAATCGAGAACCTCTCCCCCACCGGGGTCTTTTGTAATTTTTTTAAAAAGCGTGTGAAGTATTAAAAATACAATTTATCGAAGAAACGGGGGTTAGATTGAACTTACCTTCCATGACTAAACAAAGATTTTTGGGCGAGTCAATCACTTCGTAAAGCCTGACAACATGTGGGTGCCAGAGCTTCCTCAGTAGTTCTACCTCCCTGTACATGTTACGAAGTGATTTTTGACTAGCGTTTTCCTTGTTTGTAATCTTAATGGCAACAGCGCAGCCCGTAGCCTTGTGCACCGCAGATTTAACCTTTGCGAATTCCCCCTGACCCAGCGTCTGTCCTACATCGTAGGCATCCAACCTATTTGCGTACTTGAGCAAACGCGATTCAACGGCAAGGGTCCCATTTTCTTTTATGTTCTCTCTGTTCTGTGTATTTTCTTTCCCGGCAGCTGAATTTGGTCGATCCTGGGAGCCTTGTGTTTGGGTGATGGTAGTATCCTTTTCGGTATTGCCCCTGACACCTTTCATTTTCTTGAAAGAGCCCTGGGCGATGTTTATTGTGATATGATATTTGTGTGAAGAATTTGAAGGAAATCAGATAAGAAAGAATAATTAAAGGGGTGGAGATAAATGAAGTACAGGACGCGCAGGCGAATGTTTAAGCTCAAATCATAGCAAATCTAAAAAAGCGGATACAACGCAATTGAAAAAGATTGTTGACATGAAAACTAACACTGTCTTCGAGCTCTGCTAGTTTTTCGTGGAATGACCCTGATGTAATACTGGTGTCAGCACTTGCAGTGACGGCCCTGACTACTTGATTTTTTGTAGGATCACGAGAATCAGAGAGATAAGTAGCAGGGCCCGAGCTTTTCTCATCCTCTTCGCTTTGGATCTCGGTACCTTGCGAGTCTCCTTCAGGTTCGGGTGAGGGTAAAAATACATCGTCGTCTCCCTGTGGGTATTCCCTTTGATCAATGCTGGCTTCGGGGTCGTGCTTTGAGGGCAATTGTTCAGAAGAATTCTCGTCTAGAGACACTTCTTCTTCTACTTCTGTGTAGTCTATGCTGACTTGACTCTGACTGTGAAGAGAGCGATTGTTTTTGCTTACATTTATCTCTCTGTCTTGATTGAATAACTTCCCTCTATATATTGCATTTGATGGTAGGCTTGACGACAGCTTCCTTTCTCGGCTAACCTTTTCTCTTGATCTAGAATTCAAAGAGCTATCGCTACTCCCGATGCTTTCCATGGTGAGTATGGCCTCGACAGACAACCTCCTGTTGGCCATGTTTAAGTTATTCATTTCTTTCAAGTAACTGTATTTACGATGCCCTGATGCAAAAGATACTTTGTGATTTCGCCTACCTTGCTCTCCTCCACGAAGAACTTCGGCTCTATTTGCGTTCGCGCATGCTTTGAAGTCAGATCTAAGCTTAACTTTAGATTTTTTCATTTTCTGCTGATGCATCATGTGAGTTTCAAATCCTTCTGAAAAAGCAGTTGTTGACTGCGTCTGTAGCTTGAAGTCGCCCCATATATCGAGGGAAGATATGCCAAGCTCCGTTTGTCGCAGTAATTCAATATCTGGGTGTCCTGTCCCTGGGCGATTGATTCTATCAAACATAAAGAGTGTCTGCAATTTTGGTACTTCTGCCAGAGAGCTAAGCTCGATTTCCCAAGAATCTTCTGAAGGTGGTAAGCTGTTGCTGGAGGATTCGGCCTCCGACTCCAATTGAGCTACTACAAGCTCCTTGATAAATGTTTTGAAGGCGTTTCTCAATTTTCTCAAATCTCCGTTGATTTTGTTTACATCTTTCGGCGAGCCAAGTTCCACCGAATTATTCATAACGGGGGAAGGTGCAATAGCCGATGTATAAATGACTGAGTCGAAATGTACAAGACGAGCAATGGTGAGGCTAGCGGCTATATAGAAGCCGAGGCAATAAATTAAAAGTGCTACCATGCAGACTGCGAGTGATGGGGATCGTACAAAATAACGTCCAAGAGCAGCGTTCCCTTGTTTGTCCCAGCAATACATCTCTGAGCTGAATTCACAAGGAAAACTCGTGTTTTTGAGGAGGAGCTCGGAAATTCCCCGTATGGAATAGTAAACGGGGTTAATGTACAATATCCACGCGCAAAAGTCAGGGAGGGCAGATTCGGGGACCATGACACCGTTGAAATAAACAGAAACCAAAGTGAGCCAACATCCCAGCCCGTTTGCGAGCCTACCGGTGGTATTCCTGCTCGGAAAGTGAGCAATAACAACTTGAATGAACAGCATTAATGCAAACCACGCGTGCTCAAGCATCACTGACAAAATCAATGCCTTAGCAATGCCAAGCGAATCGTCTAACTTCTTCGGAATAGTCATTGAAATCACCATTGTAGTGGTAACAATAGGCATGATCGTCAGTCTTGCCATATTACGCATAGACGCAAACAGGATCATGCTACTGCCCACTGAGTATTTACCCATTTTATTGGCACGTGCAAAATAGTCCAAGGAAGTGCGCGCCGTTGTTAGGAGGTGGTTGCGGGCAAAATCATCAGCAAGAAGGCAGATTGCGGTTAGAGAAAAGAAATTGTGCGCCAAAAAGGCACACAAAACTACTTGAGAATCATCAGTTGCATAGGCCGAGACTCCAACAACACAGGCCCAAAGAAGACTCAAGTAATCAGGAAATCCCAAGCTCTGGTAAAAGTACGCCACTTGGGACTTGAAGTGAGTCCGCGCCAGAAGAGAGGCGGATATGGTCCAGACTTCCGCCCTAAAGTGCCCCCATCGTTCACGAACCGAGGTTTGTCTCAACGACTGAAAATTTGAGCCTACGTGACACTCGTTCCGTATAGCACTCACTACTGTTCGTGTGATGTCATGTGCGAGGCGAGAAAATGAATTGCTCCTTTCAAAGCACGATACTAGGTGGGCCTGAATTGATCTTGACTTAAGGGACATAATCATGTGCTGCAAAACTACGGCAGAAGAGTCAAATTTGGCATCTGAGCACTCCTGCAGAAGCCTTTTGATGTTCAAGTTTGGAGTTTCATCGAGAGACGCCCTCATGAAGCGAAGACACCCAGACACAGTTCCGCAATACCCTACTTTGCCCCTGCAAAGCATTATTGCAGAATCAAAGCAGTTCCAAACTTGCTGATTCAGGAAATCGAGCGGTAGTGCGATCAAGACGCTGCACCCTAAACGTGCCTTTGACCACTGTGAGAGGCACTTCAAGATATCATGAAATTCATGGTGCTGTATACCCTCGACCGGATTGTCAAGAAGCAAGTAAGCTGGATCTACGAGCAAATGAAGAGAAATGAAAAGTTTTCGGAGCTCTTTAGGCCCTAAAGCATCGAGCTCTTGTGCTTCCGACAAGTCTGAAATGGATTTCAAGTTATTAGCGCTCTGAGAATCTTGCCGAACAAGGACATCAGCAACATCGTCTAGGTCCATAATTTTTAGGACCAATTCGACCTGTTTCCGCTTCTCCTCTGGGCACACCTTTGGCATGATGATTTCCGACATAAAGCAAAGATTTTCTCTTACCGTGAGGGCGTCCACGATAGGAGATCTTTCTGAATTTTGAGGTGGAACGTATGAAAGGCGGGGAAAATAGCAGTAGTCAGAGTTTAGCCGCTTGGAGCTGGGGCATTTCATGCTTTCAAGTCTATTTTCCCCAAAAAGAATAACGCCCGAGGTGAACCAAAGCTCTTTCTGTCGTTCAAGCCGCTGATCAAAGATTGTCGTCCCGCTCATGACACGCAGTAAGGTTGACATTCCGCTTGGTTGATGGCCTAGAATCATCGTCATTTGCTTAGGATCCACCCGCAAGGATATATCATCGAGTATGCGGGTCTGGATTTTATTGTTGTTGCTTCCAATGGAGAGGGATAGCTTAGCAATAGTGATTGCCTTGGGCTCAACGTCGCGAGGCAAATCGCAATGAAGATTTATCTGCTGTGATCCATTTCGGGGCAACTCATCTTGAGAGGGCTCGGGGACAGGCAGGGCCATATTCTCTTCATTTTTTTTGTCGTCTTTGACTCTTAGCATGCTCCCCCCCAAAGGAGCAACAAAGAGGTCACTGATACGCCTTGGGCTCAATCGATGACCCGATTCTTTAGGGGCTGATTTCCATAGAGTGTCCCCCTTTGAACGGTCTGAGCAATAACGCGCGATTGCCATTCGTCCTGACCAGCTCATGGTCCATACAAGGGCAAGCATGACTAAAATTATTCCAAGAAATACCGCAAAAATAAGATTTGAGACTGGGCCATCGCTGACCATACCGTTCTCAGGAGCCCCAATGGTTATTTTTTGGATGCAGGTAGGATTACAATCTATGCCCTTACAGCTGTCGATGTTATTTAGTGATATGTTGGGATTGAATCTTATTAGGGCCGTGGGGTCAGCCGAGCCCTGCGGTTGCTGACCGTTGAAGAGGGCGGCACACAGCCACTGGTCGATTGCAGCGGAAGCGGAGACCCCGCCGACCTGAATACCACTATTCGACCAATCAACAAAACTGCGAGTTGAAAATGGGAGAGTTGCCTTTGCTCCATACCTAGAAGGGGAGGCACCGGGCTCAAGCCAGCCTGCTGAGGCATATCGCTCCCATGACCCAAAGTAGCGCTCAAGGCCGTTGCAGGAGTGCTCGCTTGAACAAAGGAGCTCGCTCTGGGTGCAGGCATACTGGAAAGTTGATACGGTGTTGGCGCGCGTGTGATCCAGTAAGTGTTTGATCACTGTATTATCTTCTCGCACGGCTCTCATTTCCTCCTGGAAGAAAGAATCGGTGGTCTGGCTCCTTGTTCCCCGCGCAGCCGCTCGAGCAAGATCGGAGCGGTGGTTCCTCAAGTCGTAAAGGGACTGCAATATCATTACCGGTGCGTCCGCCGGCACGGAGTCGGTTCTTGAAAGGGTGCACTGCGGGTGAGTGCAGCACGGCACCGAAGCGCCCGAGGCGAGGCGCACGTGAAGGGCACATGAGGCTAGCGGGCTCCGCTTAAAAGTGTCCCCGGAGGCCGAGATACGCACGGCAGTCGTTCCGGCATCCGAGCCGCTGCCATCACCGCTCCAGGCACCATCGATGAGGACCATAACAACGCTAGCCCGTGTTAATAATTTAATCTCCGTGGCCCACGCCAATGCCCCCACGCCTCCAACACCCTCCCCAACTACGAGGAGAAGCTCGATGCCGGACCCGGGGAAATTTTCCATCTCGGTCGTGATGCGAGCGAGCGCCCCCTTGATGATGCTGTGGGAGCCCGGCCCCACCCACATATCATCGTGGCAGTACGGAATGGAAGCTTTGGCCCAGGTAGCGACGGGGGCAAGGGCCTCGTTCATAACGGTTGCGCCCCGTGAAGAGGCTGGCCCTTGCTCTGGTGCGGGGTGGTTGCTCTCGAAGTAAAGAATAAGCGCGCGCTTGCTGAGGGATGTCCATGCGGATCGGAAGAAAAAGCCGGGGGTCTGAAGCTTGGGGTGGGTTAGGATGCATGCAATGGGGAGAGGGCATAGGGCTCGAGTTAGAAAAGGCCGAAAGAAATGGATAAGAAATCAAGCAAGGGGGCTGCTGAACCCGAAGCCAGGTTGGCCAAACTCACTGTGGCGTTGCAGCTATGAGCGGGGCCGAGTTCCATGAAGCGCATGAGCGGGGAGGCATTGGGGAGGGTGGGTGCGAGGGTGAGGAGGAAACATACCCTCCAGCCCCAGCCCATTAGGGCAGCCACTAGGTCACTCTTCCTTTTAATTATGATGTAAAAGTACTAAGTAATACTTACGAGTACTTATGTATTACGTACTGTACACACAGTAGAATCTACTTGTATTACTCGTACAT
>JACLAD010014860.1_pt1 | contig 12674 bp, 20 predicted proteins | sample 8027901 | NCBI WGS metagenome assembly JACLAD01 (sample SAMN15725071, study PRJNA655200) | protist metagenome | isolation source: fluorescence activated cell sorting (FACS) single amplified genomes of... | place: Spain: Blaines Bay Microbial Observatory, Mediterranean Sea | collected 2016-07-05
GCGCGAGCGATGCGAGCGATACGTCTTCGATTGCATCCGCATTCTCTTCATCCTCACGGAGATCGCCTTCAAGAGCATCTAACTCCTCGGCCTATGCCAGTGACAGGGTGAGACAAGACACAGCTAACCTGCTACGTAACCTTTCTCTCTCTCTCTCTCTCTCTCTCTCTCTTTCTCTCTCTTTCTCTCTATCGGCTGACCAAACCACCATCTATCTATCTCTGTATCTTATATATGCGTGTGTGCGTGTGTGTGTGTGTGCGTGCGTGTGTGTGTGTTGTGTGTGTTGTGTTGTGTGCGCGCGCGCGTGTTAACTTTACTTCATTTCCGTTTTCTCACATACGTGTAAACGTAAACGTAAACGTAAACGTAAATGTAAATGTAAAGGTGAGGAGCCGGAGTCGCAGCAAAAGCGGCAGAGTCCTCGGATATATCGGCAGCAGTCCCGGCTCCGACCGCCGAAGCAGGTGAGCCTATATGTTTATATAATATACCATATACCATATATATATACAACATATATAATATACCATATATATATACACCATATATAATATACCATATATACACCATATATAATATACCATATATACACCATATATAATATAACATATATACACCATATATAATATACCATATATACACCATACGACCGCCGAAGCAGAGGCAGCAGCTTGGGTGCGGCTCCCGGCGACGACGATGGAGGGATTCCAGAACACCTCTTGCGCGATCTGCTCGAGGATTATGTTCGCTCGGCAAGGTAGGTGGTAACCTCTCTCTCTATATATCTCCCTCTCTCTCTCTCTCTATCTACCTCTATCTATCTATCTATCTATCTATCTATCTATCTCTTCCCTTGGGCTAACGAGAAACGAATCCATCATTTCACCACACATCACACAGGCACGTCTTCCCAGTCTCCATCTCTGACTGCGAGTGCTGGGAGCCCTTGTCCGACGACGACGTCGCAAGGCTCGACCCAAAGCTCGTGGAGAGCGCACCCGGCGCGTTCGGTCTCACGCGGCAGCAAGTGCGGTCGGTTCTGAGGATGCAGCGGCACGCTCGAGCTGATCAGGACTCGGAGATGCACCTTATGATGACGGCGGCGAAGGCCGATCGCAAAGCACTGAGGGAGGGCAATGCCAGGACGCTTCGAACTTCGGCAGCGGCAGCGGAGCAAGACGGCGAGTCTGATCGCGTCCCCGCTCCTCTCTCCTTGGAAGCGGCGCTATTGGACCTCGGCAACAAGGCAGGTCTGAACGACGGGCACGGTGGCGCTCAGTACGCCACCACGGACGGTGCCGATCCCGATCTTTGCATCCCTTTCTGCGTTCGCGCGGAAGTCGGGCTGAGAACCACGGCCGCGCTGTTCAAAGCCACGACCGGCATGTCCCGCGAGGCGACGCCGGGAGAGATCTTCTCCAACCACGCCTTCCAGAAGCAGCTTGCTCCTCGGCTTGATAAGAGCGTGAAGAAGCCAGCGTTGCCACAACTCACGGTTCGAGTGGTGAGGGAGAGAGCTCCGTTTCAAGACAGGCAGAGCAAGCGGAGGCAGGAGAGGGCGAGAGAAGCGGAGAAGAAGAGGGCTGCCGCTGACGCTGCCAAGCAGGCCAAGGCCGCCGCGAAGGTCACCGCCATGAAGAACCTGGCTCGCATAAACAGCAATCCAGGAATCATCATGCCTCCCAGCAGATCTTCTCTCGAAGATGGTTCCGGCAGCAGCGGTAGCGGTAGCAGGTAAGCTTTCTTACTCTATTAATGCCTATGTATCTGTGCTGTACCAAATATCTAATACATAAGAAAAAGCAGTCCCGGCGGCGGAGGGCTCGCGGCTGGCTCGAACAGGGCGTCGCTTCGCAGGAGCATCAAAATCGGGGACCTTTCCAAGATTCTTCCCCCTCCCGGGCGCAAACCCGCGGGGGGCCACGGCAAGGCTAAGGCGTCTTCGGTGGCCTCGGGAACGTCGTCGAAGCACTCTTCGTTTGACGGAGATGGAGACGCGCCGCCGCCGCTCCCCGTGAAACCTAGAAAGTTGGCCGCTGGCTCCTCTTCTTCTTCTTCTTCTTCTTCTTCTTCTTCTTCGTCGTCGTCGTCGTCGCAGGGCCGGGAAGGAGGTGGTGCCAAAGGAGAAGAAGAAGAAGAAGAAGAAGGAGACGACGAGAACGAACAGCTGATGCAAAGTTTGGAAGTTTTCGGCATCACCGAGGCTGATCTGGCGGACGGAGGAGGGAAGGGCAAAAAACCGCCGCGCCCGCGACACGACAGGAACGAAGTGTTCTCTCTCGGTTCGGCCAGGCAGTACGCCACCGTTGTCGTCAGCAACTGTCCAAAATACGCCGACCAGGCCCTGTCCGAAGGTGCCGGCATTTGCAACCCGACCACCACGGACCTCGACCTCTACACTCTGCCTTACGGGGATGCCAACGACGCGGTGCTGAAGATGCTAGATGGAGAGGCCGGGGCGTCGCAGGGCATGGCCGGGGCGTACCGTCCCTCGCAGCTCGCCGTTCGCCTCGACGAGCTGTTCGATAGGCAGCGGCGGCAGCGCCTCAAGTCGGCGGAGGCAGAGGAGCTTGCGACGCTCTTAGGAATGCTCGGGCATAGGAAACTGGTTGAGGGCGCCAATGCGGCTGCGCTGCGCTCTGGAGGGAGCGCGGGAGCGGGTGAGTGCTTGAGCCGGCCGGTTTTTGTGCTGCGCTGTGCTATGCTGTGCTGTGCAGACGCGGATAGATAGCTGGATAGCTCTGCATATAGACTGTGTGTGTGTGTTTTGCACCCCTCCTCAATTCCAACCTAATTATATCATATCCGTGATCCGCGTGTACGCAGGCGAGGTCGTCGAGATCGCGACGAAGAATCCCACGCAGGGATTCATCATCTCCCTTGACGGCAATCTGTTCGGCCCGTTCCGCAAGGTTCGGCTCCTGCCGAGCAAAGCGGGAGGGGGGAAGCCGCTAGCTCTCCCTGTGCGAACGTTCTTCCCGTTCGACTTGTGAAAGCAAAGCAATAAATGAACTGTATTGGGCATATTGGGAACTATTTTCAAAACGTTGAAACCACCTTCGGAACTGCCGTGATCTTGAAGAAGGAAAGTTGATAGGAAGGAAAATGCGAAGGGAGCCAACAACTTCCACCTATGTTGAAATATTGTCTACCCGGTATCAAAAAACCAATCGATGAAGATGGAAGACAGGGAAAGTCGAATCTAGCATCCTGGATTCCTTTGTTTCTAGATTCGAAGCTGGACCGAATCTTGCAGAAGCACCCGTGAGACTCGTATTTTGCGACATGTACGTCCACCCTTTCCCCGAAAATTTATCCTATCCCGACCCTCCCCCGAGCCCCCGAGCGATTTTTACTTGTCACCATTACGAATTTCATGTCGCATCCTATGGTCAGTGACGAAATTTAAATAAGTGACAATTAGATAATTCAATAGGTCGGGTTTGGGGGGACCCAAGCGGGAAAGATCGCACACTCCTTCCGTCACGCGCGACCAACTTCAGTGAAGTTCCCGCCTGCTCCCCCCTCTACGTCCCAATCTACCCAGAGCTCACGATCAAAGCAAGACGGCGCAGCCAACGCAGCTGGCAATATTTACATACGAAGAGAAAGCTCGGTAGCTTGTCCTTCTTGTTGCGCTGTTCGCATAATTCCACAAGGACCGTTAAGTTGCTCGCCAGACCGAACTCGGAGCAAGCATGCACGCCAGTTTCGTCATCGCGCTTGTCACGCTCGTCGCTGTCTCGTGCTTTAGCACAACCCATGGCGCGGACGTCACGATCACAGCGACTGAGATCACCTCCGACACGACGTGGAGGGCCATCAACACCTACTACTTGAACTCGCAGCTCTTCATCAAGAACAACGCGAAGCTCACGATTCAGGCCGGAACCACCATCAAGGCGGCCTACGACGACGGGGCAGGAAAGGCCCCGTCTATTATCGTCACCCAGGGCGCCAAGATCGATGCAATGTGAGTTCTGTTTACGAAGCCTCCTATTCAGTGTAGTACAGGTAGGTACAAACCCATCTAGTCTCACAACGCAATTCCTCCCCCTCTGCCTCACTGCAGCGGAACTGCCTCCAAGCCCATCACCTTCACGACTCAGAACGCGTCGTGCACGCCGGCCGCCGTCATGGCTGGAACCGCTGTTGCTGCAGGTGCGATTGATTCGTCGACCATGCCATGGTGCCGCGGACAATGGGGAGGTCTCATCATTCTCGGAAAGGCCATCATCAAGGGTGGAACTACCTCGACTGCAGCCACGGACAATATCGAGGGGTACGACTTCGTGAAAGGGGGGGAATTGGGAGCATTGAAGTCGCCGAGAGAGGGGAGAATCTTCCGCTGCTCATTCTGCTCACTGAATTGAACGCCTTCATCTCCTCTTCCACCTCTCACACACTCCACGCACAGGCTTACTGTGAACGCCGACTCTCTTTATGGTGGAACAGATGACGCTGATAACTCTGGAACTCTGAAGTACGTGCGCGTCTGGTTTGGTGGTCGCGATCTTTCAATCAATCCCAACAACCACCAAGGTAGCGGAAACGAGATCAACGTGAGTTGCCCGCAATATCATCTCGCTGTAATTGCATACATAGTAACTCTTAGCTGCCCCTTGCCCTGCCCACTTCCCACACCCTACGAACATAACAACGCAGGGTATCACTTTTGGTGGTGTCGGAGCCGGGACCACAGTCGAGCACGTCGAGGTTGCTTTCAACAAGGACGATGGCTTCGAATGGTTTGGAGGCACATGTAACGGCAAGTACCTCACGTCTATCTTCAACGATGATGATGCGTTTGATACCGATCAAGGGTACCGTGGAAAGTTGCAATTCCTTTTTGCGATGACAGGCAAAGCAGGGCACCACTGCATGGAGATGGACGGCTCCAACTCTGGTACCGACTACGACCTTGTGAGTTTACGTTTGCCCATACTTCTTTTGCCACATTCTTCTTCTGACAATCTGCTCATTTCATACACACAGCTCCCCGCTTCCTTCCCGCAGGTCTCTCACATGACTTGTGTTGCCGGTGGCAAGACTGCTGTGCACTCAGACGAGGCGGTAGGTTCATAGAATTAGATCTCTCTTTCTCTCTTTTCCTCTCTCTCTCCCTCCTGTGCTCACGTACCATCTCTCTCCTTCATCCCCACCTATTTCCTTCTCCTCAATTTCCCATCTACCCTACAGATCCGCATCCGAGAGGGGGCTGGCGGTGACTACCGTAACATCATCATCACCAATGCCGGGTACTCCGGCATCAACAACCAGAAGTGTGGGAAGGAGGCCAAGACCCAGACTACGCCTACCACGGTTTCTTCAGAACCAGCCTACAGCTTCTTCACGTCCAAGACAAACGCCTACCTCTACATCTCGCCCAAGAACATGTTCTATGACTCGGAAACGTGGACTGGTGCCTTCAACACAGCTAGCTGCACAGTGAACGACAACACCGGCAATGACGCCGCGGTCTGGGCAGCTGCACCTACAGCCCAGAACGTCGATCCTAACATGCGTGTACGCATTGGGACGGCACACGAGAATTTCGTTGGCATCTTTGATCCACGCCCTATGAGCTCGAGCTCTGCCCTGACCAACACGGCCAACTACGAGGGCGTGCGTGACACCTGGTTCACCTCTGCTTCCCACACGGGCGCGTTCAGTGAAGAGTGAGTTGGAGTGAGCGGAACGACAGCATGCGTATCAATATTTGCCGGCGGCATTGACTCACGGTGAATCCGCAATTGTTCTCCCTACTCAACCGCTACATGTCATAGCCTGTGGATGGCTCCGTTCTCGATCCTCACTGACGCGGGCATGATTCCTGACAACGTCTATGGCAAGGCCGTAAGCGGCGATATCACCTCCGACACGACCTGGAAGAAAACAGATAACATTGTTCTCGCTGGACAGGTCTACGTCAAGAGTGGCGCTACGCTCACTATTGAGAAGGGCGCAACCATCAAATCGTACAAGCGCGCTACTTCTTCTGCCGGTACTGGCCTTGGTGGGCTTGCTCCTGCCGTGGTCATTGAAAAGGGTGCCAAGATTAACGCTGCCGGAACCTCCAGTGTGAGTAGTCGATGGTTCTTTCTCTTGCAATCCCTTCTCTGTTCCGCGTATATCGTGACAGACTTTGGCACGCACCATATATTTCTCGGATCTCGTAACAAGCAAGTACACTGACTCCCCGCCTCCTCTCTCCTCCCTCACAATCTCATTTGTACGCGTTCCTGCAACCCACTTTGACAGGATCCGATTACCTTCACCAGCATCATGGCACCAAAGCTTCTCCCGCAGCGAGGGACTTGGGGGGGGGATTATCATCCTCGGCAAGGGATGTATGTTTCTCTTGCAATCCCTTCTCTGTTCCGCGTATATCGTGACAGACTTTGGCACGCACCATATATTTCTCGGATCTCGTAACAAGCAAGTACACTGACTCCCCGCCTCCTCTCTCCTCCCTCACAATCTCATTTGTACGCGTTCCTGCAACCCACTTTGACAGGTATCTCCAAGACTGGCGGAACCGACAACATTGAGGGCCTTGCTGCAACCTCCTTTGGTGGCGGTACATCATGTGACAACGCCGACAACAGCGGAGTCCTCCAGTACGTGCGGGTGTGGTACGGAGGTACCGATCTCGATCCAACTGCCAATAATGGACAGGGATCAGGAAATGAGATCAATGGGATCACCTTCGGGGCTGTTGGCTCCGGCACTACGGTGAGCCAGATATTGCCCTTACTTTCATACGAGTGCATAGTTCCTCTCTGAACGTTCTCTTTAACTAATCTCTCCCACTTACTTTGTCTACCAAAGCTTGATCACTGCGAGGTTGCATACAACGAGGACGATGGCTTCGAGTTCTTCGGCGGAGCTGTAAACGGAAAGTATCTGTCGGCGGTCTACTGCAAGGACGACGCCTTCGATACCGATATGGGATATGTCGGCAAGCTTCAGTTCATCTTCGCCCTCCTCGGCGATAATGGACACTACGCAACGGAGATGGATAGCGAGCAGAATGGCAACAAGGACTCTACTCCCCGCTCCCATCCGTCGGTATCCCACGCCACATTTATTGGCGGCAGCCCGGACCCACGCAAGTCCGACCCTCTTATGCATCTCAACGATGGTACAGGAGGAACTTTTGTCAACATGATTCTCTCCCACAGTGCCAACGGTGGTATCAAGAACGAGGACTGTGGCTCCGAGACGTGAGTTTTACAGCATTCTTTCAGAAGCAAAGACTTGATCTGACAATCATTTGTATCAAATCTGAACCACAAACCAAAATGCACTACAGGCGCCTTCAGGCTCGGCCTACCACCGGGGGAACTGACTACCTCTACGTCAGCTCAAACAACATCTTTGACAAGAAAGGATACACGAGCTCCTCGAACGTTGTCACAAGCGGCTGCTCCTGGTCCACCACTCCGACTCTACGGAACGTGGACCCCTTGTTCCGTATGACCCCTGTTGACGCAGACGAGAACCTTAAAATGGTGGACCCGCGCCCGGAGACGACCGGCCCTGCCTACTCGGACATCGATGACGTTAGCTTTGATACCTTTTTCACAAAGACCAACTACAAGGGTGCTTTTGGTACTGATCTCTGGCTCAGCGGACTCTCCATTCTTGATGTCGAGAAAAAGCTCCCCCGCAACACGTGGGGCATTGTGAAGAAGGGTGCTATCACCGCGGACGAAACTTGGGTTAATGGTAACACTTATATGCTGACTGGCCAGGTCTTTGTCAAGAGCGGTGCCACGTGAGTTGCCTCGGTGGATTATGTGATGAAAGAGAATGCACCGATGATGCATCTCAAGTTTGCAAACCTAGATGACAGTCTAATTACACTCGTCTATATCCCCTATCTTACGGACACTCCAATACACTACGATCAACATATAGCCTCACCATTGAGAAGGGCACGACTGTCCTCGGTTACGCTGGAGATGGCGCTGGTAAGGCCCCGGCCCTCGTCATCGAACAAGGCGCAAAAATTATGGCTGCGGGATCCCAAAAGATGCCAATCACCTTCACCTCTGCTCTCCCAGAGTACAACCTTCCGCAGAGAGGCATGTGGGGTGGAGTTATTGTGCTTGGTAGGGCGCCCATTTCCAAGACTGGTGGAACCAACGACATTGAAGGCCTCCCGACAAACGAAGGAAAATATGGAGGCTCTGACAGCGCCGACAATTCTGGTGTAATGCAGTGTAAGTTCCGCAGAGGGCTTTGAGAGCGATAGGAAATTGTATAGAGGGGGAGGAAGAAGGACAGAGATACAAAGTCAACACCTTGGACTTACCCTTTCTCCTCAACTTCCACAGACCTTCGTATTTGGAACGGAGGCATGGACGTGAGCGGAAATACGATCAACAACCCGGAAAACAGCGGGAATGAAATCAACGGTCTGACTCTAGGTGGAGTTGGATCTGGGACGACTCTCGATCACATTGAGGTTGCTTACAATCTTGACGACGGTAAGTCTGAGCCAGTGCCACCAAGGCTGCAAGTTGGTACTGACTGCATCTTTTTGTCGCATACAGGGTTTGAATTTTTTGGTGGCACAGTCAATGGAAAGTACCTTTCTGCAATTTACTGTGGCGATGATGCCTTTGATACGGACGAGGGCTACCAGGGTAGCCTCCAGTTAGTTTTTGTCTGCATTGACTTCGAATCAACGAGATATATACTAATGCAGCGCGTCTTTACAGATTTATCTTCGCTCTTGTCGGCGACAACGGTCACCATGCCACTGAGATGGATTCTAAGACAAACGGTGATAAAGACAGCACCCCAAGATCCCACCCGAAGGTCTCTCACGCCACTTTCGTCGGCGGCGCGCCAGACGACAAGAACGAGGACGCGTTGATGCGCCTCCGTAGGTTTTGATTGCAACCTCGTCTGCGTCTCAAGTCTGCACTCTAACCTTTTGCTGTTCTCTCTCTCCCCCACTCTCCCCCCACTACTCCAGGCGAGGGCACTGGTGGCGAGTTTGTCAACATGATCCTTGTCAACAACCAGTTCATTGGTAAGTTGATGTGCTGTGCTCACACTTGCAAAGAATTAGCAATTGGCCTGACGCTTCCATGTAACTTTGCAGGTATCAAGAACAATGACTGTGGCGCGGAATCCCACGTCTCATCCTCCAAGCCGTCTTCTGGCTACCCGAACTACCTATATGTCTCCAAGAACAACATCATCTACGACTATGCTAGCACCGCCGGCCACGCACAGATCTCTGCGGGAACTGGATGCACCTGGGATGCGACCACATTTGAGAGCACCGACCCGGCTTTCTACAACCTTCCGCGCGATGCCGACGAGAACCTCTCGGTTATTGACCCTCGCCCGACTCCATCGTCCGCTGCCTTCAGCAAGCTCGATGCTGTGCCAACTACGACCCTCGCTAGTGGAGATAACTTCTTTGAGACCACCACTTACAAGGGTGCCTTTGGCAACGACCTCTGGCTCTCTGGACTCTCCATCCTCGACGTTCAGGGTAAACTCCCCAGAAACGACTTAAACAATATCGAGCCTCTCTGTGGCGACATCACCTCTTCAAAGACTCTTACGGCTGACAAGTCTTACATGCTCAGCTGCCAGACATTTGTCAAGAAGTGAGTCATCTATGAATAAAGGAAGTGTACGAGTCTTTTGAATTCTCACCTTCCTTCCTCCAACCATGCACGCGTCTTCACAGCGGTGCAACCCTTACAATCGAGCCTGGAACTAGCATCTATGGGTACAAGACTGATCCCACTGGAAAGGCTACGGCCCTCGTTGTCGAGCGTGGCTCCAAGATTGAGGCAGCTGGAACAAAGGCAATGCCCATCACCATGACCTCCGTGCTCCCTCCCAGCATGCTTCCAAACCGGGGCCTCTGGGGCGGACTTATTGTCCTCGGAAATGGCTGCATCTCAAAGACTGGCGGCACAAACACGATTGAAGGTCTCACTGCCCCTGATGGTACCTATGGGGGTGGCGGTGGCTGCAACAATGCGGACAACTCGGGCACTTTGCAGTACGTGCGCGTCTGGTATGGAGGAGCCGATGTCACTGGAAATGCTGTAAACAACCCGGAGAACTCGGGCAACGAGATTAACGGCATGACGTTTGGTGGTGTCGGGAGTGGTACAACGCTTGACCACTGCGAAGTTGCGTGTAAGTTTATGGCCTCTCACATATGTTATAGGTCTGGTCGACCCAATCTCACTTCTCGCCGGTACGCGCAGACAACCTTGACGATGGATTCGAGTTCTTCGGCGGTGCTGTGGACGGAAAGTATCTTTCCGTGGTCTTCACTGGCGATGATGCCTTTGACACAGATGAGGGCTACCAGGGCCGTCTCCAGTACATCTTTGCACTTGTTGGAAAGAACGGCCACCATGCAACTGAGATGGACTCCAAGACAAACGGCAACCTCAACAGCTCCCCAAGGTCTCACCCGAAGGTCTCACACGCAACATTTATCGGAGGTGCCCCGACCAATAAGTAAGTCCTCTGCAATGATGCTTTGTACCTCGCTTTTGTCTCCTCCCTCCTCCGTCGTCCCTCTGCTCTCTCTCTCTCTCTCTTACGAAAGAAACTCCCAGGAACTCAAATGGAGCCGCCCTCATGCGCCTTCGCGAGGGAACTGGAGGTGACTTCAGGAACATGATCGTCACGCATGCCAACCAGGAGAGCGTGAAGAACAACGATTGCGGAAATGAGGTGCGCACCCAGGATCCGGCGCACACGGCGACCCACCCCGAATTTCTTTACTTCTCCAAGACCTCGAACATTCTCCAGAACCAGGCGAAAACCATGTCTCAGTCCCAGTTTGCTACTGCATGCTCTTGGACCGGCACGGACTCTACCACCCCGGCCGCGCGCAATGTCGACCCCAGGTTCCGCCTCATGCCAACAGCTGTGGACGAGAGCGTCAGGATGATCGATCCGCGCCCAGAGATCACGGGACCCGCATACTCGAGTGTTGAAGAGCCCTATGACACTACCGTGAGCAGTACCTTTGTGTGCGAATGCGTTTCCTACAGCACGATGTGGTGCTGAAGACTGACTTGACTCTTGGCTCCTGCAGTTCTTCAAGAAGGAGGAATTTGTCGGTGCCTTTGGCTCGGACCTCTGGCTCTCTGGCCTCTCATGGCTCGACGAGGCGGGGAAGCTTCCTAGCAATGCACAGCAGGTGTGGTCGGGCACTCTGAAGAGCGGCAACATCGTCACGAGCGAGACATGGAAGAAGTCTGACAACATTGTCATGACGGGTCAGATCTTCGTCAAGGGCGGTGCTACTCTGACCATCGAGGCCGGCGCAACTATTCATGCTTATGCTGACGACGGAACTGGTAACGCCCCTGCCCTTGTCATCGAGCGTGGCGCCAAGATCATTGCCGAAGGGACGCAACAGAACCCAATTACTTTTACTACCGTTGTCGACGAGAAGTACTTGCCCAGGCGCGGTCTGTGGGGAGGCATCATTGTCAACGGAAAGGCCACAATCGGCGGTAGCGCGATCGAGAATAATGTCGAGGGCCTCGCCAACACAAAGTACGGGGGCAACAACGATAATGACAACTCCGGCATCCTTAAGTATGTCCGTGTGTGGTACGGTGGCGCTGATATTGCTGGCGCCGGCGGTGCTGAGAACAGCGGCAATGAGATCAATGGCATCACCTTGGCTGGTGTTGGCAGGTACGTGCGAGCACAATTAGAACCAATCACCCTGCACCTATAACATCTGGTCCTGCTTCACTCCCCTTCCCCCACAGTGGAACCACGCTCGAGTACTGTGAAGTCGCGTTCAACCTCGATGACGGCTTTGAATTCTTTGGAGGCACAGTCAATGGACGCTACTTGTCCACTCTCTTTGTCGGTGACGACGCTTTCGACTCGGATGAGGGTTACCGTGGCAAGTTGCAGTACATCTTCGCCATGATCGGCGATGGAGGTCACCACGCGACGGAGATGGACTCAAAGTCCAAGGTCAACGGTGTCAAGAGCGTTGATAGCACGCCACGCTCCTACCCCATGGTGTCTCATGCCACCTTCATTGGAGGAGGTACGTGTGAACACAATTAGAGTCCATTACATTGCACCTATACGATCTGACTCTGCACCACTCCCCTCCAGCCCCTGATGACAAGAACGAGGACGCCCTTATGCGCCTCCGCGAAGGAACTGGCGGGTACTTTGTCAACATGATCCTCAGCCACAACGCGTTCTACGGCATCAAGAACAATGACTGCGGACAGGAGACGCGCTCCCAGACCGCGCCCGCCGACAAGAAGCCCACGGTTGGAGACTCCCTCTACGTTTCGTCGCAGAACATCGTCTTTGACTCGCACAGCCTCGCTGATGCGAGCCAGATCCAGTTCAAGCTCGACAGCTCGTGCTCGTGGACACCGGCCACGCCCACGGCTCTCAACGTCGATCCGATGTTCGTGAACGTTCCCAACGACGCCGATGCCAAGACCGTTTTCGCGATGAATCAGCAGGCCCCGTTTGACCCTAGGGTCAGGTGCGAGTCTACCGCTATCACCAAAGGTTCGGAACAGATCAACGATCCCTGGTTTGTGACTGCTGGGGCCGAGCACAAGGGTGCTTTCGGCAACACAATGTGGCTGAAGGGCCTCTCCCTCCTCGATGAGAAGAACGTC
>JACLAD010003498.1_pt1 | contig 12671 bp, 3 predicted proteins | sample 8027901 | NCBI WGS metagenome assembly JACLAD01 (sample SAMN15725071, study PRJNA655200) | protist metagenome | isolation source: fluorescence activated cell sorting (FACS) single amplified genomes of... | place: Spain: Blaines Bay Microbial Observatory, Mediterranean Sea | collected 2016-07-05
CACATTACGGTCGTCGTTTTTGTTATCGTCCTCGTCATCTTCCTCGTTATTGTTGTCATCATCAGATTGCCCAGAGTTGGACATTCCCCTGCGCCTTGTGCAGCGTGTGGGACATCAGATTATGTCACACTATGATGACACACAACCTGTCAATGGCTGCCCCATTCGTGTTGATTTGCATGACTTTCGCTCCTTATCGTTCGCTGTTGCTTCAGCTGAGCTTGCCCGCCTGTTGGTTGAGTCTATTGCAGCGAGTTGTCGTCTGGCAGCATCAGCAGCAGCCGAGCGGGAGAAAAAGTCACAGCAGCAGCAGCAGCAGTTATTACATAACGAAAAGGATCATGACGGTGGCTGGGACATGGTATCATATTCAGACTTGTTGAAAACACCGCCACCGCCCGCTGCAGCCTGGCGCTGCACAGATATTAACGCTTCTTTTCATATTTGTCCCACTTATCCTCCAACATTGTGGGTACCTACCACGATTGACGATGTAACCTTGACGGCTGCAGCAGAATTTCGCAGCAAGGGTCGCATCCCAGTGCTCTCATACCTACACTCGCCATCGGGTGCTTGTATCTCGCGCTGCTCGCAGCCCCAACGCGGTCTTGGCCAGCGACGAAGTGAGGCAGATGAGACTTTGGTGCGTGCAATTTTTGCAACTGCCAGTGGCTGCGGCAGCGGCAGCGGTACCGGCGCCAGCAATTGTGATGTATCCGTCCCCACTACAGCTGCCACTACTGTTGTTGTTGATAAAGGAGATGACTCGTCTGCCAATAATACTGATGGTACGGGGCCAGAAGCTGCGGTACCACCTATTGATACTACACGGGGTCACATTATCGACTGTCGTCCTATGGTTAATGCCATGTTCAACTTTGTAGGCGGCAAAGGTGTTGAGAGTGCCGGCGACTATCAGTGTAATCTCTCCTTTCTCGGCATTCAGAATATTCATCAGATTCGCGCAGCTTCGCATAGGATGGTTGCGGCGCTGCGCGACCCTCAAAACGCTATTTTGGTTGCCCGTATGAGCTTTTCTGGGGGGTTACTTCCAGCAGAGGCTACGACTTTTGCAACTGTGGCAGCGACGCGGTCCCTCGATGAGCTAGGCGCCGGTAACAGCCCTAACCTTGCTAATGCTGAAGAGATCGCTGCCATGACTCTGAATGGTCAAGGCGATAATGTTTCCTCATTATCGTCCGTATCCGTGCCCTCGCCCGACTCGTCGCAAGCTACATCAACACCAACAATTACCCCTCCTCCACCGCCACCTTCACCTCATGATGCAGCCGAAATGATAGAAGCTTGTAAGGCATGGCTCGAACACGTTAACTCCATCTTGACTGGCGCTCGCTCAACTGCTGACCTGGTAGCCGGTGGAGCATCGGTTTTGGTACACTGTTCCGATGGCTGGGATCGAACCCCTCAAGTTTGTAGCTTGGCGCAGCTGATGCTCGATCCACGTACTCGTACACGCCGCGGCTTCTGCCAGCTTGTGGCGAAGGATTGGTTAGCCTTTGGCCACAAATTTGCCGACCGATGTGGATTTACTCGCCCGGCGAAGGGTAGCGATCGGGAAGCGTCGCCCACATTTGTGCAATTTCTCGACTGCGTCTGGCAGCTCATGCGTTTGTATCCACAAGAGTTTGAGTTTAACGAAGACTTTTTGCTGGCCTTACACCGAGCTCTCATAGCCCAGAAATACGGCACTTTTTTCGGCAACTCTGAGCGCGAGCGTCACGAGGCCAATGTGGCCAATTCGGCCTCGTCGGCATGGTCGTCGTTATTGGATCCAGTCCTAGGTCTAAACAAGAATTTTACGCCTTCAGAATCGGCTAGTGGAATAGCAAAGATGCTCCAACCCGAACCTGAGGGTTGCCGCTTTATCTGGCTACGTCTCTATTTGCCTGCAGATACATCGGGGCAAGCTAGTGCGCGGTAGTGGCTCTTTCAGGTAGATATGTTGGCTCTCGATAAAAGAAGTGAACAACTAAATTGACGTCCAGTTTTTACTCTATCATTAATGTGTGTGTGTGTGCGTGTGTGTGTGCGCGCACGTGTGTGTGTTCTACATTTATTAAGCCTTCAATGAGAATTTGTATAGCGTGCCTGCACGGCAGGAAGATTTTCGTGTCCGCATCCGTGCACGGCACAAAAGCCATTTTTCCTGCGAAGTGGCGCAAAAAAATCGTCTTGAAGAATAGCGATAGGCCTAGGAAAGGCGTTGAGACGAGTGTCATTCCCGCTAATAATGTCTGGGTCGCCGCAGAATAATGCATCGCGAGCAATACTCAGGCGATGGCCGTGTGTAAGCAATCCCGTATTTTGTGATAAACCGGGCACTGTGTCAAGAATGCGACCAAGAAACATGGTGACACTTTGAGGCACGTTCATAGTTCCTAAAGCCCCGGGTCCCTTACGAGCTTCGTTGTAAAGACAACTTAGGAAGTAATGAACATCATATATGTCGTTGCGCGTTGGCCCGATGCCATAGGTCCTTAGTGGATATGATTGCGCCTCCGATGCAAGGCCAACGAGACGTGCTGTACCCCAATTAAACCTAGTTTTGTCTTCTTTTTCTACATTAATGCCGTTGCTGTAGGCCGTTGCGGAAGATGTTCGTGCCGCTGCTGCCCCAACTGCTGCCGCGTGATCGACTTGCACACCACTTGGTATTTCCAGTTGTATCACTTTCGCACTGGGACGAGCCGCAATACGGTATTCGCCAGAGGGTACTTGCGGACAATCAAGAAACACTACGGCATACTTGCGCCAACTTGCAGGAGGTATAGAGCGCAAAGTCAAATACATTTGCCTGTACTGCCCCTCTTGCTCGGGGTCGGACGAAAAAAACTGTATATCTTTAATATGCGCTGCACGCAAGCTATGCCTTTCAATATTATCTAGACGTGCTGCACATGGCATCTTGCGTCTGCGCTCAACACCGGCATTATACCATGCCTTTGTCGCAGTACTGAGTCCAAAGTCTACAATACGGGCAGAAAACCCAGTATAGGGCAGGGCAAAGTCGTATCTTTTGTTGCTCGCATTGAGGCTATACCGCCGCCAGCCGGTGGGGGTCCTGGGGCTGCCAACGCGTGCAACACGTACATTATAATGGCCTAAATCATTATGACGAAATCCTAACTGCTCTTGCGCTACAGCAATCGAGAAAATCACCTCAAAAATTATTACCCGCCAAGACATAACTGCTGTTGTGGGTGTTGTCGTCATAGTGTCACTGTGTGTGTGATGGACTTTGCCGTTGTCCTCTGCCGCTATATGCTTTGCAAAATCGAGCATACTCATGGACACGGGCTCTTGTACGAGCACTAGTAAAGCATTTTTCAGCGATTTCACGCCTTGTTGCTGGGTTTGTGGTCCACCGCCAGCGCCACTACCATCATTACTTTGTAGTGTAAGACAACTGGCACCTAGTCGAGCAAGTTGGCAGTTCTGATCGCTACGTCTGTGAGCTTGTGTCTGAGTGGCCAATACATTATCCGGACCTTGGATTTTCATCATTTGCCTATTCTGTGATTTCTGTCCGCTGTTGTAATCACTGTTTGTGGGCAAGCATGATGAAGGTCGTCCCTCACCTTTCCAATTACTAAGTTCTTGTGTTGAGCATAATTGTCGCGAGGATACAGGCAGACCGAGCTGAGCGGGCGTACAGTAATACCCGCCATAGGATAGACCAAAGTTTGGAGTTTGGGTGCTGATGACAAGGGCAGAGAGCGCAGCTCCAGCGGCAACCTCGGGATTATTAAACTCTTGCATGTTTAAGTTTGCCTCCATGACATCATCGACTTGATGCATCATCACGGCTTGGGGCGCTTTTGTCAATTTAACAATGACGCGATCGGACACATTTGAAATCACACCATTAACACCATTAACAGCGAAGACATATCCATTGTTGCCTGCTCCAATAAATAAAGCACCATGTGACACTTTGGATGCAAGTTCTACGGGACACTTGGAGGAAACTATCGACAAATCTATCGAGGTAAGTGCCAAAGCTGACTTATTTTCCATTAGCCAATGTAGTGCGCGAAGACGCTTCGATATCCGTTTCCCATCAGCATGATGATTTGCGGCATTTGCCTCTAAATCCACGGAATTTAATTTTTTTTGGGTCAAACTCACATCTCGGCGCCAACGGAACACACCAGGCTCAGGCTCACGACGGCGCTGATCAGCCACTGTTACACCCTCTCCAATAACTGCGAAATGGTCAGGCAAATTATAAATTGAGATGACGAATGCTGTACATAGTAAAAAGAATGCTACAGCACTTACACACAACGTTGTCGTCGCAGCGCCAACACGTTTACATCGTCCATGCAGACGCAGCAGCCTCATCATATAAACCGTGTTGCTTATAAACGCTGGACGGCTGCAGGAATTTTCACGTATTGCCATATGTAATGCAGTGATACATTTATTATTATTACAGTATTACAGTTCAGTGGAATCACTTTTACACGGGAGTAGAGTGTAGAGAGCAAAAGTGTCTTGTAAGACATTTAATTCTCTAACTATCAAAGAAAATGAGTATGGAATAACACGTTTGGGAAGCGTGGTAGTACACAGTGCTATACACTGTATTAACGAGAATCGCTATTGCAGCTTGCAGCTTGCAGCTTTTGCATATTTGTTTGCATAAAAGTCATAGGTGTAATAAGGGTCTTGCAGGCATAGCCGTATGCAGTAAGCTAACAAGAAGAATGACTACTTAACTTAATTTAACTCTTCTTTTTCTTCTTACAAGTTTGTTGCATCAATCGATGTCAATCTGTCGTGACCGTGACGTCATCCATAGTCAGTAATCTCTAATCTCTATCTAAATGTTGTGTGTCTATACATATCAATTGATTACAAAGAGTACTCTCTTTTACTCTTGAACAAGATTATATGATTAGATTATTTTCGATTCGAAAGTTTATCTTCTACAAAATCAGTACTCTCTGTAGTAGAGTATACAATTTATATTTATATTTTATATATTTTTTTCTTACTCAAAAAGCGGAAAGCTATATGTATGTATGTGCTATGCGTTTGTGTTGCGCCAAGATCATTAGTGTGCTAAGTTGTGGAACCAAAAATTGACTTGGGTAGCCCACGACTTTTCCAGGCACTCATCAATAAGGCCTTCGAAATGGCGTTCAGCGGCCTCTTCCGTGAGGTCCAGAGCCAAGGCGTTGCGCACATAGTCAATGTCTTCAGGTTCAGTCAGTTCTGGGATGCCAGTTTTTAGTAGTAAGGCAAACAGGGCCAGTAGGAGTTGTGCATGTCGACGCAGCACGGCAAAGGCACGGCAGCACAGCTTGACAAAGAGGCGAAAGCCTTGGCTGTCGCGGCTACCCATGGCATAGACAAAATCAGGCGTGAGCACAAAGGGGGCACGCTCACGATTGACGCCAAACTTGGATTTTGTATTACCCAAGAAATGACCAAAGTCAATATGGAAAAAGCGCCCATCTTTGTGTACCATAATATTATCGTTATGTCGGTCCCCTATTCCAAGCACATATGTGGCCACACAGTAGCCCGCACACGAACGTATAAAATTGTCACGTGCAGACTCAAAGGTATCTTCGCCTACATTTTGAGTGCGGAGCCAGTCGCGCAGTGGCGTCTCACTAAAAGCCGCCGCACTGCCACCTGCCGCCCGCTGAATGGAAGCCACCGTCTTGGAGGAGGAAACGACCTCGATAATACCGGAATCAGGCCCGGTAGCTACACAGCCATACACAAGCATTCGGAGATCAAGCCCCGCGTCCTGCCAAATCTTGTCCATCAGTCGGAGTAGTTGCAGCGTCATCATGTCCTGCCGTAAGTCGTCGCCTGCCTTGTAGATAATTTGTACAGAAACTGTGCGTGGCGGCACCGTGGCAGGGTGAGTACTATCAATTGTGCCTCCAGCGCCATAGTCGCTGGAGGTGCAATCTTTTATCAAAGTGGAGTCATTATTGCTACGACTCCCGGCAGTAGTAGTAGTAACAGCGGGGAAAGAAGAGGCGGAGGAAGATGTTAGAGTATCAGATTTCAGTAGAGATGCCGCAACCACTCCTGCATCCTCGGCCATCTGCACAATATTGGCCCTGGCACCATTAACACCACTACCGGATAGAGTCTGACCATCGGCGTTTCGGAACTCGAGCCACAAAGGGCGCTGTTTCGAGTCGAGTACGAAAGACGTTGCCGGCAGCAGCGTGCCCAGGAGAACGCTACAATCGTACACTGCCGGCTGTGCAATTTGCACAGGAAGTTGCGCGAGTGCTCCGCGCAAAGCAGCATTACGCATACCGGCCTTCGTGGCTTTGACGGAATCCGAAACTTGCTCAAGTTGAGCAATGAGGACAGCCTGAGCGTCAAGCTGGCGGCGAACGCCCTGTCCACAGGCTGCCAAGTAGGCTTCAAGCATAATGCCACAACGCGTACCCAGACTAGCATCACTCAATTGTGCGGCCAGCTGCCAGAATAAAGCTAGACCTACGCGGCGGTTATGTAGAGCTCGTCGCAGCAAGAATCGCGCAATGGAAGAGTTGTGATACGCTTCAAATCGTAGCGTTTGTACAAGCTGTAAAAGCACAGGCTCGAGATCGTCATCACTCATGGTATCAAGACGAGCCACGGCATAGGAGCGTACTACTGCTGATGGTTGGTTGTAAAAAAGCAGCTCGAGCGCCTCGAAGGGGCTAATTGGTGACCACTTGACCATCATTTGACAGGCTTCACGAACCTCATCACGACGACCCCAGTCAGTAGCGCGCAGAAACTTTGGTAGCAGAGGCGGGCACTCGACGAGGTCAGCACGCCGACGCCAAATGAGGGCGAGATCATCACCCGACAGAGTCGCGAGCAAGTCAGTGCGTCGCAATTCGGCTAGACGTTTTCCCTCTCTGATTTCGCGATTGGCACGGGAAATGCGTTCTTTTGCCTCATCCATCTTAGCCTGCACAGATTTTATATCGACCGCTTCGGCTTCCTCCGCAAGCTGGCGTGCCAGCGCACCTTTTGGGGCTATGGTTGTGTTGACAGCCATAGTCGCGGCCTGACGGTCTACATGTTGGGCGTAATGCGCTGGAAGGGCACGCACCAGGGAAAACTTGCGAAAGGTGTACACTTGTTTGGTAGAGTCTTGCAGTTCATAATCCTCAGCCACATTCTTAATGACGCGCAAACGAAGGAGTTCTTGTCCAAGCCGAATTAGCTCGGTGCGGGAACGATCTGGCGACCGCTCCTGGAACCAGTCGACAAGCTCGCGACCGGTAAACGTGTGTCGGTGTCGTTTAAGCATAAAACGTCGCTCGCGTGTTACCACACCACTAGAGCGTGTGGCAAGTGCCACTACCGTCGTCACCAACTGCCCGGGCAACTCAATCAGTCTGTTTGTCTCATCTCCAGTATTATCGACGCGTAGCGCAGGTGAAACGTGACCCGAAAGCGTTCCGTGCTTCGACGTAGTTTGCGTGTCGTGCTCGGGTGTAGCTGTAAGTATAGAATCATTGGCAGAAGCCTCCAGCGTCATTTCCGTTGCGGGCGCCAATCTTGCAGAATATGCAGCTGCACCTTTCTTGCTGTCCGATAATAGGCGGTGGCCGCCAACACCCACAGAGTTACGCTTTGGCAACTTGGCCAGCGCTTCAGGCTTGCGACCGGCCATGGGGTGGTGTACAGGTACAGTAAACACCGGTAGCGAAAGACTTATGGTAGATTCGGAATGAGAACCGCGTCTGCGACCATGACCATCACCGTGACCGAGACCGCGACCCTGTTTACAATCATTTTCTGCATTATCTTTACCACTATCGCCACCAATACCACCACCGTTACTGAAAATGTCAGGCGGACCACTTCGCAGATTAATGTGATGTTGCCCCTGGGACATTGTTCCATTGTGGTCAAAGAGAGGCAAAATGCACCAAGCAAGTTCATAGTCTGGCGCTCGTTCAGAGCGTAGCTTTTTGTATCCATTGACTCGACACAACAGCTTGCTCTCCAGCGGCAAATGTGAAAGCGGAGTGTCAAAGATGCACGGCTTGGCAAGGACCACACAATCTGCCACGGCTACGGGATCACATAGCACAGGCATTGTAATGGCATCACTACCTAGAACAAGCGTTAAAGAAATGGACAGGTAGTTGGCGGAGCGCGGCAACAACAAGTTGTCTAACGTCTCAACGATCACCTGCAGCGACGTTGGTAGATCCCACAAAGAAAATGCAAAAACCTCAGAGTGGTGTCGTAGGCTGCTTTGGGCGTCAACAGTGGCGTTGTTGTTGGTGCCAGTGGTACTACTACTCTCTTCCCAAGAAGGTTTGTTGGACTCGTGGTAGGCGGCCCGACGCAATGACGGTAGAGCAGCCTCTGCAGGTCCCAGAGCGGCCTCGGTCTCTGCATCAACAAGAGCCGTCACGGAGGCAAATGGCACAGCGCGCAGAAAGATTGGTATATCAGCTAACAACAGGGACCGCACGTGGCGAAAGCATGAAATTTTGTAGTCTCCATGCAAATACTCGGAACGTTCTGGCACCTTGAGGACATAGTCCTCCGGCGTCGCGGTGGCTGCCACGCCAAACTTTTCCCGCATATCCTGGGTATCGGGAAATGCCGCTGTCAAAGCCTCATAGGGCAAGGCATTTGGGCCTACCAGGACCACTCGTACACAGTGGCGTGCCAAATCGTCGTCAAAATATACACATAGACGAATGCAGCCCTTGACGTAACGTTCCGTAAGAGACGACGGTGCTGGGTTTGATGACACGCGCAGAGCAAGGGCATAAGCTAAAGTATCGCGTCTACGCGCCTCAGCTAAGGCGTACGAACTCAAAAGTGCGCGCGACTCAAGCACTTCTGGATTGTCATCAGCTAAAATGCGAGCAATATCTTCTCCCAATGTGGCCTCTAGCTCTTTGCGGTGCTCTTCGTCGTTCCAGGTTCCTGGGTGCGACCAAATACGCTTAGGCACGATTCTGAGCACAGTAGTAGCATCAGATGATAGCAATGGTAGGTAGGCACCAATGGCGAGGTCTTCTTGCACTAAAATTTCAAGATCATCTTGACCCAGTGAGCCTGGGCGTGCCAACCAAAAGAAGGTGTGTGGACTGTCGTGGCGAGCAGCCTCCAAAGCTATTTGGGGCAAAGCTACTGAACCACGCCTAGTTACTCCTACATCGGCTACTGTTCCTCCTCCCGTCATTTTCCGCGCTGCTTTTGCCGTGGTTGAAAACATGATATCACCATACACACGCGAAGCCTCTTTCACAGCCATCTGCTTGACTTCACAAAGCGTTGTCTGCGGCATAACGGTAAGGGGTTGCCCCACAGGCTTACCTGGCCACAAAATGCTCAAATTCACCAAGGCTTGAGCCGTGGCACGATGGGATCCTCTTTTGCCTCGTCGTCGAGGATTGAAACGCCGCCGTGGTAGCTCGCACGCCGCAGGCATGGGCCGCGTCCAACCTGAGATATTCGCATCGGCAGCAATAGTACTAATAGGTGGTGGCTCGGGAAAAGCGATTGTCACCGCTGTATGTCTCTTCAGTCTTTCCGGAGATTGCAGGGGCTTTTGCGTCGCTGTCGCGGTCTCATTTGTCTCACGCCCGTATCCACCGTTATCACTACCACCACTTGTTGTTACTGTCATCTTCTGTGGTATGTCGGAAATTGGCCTCTGCAATGGTAAAGGCACCTCACGAGAACCCTCATGTATGACTTTATGTCGCTGTGTACGAGGCGAGTCAGCCAACTTCCGTCCTGCTGCTCCTGCTGATCGTACCACTGCTACACCTGCTAAAGAGGCAGCAGAGTCCTCCATGGGCAAGACCTCTTTTTTACTCTTTTGAGGTTGATAATGCTGTTGTTGTTCTCCTCCTTCTTCTTCTGCAACACGTTCCAAATTTGTAGGTAGTGAGGGAGGTGGAGAGGGAGGTGGAGTAGGTGCGTTTCCAAACATTGTGCCAGGGTCAATTTGCGAAAGTCGAGATGCTTTCTTAATACTGCTGCTGCTGCTGCTGCTGCTGCTGCTGGTACTTCTACGTTCCATGTCATCTTCAAGTGACAGCCTTGGATGTGAATCTACCAGCGAGAGCGATAAAGATGGAGCTGCTCCAAAGGCTGCCATAGGGTCAATTTGTGACGGTCGATGGTGATGATTTGGAATATTATTTGCCAATTTGGTAGCAGCAGCAGCAGCAACAGCAGCAGCAGCATCTTCATTGACGTTGCTGCTACTGCTTCCAATAGTAATATAAGTAATATCATCTCCTTCTCCTTCTCCTCCTGATTCTTCCCCTGAGTAGAAATCTTCAGGATCGGAAAGAGCTGCCATAAGTGGGTTGGGGCTGCCACTAAGGAACAGGAGGGAGGCTAGCTAGCACTGCAGCAGGAATTAAACCCAGTGTGGTACACATTATGTCATTGAATTAAAAGCAAAACGATATTCTGTCATGGATGGTGATTATGTTTTTTCATCATATTTGTGCTATATATATCAAGGGTATTGAGGCACTTGGGTGCAGTTGTCACAGTCAGTAAGCAGAAAAAAAACTCCTTCCATACACCATCGCATATACCATCATCGCACCTACTACTAGAGGTTAGAATAGAGTGAACACTAATTGTGCGTGTATGTACAAAAGTATAATCTATATATACATACATATATATATATATATATATATACAGTTATATTATACATATATACACATGTGCTATTGGCTTTTGCATGCATGCACACTGTAATGTGTGTGCTCGTGTTAGACGTAGGTAGCTGCAGTCGTCACTCTCTTTTGTATGGATGGCAAGGTTGTTATTCAACCGCTGCTACTAGCCAGCCAGAAGGCCCTATTGCGCAGTGACCTTACTATCGTATGTCTGGTACACGATGAGAATGGTGCGATGTCAGTCGTTACCTGCAGAGGGTGTATGCTTTGCTATTACTGTAAATGACTGTGATCGTTGTCTTCTTGTGTTTCGTATTTTATTTCGTGCTTGTGTTTCGTATTTTTGGAAAGCCAGAACAGAGAGTTTGGGAAAATTGGTGGGTAACAGAATTTCCAGCAGATTTAATAAATTAAAATGACTTGGATTCGCAGAGATTTCAGATTTATTTTATAAAATTCAGACTCTGTACTATTTATCAGCGCCCCAGTTACAGCCATCGTGACCAGACTGGGTAAGTGAGCTGTAGTAAGCCCATGAGCAAGGCACCTTGTGTCTTGCCCCGCTCCTGTAGGAAGCGGCGCTGAGTTTGCAAGAACTCTGGGCTGGTCATACCTCGGGCAATATCATCACTTTCTTTCTCATTGACGGCGAGGTATTCATCCACAAGGCCCTGGGAAACTAGGCGGCGCGGCTTACCACTGTCGGCCAGCTGGCGTGCGCGCTCCATGGCACGAGACATTAGGTCACCGGGTTCCTTAATAATTTCGTCGACCAGTCCAACTTGTAGTGCCTCAGTGGCTGTAATGCGCGCACCCTCTTCGCCAAGCATGCGCTCGGCCATTTCACTGCCCATGAGGCGCTCAAAGTGAACGCTGGAGCAGCCCTCTGGATAGAGTCCGAGTCGGGCAAACGGCGTCTCAAACGAGGCGTGTTCAACGGCAAGGACGGCATCGCAAAGGGACGCAGACGTTACTGGCGCTCCAATTGCGCGACCATTTACAGCTACAACAATGGGTTTTATACAGGTAATATAGGGTCGAAAGAGGGCTTCGTTATGATTACGAATGGTGGGACGGATAAGGCTCGGATGTATGAGCTGCAAATTTCCGGCCAAATTCGCACCGGCGCTGTAGTACTTGCTCCCCGTGCCTGTTATGACAAGAGCGCGGGTGTTTTCGTCAGATGAGGCCGCATTAATGGCTGCCTTCATGGCCTCCATCAGATCTAGCGTCCAACCATTGAGTCTCTTTGGCTGATTGAAGCGTAGCGTGGTGATACCGTCATCCGATGTATCAACAGCCAGAGGTGATTCACCATCAGTGAGCGTCTCATCGTCGACGATGGGCTGATGCTGCTGATGCTGCTGCCTGCGCTGATCATGCGCTGGAACGGCACGAGGAGATCCCAACAGCGTGCAAGCAGTAGTAAAAGCCACATAATCGCTGTCACTGCGAATGCACAAAAGTGCACATTGCCTGCCCGCCGCAAACAAAGCTGCCGACATGGCGACAGAATAACTGTGGAGAGCTGGCAAAAAGGGGAGAGCGGGGAGGGAACGGTGGGGAAGGAGAGGCGGGTGAGGAGGAAAAAAGGGAGAGAGAAAATAGGGGTTATCTGAAATGGGGGTCTTACATTTTATCAAATTAAGTAACAATAACAAGAAATTGCGCTTGTCCGCGACTATTCCTAAAGTCTACAGGTGCTATGTGCGTTCCATGTAGAGAGAGCCGCGCATATACCACATATGGCGCAAAACACGCTCAACTCACACGGCACTACTCACAACGTTCCTCTCTGTTGAATGAATTTCGAGTGATGACGTACGTACTTACGGTACCGGTACCGTATACTCTCTACTTGAATCTGAGATTTTGGAAATTGTTTTTATTTTATTTACTCCTCCCTCACCTCTAAAGACTGCTGATATCGAAATAGGAGAGGACGTCTGAATAAAATGAAACTGGGAAATTCAAACCAATAAATCATCCTTTTCGTAC